>Ga0310695_10007348_pt1 | contig 17634 bp, 17 predicted proteins | sample RumenRJG_04DNA_FD_203882 | JGI IMG/M metagenome (GOLD analysis project Ga0310695, IMG submission 203882) | Bovine rumen microbial communities from Lethbridge, Alberta, Canada - RJG_04 (v2) (version 2) | ecosystem: Host-associated > Mammals > Digestive system > Stomach > Rumen | place: Canada...
GAGGAAATGCTATAATGGTTGTTTCAAAAGATAAATGGGTAAAAATTAATTACACAGTAAAAGAAGAAAATGGAACTTTTGTTGATTCATCAGAAGGAAAAGAACCGCTTGGTTACCTTCATGGTAATGGAAATCTTATTGCGGCTTTGGAATCAGCTCTTGAAGGAAAGTCTGCCGGTTACAAATTTGACGTAACCTGCGCTCCAAAAGACGCATACGGCGAATATTATGACAGTCTTTGCTCTGTTGTAGATAAAGAGCTTCTTGGAACTGATGAAGTTACACTTGGAATGAATTTCCGTGGAAGCATGGAAAATGGAAATACAATTCTTCTTCGCGTTACAAAAATTGACGGAGACAAAATTACTCTTGATGGAAACCATGAACTTGCCGGTAAAACATTGCGCTTTACAGGCGAAATTGTAGAAGTTCGTGAACCAACAGAAGAAGAATTGAATCCTCCAAGCTGCTGCGGTGGTTGTGGTGGAAATTGCGGCGAAACCTGCGACGAAGGCTGCGGAAACTGCTGCAACTAATTTAACGGTGGTTGTGTTTCGACAAGAGTTTTATGAGCCTGTCGAAGGGCTCAATGACCGGGGCAAACCACCATTAAAACTCTGAACGGCCTCTGAAGCTTAGTGCCAGAGTTCTGCGGTCTATGTATTCCAGATCACCTCCGACTGGAATACCGGTTGCAAGCCTTGTAACCTTAGGCGCGTTTTCAAACTGTTCAGAGATTACTTTATTCAAATACAAGGCGGTTGTATCGCCCTCTACTGTAGGGTTTGTTGCAATTATAACTTCATCTATGCCGCCATTTTTAATGCGCATTAAAAGCGGCTGAATGGAAAGTTGAGCCGGTCCCATTCCTTCCAGAGGCTTTATAAGCCCGCCAAGCACGTGATAAAGTCCTTTATATTCACCATATGATTCTATTGTAGAAACATCCTGAGGCTGCTCAACTACACAAATCTGATTTTTTGAACGAAGCTCACTTGAACAGATTGGACACGGGTCGGTTTCGGTCCAGGTTCCGCAAATAGAGCAAGGTTTTATTTTTTCCTGAAGTGTAGAAATGTTTTGAGCAAATTGTTTTAAATAAGCCGGATCCTGTCTTAAAAGCCAGTTGACCATTCTTATGGCACTTTTTTTACCAATGCCAGGTAAACGCGAAAAATTTGAAGTAAGATTATCAAATGCATCCATAATAAACCCACCTTTTTGCTATGGCGTGCGTTGAACAGGCTTAATTAAAGCCCAAGTTTAGAAAAATCCATGCCGCCAAGCAGCGCATTTGATTTTTCTTTTATCTGCTCCTGAACATTGTCCATTGCATTTTTATGTGCGGCAACAATCAAATCTTCGAGCATCTGAACATCGCGGTTGTCTACACAAATTGGGTCAAGTTTTACGCTCAAAAGTTCAAAACGGCCGTTCATTGTAACTGTAACCATTCTTCCGCCGCTGGAACCTTCTGCGCGAATCTGTGTAAGCTCGTTCTGCAGTTTTTCTGTCTGCTCTTTTATAGCCTGTGTGTTTTTTAATAAATCAAAAGGATTCATTTTACCCCCAAAAATGCTGTAAAAACTTAAACTTTTCCTGCAACAACCGTTCCCCTAAAAATATCTACAAGATATTTTACCTGAGGCGGAAGTTCAACAGGCTTGTTTTCTTCAGCAGTTCGTTCTCTTATTTTTACATCAAAAATCATTTTTTTGCCACAAAGTTCAGAAACTCTCTGCTCTATAACTTCCTGCTTTTTCTGAAACAAATTCAAATCATATTCATTTTCTACAGTTGTATGAACCGTATTTTCCTCAATTTTCCATTCTGCGGTTTTTTCCAAAGCCGGTACTGCAAAACTGTCTGAAATTTCCAGATCGGCACGAACTTTTCCGCGCAGCTGTGCAATGGAAATCTGCTGGCCGTTTTCTGTTGTAAACATATCGTTTATCTGAGACGGAGTTTCCTGAATATTATCTTCCTCGGATTCTTCGTAGTTTGAAAAATCAGCTTCTGCCGGATAAAAATCGTCATCGGGAGGCGCATCCATATTTGACCAGCCGTCTGCCGGTTCTTCCGCCGGAGTTGGATCATCAGGATTTTCCGAATAGCCGGTATCCGAAGTTTCTACAATAACCGAAGGTACAGCCTGTTCGCTGTTTACAGCTGATTCTGAAACATGAATTTTAAGACGACTGTCTAATTCTTTTGGCAAATTCTGTTCTGCTGCCCCATCGTTTTCGTTGCTCACTGATTGTTCAGGCGGCAGTGAACCGCCATTATAAAAAGGGTCGGGATTTTCCTCCCCTTCTGCTTCATTTTCTGGTTCAGGATTATCAAGCATAGAAAGGCGAGGTAATCCGTTTGGTACAGGTGCTGAACCTGCAGTAGAATTCTGCTGAACGGAATTTTGCTGCGGCGGAGCATAACTTTGCTGTAAATTTGTGGTTTGAGCTGTTTGTGGTTGAGCAAACTGAGCTGGCTGTGCAAAAGTTTGTCTTTCTGTATGATTTATATTCTGAGAAGGAGCCTGCGTCAAAGATTGAACGGGCTGAGCACCGCCTAAAAGCCTTTGAGCGGCATCTATAGCTTTTTTTACTTCTGTGTTAGAAACATACTGGCTTATCCAGCAAAGGCGACTGAATGCAAGTTCAAGTTCGTAGCGTGGAGAAAGTGAATAGCGGATATCGCGGTAAAGCTGCAGGAAAATGCTAAGAGAACGTTCAATCTGAATAGAATTCCAGGCTTGAAGAACCTGTGCGCTGTAGCGTTCGCAGGAATTTCCAAGTAAAGCTTCTTTTATTACGCCGTTTTTAATAAGCAGCAGTGAACGAAGATAATCGGCACAGTTAGAAATAAGCTGTTCAATAGAAATTCCGGCTTCAAGGAAACTGTCCAGGAGATTTATTACATCGGCAGTATTTCCTGCGGCGCACGCTTCAAAAATCTGATTAAGTCGTTCAACGCCAACCAGGCCAAGTTTGTCGCGGATTTTTTCGTAAGTTATATGACCGTCGCTGAATGCAACAACCTGGTCGAACAAAGTGTATGCATCACGCATAGAACCGGTTGATTCGCGGGCAATCCAGAAAAGTGCTTCGTCATCTGCCTGAATATTAAGCTCGGCAGCGGCTTCGGCAAGGCACTGCTTTACGCGTTCAACAGGAATAAGCCTGAAGTTAAATTGCTGGCAACGGCTTTTTATGGTTGCAGGAACTTTCTGAAGTTCTGTTGTTGCAAAAATGAAAACAACGTGTGGAGGCGGCTCTTCAATAGTCTTAAGAAGTGCATTAAACGCCGGAGTAGAAAGCATATGAACTTCGTCGATAATGTAAATTTTGTAACGGCAATTGCTAGGCGGAAAAAGGACTTCATCTTTAATCTGACGGATATTTTCTACACTTGTATTTGAAGCACCGTCTATTTCGATTACATCAAGAGAAGACCCTTTTGTAATTTCCTGACAAATAGAACACTGGCAGCACGGATTATCAGTTGGCCCATTCTGGCAGTTCAATGCCTTTGCAAGAATTCTGGCAGTAGAAGTTTTTCCACAACCGCGCGGACCAGTAAGAAGGTATGCATGCGCTATTTTTCCAGATTTTATAGAATTTTTTAAAGTTTCGGCAACAAATTCCTGACCAATTAAATCGCTGAAACGCTGAGGCCTGCGCCTTGTAGCTGTTACTTCGTAAGACATAGTATAAGTATACTTTAGAAATCAGTTTTTTTAAAGACCATAGATATTTACAAAACTGTGCGGCAGATAATTTTGTTAATTATTATTTGATACATAAATTATGAAGTACAAAAATAAAAAAATAATAGTTATAACAGTAATTATATGTTGAAAAAGCCGAAATTTTGAATAAAAAGGCTTTTCTTTGATATAGTTTCTTACCAGTCCAAGGAATAAGGACAAGCATAAAAATATTTTTACTAAAATCAATAATAGTTTCATTTGTTAACTCTTTATTTCAAACCTTTCAATATTTTAGAAGAAAGATGGTGGTTTGTAAATTGAGGGGATTTTAATTATTCTTGAATTCTTTTGCTTTTCCTTCCAATAAAAGAAAGTCATTGCAACGCTTACAGAGATTTGTTTTGTTTCCGTTGTGAATTTTATGCGAATACACAATCTGAGCATTTTTCAGGATTTTTTTAGAAAGGACTTTTATAACGCGGTATTCATTTCTGAGCAGATTCCTGTAATTCTGATTTTCTATATTGTTCATATCAATATAATGCCTCTCGGATTTTGGAACGGGAAACATATTGTTCAGATTCAGGACGGCAAAAGTTTTTATTTTCAGAAAATCCACCGTTTCCTGCATCTTGTGATGTTTTTCCTTGAATGAAGACAGAGGAACAAAATAATCCAAACCATTTACGCAAAGCACTATTCCGATATATTTTCTGGAATTTGATTGATGTTCCTGCTTGTTATGAAACAAATGTGGAGCAAAAGGCAGAAGGCAATCAATGCCCTTGCTGTTAAGATTCTCATTTTTAAGGCTGAGATACACCTTCTTGTAAAATTCTCGCTTATAGAGCCGAGATACACTCACTAACTATAATATATATGGCTTTCAGCCGACTGTCAAGAAATTCTCAAACTCAGGATTCACATTTTGTATTTTTTCTATCATACGCAACAATTTTTTTTTACAGAAAGGTAAACAGATAAAATAGTGACGCGATCCTTTTATAACTTTAGCTCAAAAATAGCAGAAAAAAGTTTTTTGTCTTCCATATTCCAATTGTTGTAGCCTGCTTTTTTCTTGAAATATTGAATGTCTTTTTTATTAATTCCGACATTATACTTATCTTTCAATTCCTTCATAAACTCCAGTGCTTTTGTTCTGCCGTGAATTTTTATGAATGAAATATTTACCGGGCCGTCAGTATCAACATAAAAATATACAGCTGTTCCAAACCGGCTTGAATATACTTGAGTTCCAATTTCAAAATCATAAAAAGATTTCAGAGCGTAAGTCTGTGTCGTTTGATTCAGAAAATTGTAATGAGTTATGCCTTGTTTTGTTAATGTATAACGCGAAAACAAAACATTTAAAGAAGCTGAAAGTATAATAATATTCGAAATCAGAAAGTATAGAATTATTCCGATTATAAGATCTTTTGGCATTTTGCGCGGATGTTTTTTCTGTACAGACAGCTGCTTTCCGCTCAGAGTGGAAATCTTAAAAATCTTTTTTTTCAGTAAATCAAGATAAATTGCAGTGTTTATGATAAAAAAAACAATCCCTGCAATCGTCAGCGCTATGTTTGCATCGCCCTTTACAAATGCCACAGTCGAATCACTAAAAGCAATTTCTGTAGGGACAATAAGTAACATAAATATGTATAAAAATATAATCAAAACTAAAATCGAATTGAAAATAAAATCAGGGCGCTTTTTCTTACTCATTGCAATTTCCGTTTTTCCAAAGCCAGTTTTTATACAATACTAGAAGTATGCTGCTTTTTCTTCTATAATACAACTATGAAATTTTACGGCGAGCTTTTAGTTTTTTTGCTTTTGTTTATTACAAACTTTCGTGTATTTTTTGTTCATCATGTAAGACGAGATCCGCTTGTTTGCCTTGCACCAATTACTTTTGCATTTGCCCTGCTCCAGGTTTTTAATTGGGGAGTTGATATTTTTAATTGTCTTGGTTTTTATCTTTCGCTGCTGGTTTTACTTTCAAATTTCCATGCGCTTTTCCGTTATGCGGAGCATCTTTATGTTGATCATTATAGTCTTTTAATGAAAATCTGGGCTTCTGTTACCTGCGTTATTTCTGTAATTTTTATGATTGCTGTTATTTATTATGCGCCTGTTGAACTTAAAAACGAAAAGTTAAAAATTACAGAAACAAAATTCCGCTTTAAGGGAACCTTTGGCGAAGGTTTTGAGCCTGCAAAGAATTTTGAAAAAGCTTCGCTTACGGTTTCAGAATTTTCACTTTTCCCGGATCTTGATTATAGAACTGACGTTGTACTTTTTGTTCCTGATAAGCGTGCTGATACTCTTTATTACCGTCCGTATCTTCAGCTTCTGGCAGCGTCTGGTCATACTGTTTGTTCGGCAGATTTCTTTAGCCCGGATTGCCGCTGGATTCACAATTTTGAAGATGCAAAAATTTTCAGAAGATTTTCTCTTGTTGTAAGAAGTGTATTTAATAATCAATGGTTTATGGCTCAAAGAGAATATTACACTTACAACATTTCGCTTGAGCTTAATCAAATGTATAAATTTATGCAGGAAAAATACGGCAAGGAATGTAAAATTTTTATTATAAGTGATTCTATGTGTAACACAGCCTGCGAAGATTTTATAAAAAATAATCCTGAAAATATAAGCGGTTATTTTACTCTTGATTCAATAGAAGATTACAAAACTCCAGGTTATGGAACAATTCAATATTCTGACCCTCTTATGGCGCAAATTATTGGAATTCCTAAGGAATCTTCACTTTCAGATTTGATGATAACAAGACTTATGGTAAAACGAACGGCTGAGCAGATTATTAAAACTTTGCCGCGCAATTAAGGCGTTTTGAATATTCCGGGCGTTCGTTAGCGCGCTCTGACCTTTTTTGGGGGAAATATGACATTAAATGAACTTGATTCTTATTTGAACGGTTTTCTTAAAAAAGAAAATTTTTCTTCTGACATTGCTTTGAACGGCATTCAAATTCAAAACAGCAGCCCGGACAGCAAACAGATTAAAAAAATAGCTTTTGCCGTTGACGCCTGCGAAGCCACTGCGCTTAAAGCTGTACAAGAAGGTGCTGATGTTCTTTTTACGCATCACGGACTTTTCTGGGGCGGATGCCAGACAATAACAGGTTCATTTTATAAACGCATTTCTTCCTTTATTAAAAACGATCTTGCATTAATTGCGTATCATATTCCGCTTGATGCAAACAACCCTTGCGGCAACAATCACGGAATTGCGGCGCGGCTGGGGCTTTTGGACGTTAAAGGGTTTGCGCATTGGCGCGGGATGGAAATTGGCGTTTATGGAAAACTGCCGGCACCGCTTACACTGGACGAACTTGCTCAAAAAGCTTTAAGGCCGGGCAAAAAATCAAAATCAGTTTTTGCATTTGGTAAAGAAAAAATTTCTACAGTTGGAATTGCTTCCGGTGGTTCCGGCGAAGATGTGGACGAAGCAATAGAGCTTGGCCTTGATGCATTCATTACCGGCGAATTTGAACATGAACAGTATCATCTTGCAAAGGAAATGGGCATAAATGTAATTGCCGGTGGTCATTACGAAACAGAAACTGTGGGCATAAATCTTGTCCGTGAAAAAATAGAAAAGGAGTTAGGACTGCAGACGGTCTTTATTGACTTGCCGACCGACCTGTAAACAGTTATATTTTATTTTATGGAAAATTCATTAAAAAGAAAAATTCTGCCACTTACGCTGGCAATTGTTGTTATTGTTTTAGATCAGATTACAAAAATGCTTGTTGTAAACAATATTCCGCTTGGAACAATAGGTGCAAGTTTTTTGGGTGATTTTTTTCAGATTATTCACGTTGCAAATAAAGGTGTTGCCTTTAGTATGGGTTCATCATGGTCGCAGAATATAAGGGCGCTTGCTTTTATTTTTGTTCCGCTGATTGTTGTTATTCTTGTTATTCATATTTATTTCAGGAATAAAGATTTTACAAAACTTCAGCGCTGGACAATTATGGGAACTGTCGGCGGTGGAATTGGAAACCTTATTGACCGCATATTCCGTCCTACCGGCGTTGTAGATTTTATTGATATTAAGTTTTATGGATTTCTTGGTTTTAACCGCTGGCCTACTTTTAATATTGCCGATGCCGCAATTGTAATCTGTGGAATTATTCTGGCAATTTCTTTTTTAAGGTCGGTTTCAAATTCTAAAGAGGAATAGTTGCAGCGTGCCGGAAATGCAAAAGAATCATTTTGGGCGCAAATAATATAAAGCGAGGTAAAAAGATGGAAGAAGATTTGGACGAAGAGGCAAAAAAACGCCGAAAGGCAGAATCTGTTGAATGGCGAAACAGAAAACATTTTGCAGGAATTTTTATGCTTTGCGCTACAGTCTTTGAAATTCTTGCGGCTGTGGTAAGTATGTGCGTACTTTTTGCAATAACTTTGTTTATAATGCTTAAATTCTTTAATTTAAGAACTTCGCCAACTGCTGTAAGCGTTTTTGAAATACTTTCTATCGTAATTTTTATTGCGGGCTTTTATCTTGGCTTTAAAATTTACAAGGCTGTTGCTGTTTGGGCTATAAAAAAGTTTAATCTTGCAGAAAAGCTTCCTGCCGAGGTTGTGGCTCATTATCAGAAAAAATCAAAAGAAGAAAAAGAAGAGGAATTAAGAAAATGATTGGCGTAATTGGTGCTATGGAAAGCGAAGTTTCTTCTATCTGCGCACAGATGACAGAAAAAGAAACTTTGAACGTAAAAAATTATACTTTTTATAAAGGAAAGCTTTTTGATAAGGAAATTGTGCTTGTAAAGTCGGGCATTGGTAAAGTAAATGCAGCCTTGTGTGCACAGCTTTTGATTTTGCATTTTAATGTTTCTAAAGTAATTAATACGGGAATTGCCGGTGCAATTGGTTCCGGTCTTGAAATTTATGATTTTGTAGTTTCTACAGAAGCCGGCTATCATGATTTTGATATCCGCTTTTTTGGCTATGAACTTGGTCAAATTCCGGGACTTCCAAAGTTCTTTACTGCTGACGAAGCTCTGGTTAATGCGGCAGTTGATTCATTTAATAAAAGCAGCCTTTCTAAAGACCATAAAATTACAAAAGGGCGTGTTGTTTCCGGCGACCAGTTTGTAGACAGCAAAGAAGTTAAAAACAACATCGTAAAAAACTTTGCACCAATGTGTGTAGAAATGGAAGGCGCAGCAATTGCTCACACTTGTCATCTTATGAATGTACCTTTTGTAATTGTAAGATGTATGTCTGACACGGCAGATGAATCTGTAGAAACTTCTTACTCAGAGGACGAAGCTTCTAAGATAAGCTGTACTTTCTTAACAGAGCTTGTAAAAAATCTGTAAAAGTATATAACAAGTTTGTAACCGCCTATGAATATTCTTAATAAATTTAAAGAAACAGCTGTTTCTGTTTTTCCGGTAATGGCAATAGTTCTTCTTCTTGGACTAACTTTTGCGCCGCTGGAAAAAACACTTTTATTAAGATTTTTAGCAGGCGGTATTTTTTTAATACTTGGGCTTACAATTTTTCTGCTTGGCGTAGATCTTGGAATTCAGCCGATGGGCGAACGTTCCGGCGCGGCACTTACAAAAAAGAAAAATCTTACACTTCTTTTGATTTGTGCTTTTATAATAGGATTTATTGTTACAGCAGCAGAGCCCGATATTCAGGTTTTTGGCGACCAGGTTCGCGGAGTTTTTCCGTTTGTAAATAAAATGAGCCTTACCTTTGTAATTGCGTTTGGCGTTGGCATTTTTATTTTGTTCGGACTTTTGCGCACAGTCCTTAATTTTTCCCTTAAAATTACACTTTTTATTTCTTATCTGATTCTTTTTGCAACTGCGGCTTTTGCGCCTGAAAGCTTTATTGGAATAGGTTTTGATTCCGGAGGCGCAACAACAGGCCCTATGACAGTTCCGTTTATTATGGCACTTGGACTTGGTGTTTCTTCGGTTCGCGCCGACAGTAAAAATTCGTTTGGTCTTACAGGAATTTCGTCTGTTGGTCCAGTAATGGCTGTTTTACTCTATTCAATTTTTTTGCGTGTTTCAGGAATTTTTGATTCAAATGCGGTTTTTTCTGGCGTAAAGGCAAGTGAAGCGTTTGTACAATCTGGTGCCGCAGATGGAATGAATGCTTTTTCAAGAATTTTCGGTTCCTTTGGAAATGTTTTTCCTTTGGTTTTGCACGAAGCTTTAGTTTCAATTGCGCCTTTATTTGTGCTTTTTGTGATTTTTCAGATTTTCCTTTTGCGAATGACTTTGCGTCAGGTAATTCGAATGGTAATTGGTTTTGTGTATGCATTCCTTGGGCTTACCGTTTTTTTAACCGGTGTAAACGGCGGTTTTTCTCAGGCTGGACGTGCTTTGGGCGAAACTCTGGGCGCAAAAGCCATGAATTTTGGCGGCATCTGGTATTTTGTACTTATAATTACAGGACTTGCACTTGGAGCAATAATTGTTTGCGCTGAACCTGCCGTATGGGTATTGAGCGAGCAGGTTGAACAGGTAAGCGGAGGCACAATCAGACGTAAAATGCTGCTTGCCTTTTTATCTGTAGGAACTGCCGTTGCAATTGGTCTTGCAATGTGGCGCGCAGTTTCCGGCTTTAATTTAAAATGGATTTTAATTCCCGGATATATAGCTGCGCTTTTGCTTATGATTTTTTCTCCGTCTATATTTACAGGAATTGCATTTGATTCTGGCGGAGTTGCTTCCGGACCTTTAACCTCCACTTTTGTGCTTTCGTTTACAATAGGTGCGGCAAGCAGTGGAAACAGTGGCAGCGATTCTTTTGGAGTAATTGCCCTTGTTGCAATGATGCCTCTTATAGCAATTCAGCTTATGGGTATTCTTTTCAACAAAAAATCTGCGGAGGACACCAAAAATGTTTAAATCGATTATTTGTATTGTCCCTCATAATCAGGGAGAATTTATTAATGAAGCGGCTTTACAGGCAGGGGCGAGCGGCGGTTCTATTATAATGGGACGTGGTACAGCTTCTAACAGTGTGCTGCAGCTTTTAGGGCTTGGTGATACTTCGAAAGACATAACCTATAACATTGTAGACAATCAAATTGAAGAAAAAGTGCGAACTGCAATTTATAATGCGGCGCAGACAAAAAAGGCACATTTTGGTGTAATGTTTTCGTTAAACGTAGACACATTTATCCGTTCTGGAAATAATTCTAAAAACTCTGATTCAAAAGGAGCTGAAAATATGAATAAAAATGAATACGAAATGCTTAATATCATTGTAAATAAAGGATATGCAGAAGATGCAATGGCGGCTGCAAGAAAGGCAGGAGCCGGCGGTGGAACAATCATAAACGCACGCGGAACCGCAAAAGAAGGTGATGCCAAATTTTTTGGAATAAACATTGTTCCGGAAAAGGAAATGCTTATAATTCTTGCTCCTTCAGACAAAAAAGATGATATTATAAACGCCATAAAGAGCCTTCCGTGTTTTAGCGAAGCCGGCAGCGGAATTATTTTTTGCAGCGAAGTTCAGGATTTTACATTGCTTGGAAAAAATTAGTTTAAAGTAGAAAAACACTTGCACAAATATTCAAATGAAGCTATTATTTGAATGTTCATTCAATTGAACAAATATTCAAATAATAGCTTTTTTTTGGAGTTATATGAACAATACGGAAATTTGTGATTGTGAAATTATTCACGAGGATATTGTAAAAAAAGTTAAGTCAGTTTTTCCAAAAGATGAAAAGCTTTTTGACCTTGCTGATTTTTACAAGATTTTTGGAGACATTACGCGTGTAAAGATTCTTTATGCGCTGGATAAAAGTGAACTTTGCGTATGCGATATTTCTGCTTTGCTTGGAATGTCGGTTTCGGCTGTATCTCATCAGCTGCGTGCATTACGCGACTCTAATCTGGTGCGTACAAAACGCGATGGAAAAATTGTTTATTACAGTCTTGCAGATGAGCATGTAAAGAGCATTCTTGAGTGTGGACTTGAACATATTGAAGAAAAGGAGAAAGACCATGAGTAACGAAATGGAACACGAGCATAAAGAACATACCGAACATTCCCACGACCGTCACCACGAACACTGTGAATGTGGACATGAGCACCATCATGGTCATGATGAGCATAAAGAACACTGCTGTCACGGACATCATCATGAGCATGAAGAATGTTCCTGCGGACACGACCATCACCATGAACACGAAGGACATACACATGAGTGCGGCTGTTGCCACGGCGAAGAACTTACGGTAAAGCAGATTGTTTTTTCGCTGATTATTTTTGTGCTGGGAATTGTTTTAGAACATGTTAATTTTCCGGCATTTAGCGGAATTACTTTTGAAACAAAGCTTGGAGTGTTCAATTTTGCGCAAACGCTATCAATGCTTTCTTTTCTGGCCGCGTACCTCGTTTGCGGTAAGCCAATTATCATTGAAGCAATAAAAAATATCCTGCACGGCGAATTCCTGGACGAAAATTTTTTAATGTCAGTTTCTTCAATTGGCGCGCTTTGCCTTGGAGAATTTTCAGAAGCAACCGCAATCATGATTTTATATCAGATTGGTGAACATTTTGAAGACTATGCGGTAGATAAATCACGCGATGCAATTGGCGAAATTGCAAAACTGCGCCCGGATACAGCTCTGGTTAAAGACGGCGAAACAACAAGCGAGATGCCGGCAGAAAAAGTTCCTGTTGGCAGCGTAATTATTGTAAAAGCCGGGGACCGCGTTCCAATTGACGGCGTAATTGTAAACGGCGACAGTTATATAGACGCATCGGCTTTAACCGGGGAAAGTGTTCCAAGACACGTAAAAAATGGCGACGAAGTTCTTTCAGGTTCAATAAACAAGCAGGGAATTCTCGAAATTAAAACTACACATGCTGCCGGAGAATCTGCGCTTGCCCGCATTCTTGAACTTGTAGAAAACGCAACCGAGACAAAAACAAAATCAGAACAGTTTGTAACGCGCTTTGCAAAAGTTTATACGCCGATTGTTTGTGCAGCCGCTCTTGCAGTTGCAACAATTCCGCCGCTTTATGCAATTCTTATTGGCCAGCCTGCAGAATGGTCTGTCTGGATTTATCGTGCACTGGAATTCCTTGTTGTAAGCTGTCCTTGTGCTCTGGTAATTTCTATTCCTTTGAGCTTCTGCGCCGGAATTACAAACTGTGCGCGCCGCGGAATTTTAATAAAAGGAAGTACATTCTTAGAAGCGCTTGCAAAAACAAAAACCGCTGTTTTTGACAAAACAGGCACACTTACAAAAGGAAACTTTATTGTAACAGATATTCATACAATGAATCCTGAAATTTCTAAGCAGGAACTTATTGCAATTGCAACTCACGCTGAATTGCTTTCAAATCATCCAATTTCTGCTTCTTTACGGGCAATTCATCACGAAAACTGCTGCAGCCAGGTAAAACTTGAAAATGTAGAAGACATTACAAGCAAGGGAATAAAAGCCGTTGTAAACGGAAAAAACGTTCTTGCGGGAAACAATCTTCTTATGGAAATGTTCAACGTAGAATTTCCGGACTGTCAAGAGCATAAGGACGGAACAATAATTCACGTTGCATGCGATGGAAAATATGCAGGACATATTGTTATAAATGACGAAATAAAAGAAGATTCTGCTAAAACAGTTTCTGATCTTCACAAAATTGGCGTAGAAAATGTTGTAATGCTTTCTGGCGATAATGAAAATACTGCAAAAACTGTTGCTGAACGTCTTGGAGTTCACAAAGTTTACGGTCAAATGATGAGCGACGACAAGCTTAAAAAAGTTGAAGAGCTTATGGCAGAACTTGAAGTTAAACCTAAAAACGGTAAAACACCGGCAAAAAAGCGCGGTACATTGATTTTTGCTGGTGACGGAATAAACGATGCTCCTGTTCTTGCCCGCGCCGACGCCGGAATCTCCATGGGTTCAATGGGATCAGACGCGGCCGTAGAGGCAGGCGACATTGTGATTATGGAAGACAAGCCTTCAAAAATTGTAGAGGGAATTCTTGCATCGCGCCGAACGCTGCGTATTGTTCACGAAAACCTTTACGGTTCGCTTGGAATAAAGGCCGCAATTCTTATTTTAAGTGCACTTGGCATTACAAATATGTGGCTTGCAGTTTTTGGCGACGTAGGCGTTACAATCTGTGCAGTTTTGAACAGCCTTCGCCTGCTTAAAAACAAAAAATCATCTTAAAGCTTCAGAAATAATCTTAAAATTATCTTCTACAGAAGCATTGCGGATTCTAATTATAGTGTCTGCAATGTTTCTGTAAGTTTCAAAACGTTCTTCATAACGCTTCTTTAAGATAGCGTAAATATCATTCATACTTTTTGGATCTTCTTTCATAACATAAGCCGGGCAATTCTGAAAGCCTCCCAAATGATTTGGCTTAATTTTTGAATAAACACGCTGAATGGAATATTCAATATCAAGTTCAAGAAATACAAAAAGTCCTGCCGGGCGTAAAATATTAAGGGCAGGCGCGTTATCGCAAATTCCACCGCCGGTAGAAATAATCAGCTGACGGTCACTGTTTTCATTTATGATTTTTTTGCAGGCTTCTTCTTCCGCACGCATAAAAGCGCTTACGCCGCGTGTCAAATACAAATTTCGGACAGGCATTCCGTTCATAGTCTGCATAACTTCATCAGTATCAAAAAATGGCAGATTTTTTTGCAAAGCCAGAGCTTTTCCGTGAGTTGTTTTTCCACAATGCTTGCAGCCCATAATTACAATCGATTTATTAAATTCACTCATAGATAAATTATATCACTTGAATTGTAAAACTCCAAGATTTGTTATATCTTTCTTATATGGCATTAATACTTTGTTTTTTACCTTTTTTTGCTGGATTATTGATTTTTATTAATATATTTAAGCTTAAACTTTCGCATTTGCTTCTGGCATCGCTGCTTGGACTTGTTGCTGTTATTCCTATTGAATTTATTCAGTACCTTTTGCTGCCTTCGCTTTCTTTTTTTCAAATGGGGCTTATTGCAAAATCGCTTGTTACTTCACTGATTTTTTATGGTTTGGTAGAAGAATGTTTTAAAATGGCTTTTTTGATGCCGCTTCCGCATAAAACTTATTCTGAACGCGATTTTATGCTTTTAAGTTTTATGGCAGGACTTTCGGTTGCCTGTTTTGAATCTTCTATTTATTTTTTAATGTATCTTCAAAAGGCAAACATAAACGGAGCCGAAGTTCTTTACGGAATGCTCTTTTTAAGGATTTTTTCATCAGATTTAATTCATATGCTTTGTACAGGACTTTGCGGACTTTTTCTTTTTTCACAAAGACAGAAGAGTACAAAAATAAGCATTTTAATTACAGCAATTTTGATTCACGGCTTCTATGATTTTTTTGCAGGCTTCAACAACAATTTAAGATGGTTTTCTGTTGCGGTGCTTCTTTTTGCAATTGCGCAATGCCGCATAAAGTACAGACTTCTTAGCAGCGAATCAGAATGATTTTTCTCAAATATATTTAGCGGTGGTTTAGGCGGTTCCTGAGCCTGTCGATGGGCTCGAAACCACTTAAAAATGTTTTCCCAGCTTTTAATTAAAGTTAAACTTTATTAACTCAGGGTGAAATTCAAAGTGCATGTTATCAAAAATAACCCACTTTCCGCCCCAGATAAAGCCTTCTTCTTCAAAAATTTCTATAACTTTTTCCGGCGGCATCCAGCGTTTTTTAAGCGGAATAAGCATCCATGTATCCGGATATTTGTCCTTTGCCCAGCTCCAGAAAATCTGTTTTCCGCTCTGCTTTTTAGGAAGAACATCTACGGCTATTCCAAGACTATGAAACGATTTTCTGTTTGTACCTTCAATTATGCGCCAGTAATAGGCATCATTTGATTTTATATTATCCAGAAAAGCCTGAACTTCAGGATCTGTTTTTGCAAGTGCAAAGACTTTTTCTTCTATACACTTAAGCGGAGCTTTCATACGCTCGTGAACATTTGTCAAATTTCCCAAAAAGCGGATACGCACAATATGCTGCTCAAGCTTTATTCGTGATTGTGAATCGTAAAGCGCGTCAAAAAAGAACATAGGAGTTCCAGCGCCATCTTTGCGGTTTTGTCGTGAACTAAATTGTTTTATTTGTTCTTTTTCGTTTTCTGTAAGATTTTCTGGGTCTTGCAGGATTTTTGGGTAACTGTATAAAAGCGACCAATATTTATTCGCGTTTTTCAATTCTGATTCTGGAAGCAGGCTGCCGTTTGTCCAGTAAAATTCATAAATTTTGCCTTCGCCGTCTTTATCGCCGGGTACAAGAGGCACTTTAATTTTTACAATCCAGTCTTTAGAACGACCGTCATAGCGTTTTGAAAAAGCCACATCCGGATACGCTTCTTCAAAATATTTAAGATTGCTTATGCCAATATATTGTTGTTCATACTGCTCAACTTCCTGCGCTGCCTGCGAATCAGATTCAGTTTGAGAACTAAGAAATGAAAGGGAGAAATTAAAAAGCAAAAAAAGTAAAATGATTTTCTTCATGTCTGGTAATTCTTAAAACAAGCAATTAAGCAATTATATACAAAAATTTGAAATAAAAAAAGGATTTGATTTTGCGCCTTGAAAGCAGTTTTTCATTCTATAATTTTGTTATGAATGTTTCTTTGCTTTTGGTCATTGCGGTAGGTTTACTTTTGATTATTGGCTTTATAGGTACTTTAGTTTTAAAAAGTAAGGGGGGAATCATCCCCCACCTATAACTTAAATAGCCGCAAGGCCAAGTTTAATGTCTTCGATAATGTCGTCGACGTTTTCAAGGCCGCAGCTGAAGCGAACCATTCCGCCGTCAATGCCGGCCGCCACGAGCTGTTCATCTGTGAGCTGGCGGTGAGTTGCTGATGCCGGGTGAAGAACGCAGGTGCGGATGTCGGCAACGTGAACTTCGTCGCAGGCAAGCTTGAGGGCATCCATAAAGCGAACGGCTGCTGAACGACCACCCTTAATACTGATAGAAATTACACCACAGGTTCCGTTTGGAAGATACTTCTGAGCGCGCTCGTAGTATTTGTCGCCAGGGAGTCCAGGGTAAATTACCTTTGCAATTTTGTCTGATGACTTGAAGAACTCTGCAACCTTGCGGGCATTTGCACAGTAGCGTTCCATGCGGACAGGAAGGGTCTCGAGACCAAGGTTCAGATAGAAAGCGCTCTGTGCAGCTGGGTAACAACCAAAGTCGCGCATAAGCTGAGTGCGGGCCTTTACGATATAAGCAGCCTTTCCAAAATCACCAACATAGCGAAGACCATGATAGCTTTCATCCGGTTCAACCATATCAGCAAACTTTCCTGTAGCCTTATAAGCTTTTTCCCAGTCAAAGTTTCCAGAATCAACGATACAGCCACCGCCCTGAACTGCGTGGCCATCCATATATTTTGTTGTTGAATGAACTACAATGTCGGCACCCCACTCGAATGGACGGCACAAAATTGGAGTTGCAAAAGTGTTATCTACAATAAGAGGAAGATTGTTGTCGTGAGCAGCTTTTGCCCAAACATCAAAATCAAAAACTGTAAGAGCCGGGTTTGCAATTGTTTCGCCAAAAATACACTTTGTATTCGGTTTGATAGCCTTGCAGATTTCCTCATACGAAGCATCAACATCAACCCAGATACATTCGATGCCAAGTTTTTTAAGAGTAAAACCAAAAAGGTTGATTGTTCCACCGTAGATTGAAGAAGAAGCAATAAAGCTGTCTCCTGCACAGCAGAGATTCAAAACAGAAAGAAGCGAAGCAGCCTGTCCGCTGCTTGTAAGCATACAGCCTACTCCACCTTCCAAATCTGCAATTTTCTTTTCAACTGCATCGCAGGTAGGGTTTGCGAAGCGTGAATACATAAATTCTGTTGGTTTATCAAAAAGAGCCGCAACGTGATCGCAGCTGTCAAAACGGT
>Ga0310695_10007352_pt1 | contig 17632 bp, 13 predicted proteins | sample RumenRJG_04DNA_FD_203882 | JGI IMG/M metagenome (GOLD analysis project Ga0310695, IMG submission 203882) | Bovine rumen microbial communities from Lethbridge, Alberta, Canada - RJG_04 (v2) (version 2) | ecosystem: Host-associated > Mammals > Digestive system > Stomach > Rumen | place: Canada...
TCACACATTCGATGATCAGCGCGACACCCTTCGGCCCGTAACCTTCATACACAACTTCTTCAAATACTGCACCGTCTTTGGATTCACCGGTACCACGCTTGAGAGCACGATCGATGCTGTCTTTCGGCATGTTGTTGGAACGTGCCTTATCAATGGCCAAACGTAAGCGGAAGTTGGTGTCGGGATCGCCGCCATCACGCGCTGCTAAGGTAATTTCTTTTGCCAATTTAGTGAAGAGCTGACCGCGTTTTGCATCGCCTGCACCCTTCTTACGTTTGATTGTCGCCCAATGAGAATGGCCTGACATATTTCATTCTCCTTTACTGAATAAAATAAAAATTTCCTAAAAGTTTAATCAAAACAAAACCATTTTGCCGATTCTAAAATGATTAACGACAAAATTATACTTTTATTTTGTCATTTTGTAAAATCCATATCGAAAATGACAAAAAAATTTATTACAGTTTACTGCAAATGCTCTATATGCGGCACTGCATCAAAAGCATACCGGACTGCGGAAACGGGTTCCATCCGGTCTGTATCATAAGTGATGATCAGCATTCCGGGATCGACAGAATAATATCCGCCGGTATCGATATAGAGTGCTGTCATAAAAGATCCTCCATCCGGTTCACGGGTTGAGACATGCACAGAGAATCGTGTATCTTTGACCATAAATTCATCAGTACGAATACCCGAGTTAAAAGATTTCTCAGTCAGTACCTTTCCGTCCTGGATAACAGCATAATACCCGCCCGTCCCTGTTTGTTCCGGAACCTGGCGAAGTCCGACAGACGTCATGGCAGAACGAACATCATCCGGTATTCGTACCGGCTCCATCATCGTACCACCCGACAAAATAACTGTAAGCAGGTTCGGATCTGCGGCATTTATCAAAAAATCCATTATGTCTTCGCTTCCGGGTAAGCGGATCAATGCCTCATAATGCTGATAGGCCCGCTCCCAGCTTTGGTAAGCTTCGTCGCCTCTATGGTCCGCCAGGTCATACTTAGAATGCAGAAAATCCGCAAGATAACCGGAAACCTTGTTTGCTCCTCTCACATTCAAATGACCACTGTCAGCAAAGTCTGCCGTAAAATCCATGCTGATTTCATCATAAAGATGGTTGAAATCAAGGAACGGAACATCATACGCCTCTGCGATTTTCCCAATATAATTGATTTGTCCATATAGTTCATCGTTCCCAACCAGCGGCGTTTTTATAAAAAGCAGCGGTAAATTTTCTTCCCGGCAGAATCTGATAAAATCAATCAGAATCTCTTCCATGCCATCGGGCAGTTCTTTGACGACATTGGCATCCGGAACATTTGGGCGTTCGTATGGAAGGGTGTTCTGTGTATAGTTATACCCCTTCATCGGATGAGACCGGATGCCCGAAAAAAAGTGAAAATCGTCATAAGTGAGCAGACCTTGCTGCAAACGCGAGTGGTTCAAAATGACAGGAAAAAGGATTTCACCTTTCTGTGTAATAGAATCCGTCTCGAGTACCCCTTTGATCTTTTGCAGGGAAAGCGGGACCGGATCCAGCGCCAGATGGGTCATATTGGTACCCTGCTCTGTTCCGATAAGCGGTCTTCCGAAATTGGTCGCCATCAGTACATCAAATACGATCAGTTTAGGGCGCTGATGGTTCAGTGCGTATTTCAGCAGCAGTTTCGAACTCCATAAAGGCTGTTGATGGGTCGTCAGGTTATAACCGGCGATGCCTGTCCGGTTCCAGATTTCCATCGGATTGATCCCGTAAAAAATATGAGAAGCCCCGACAAAAAAAACATCAATTTTACCGGGTTCCTCATATGCAATATTTTTAGCTGTCCCGAAATGTTGTTTTTCAAACAGCATGACATTAGCAGCATGAAACAATCCGATGACCAAAGCTGTAAAACAAAGAAATGATATTATTTTCTTTAAGCTTTTCATTGCTGCCTCAGAATTGGAAATAAATGAATTGACTTGCATCAAATCCCGGTCCGTAGATTCCAAAGAACAGAACAGCTGCGAGAGCAGAAAAAATCAGTCCCCACCTCAATACCAACGGTTGCGCTTCAATTTTTGAACGCAGACTGCGCCCGTCCCGCTGGATCCAGGAGACAGCGAACAAAACCAACAGACTTCCTGCGGTGATAACAAAATTAGCGCGATCCATTCCATACTCAAGCAGTTTTCCGTTGAACAGGTCATATGGATTGAACCGCAGCATACCCTTCAGGAAATCGAAAGCCTGACTGATCGTTTCGGAGCGGAAAAACACCTGCACAAATCCGAACATGAAGATCACGTACAGCGATTGGAGACACTTCATCAATCCGGACCGATCATTAAAACCGAGAAAAGCACGTAATTTCCGCCAGAGCGGAGTCAATAGGCGCTCGGTGATGGAAATCATGCCGTTCAGACCGCCCCAGACCAAAAAGGTCCAGTTTGCCCCATGCCACAATCCGGATGCTAAAAAAACGATCATCAAATTACAATAAAAGCGAAGCTTCCCGACACGATTTCCGCCCAAAGGAATATACAGATAATTTACAAACCAGCGGGAAAGAGAAACATGCCATCTGGTCCAGAATTCCGTGATATTGATCGAAAAGAACGGACGCACAAAGTTGGTCGTCAGCCGGAATCCCAGAACCTCAGCCGCGCCTTGGGCAAGATTGGAATAACCGGCAAAATCGGCATAAGTTTGAAATGCGAAGAAGACCAGTGCAGTCAGGTTTATGATCCCGCCATTCAGATAATGGGAAGGAGCCCCATAGACAGTATTGACGTAAATGGCCAAACGATCCGCAATGACAAGCTTTTGGAAATATCCCCACAGCATCAGCCACAAGCCCCGTTTGACTCGGTCGAAATCAAAAGAATGCGGGACAAGGATCTGCGGCAGCAGGTCCTGTGAACGTTCGATCGGTCCGGCAACCAGCTGCGGAAAGAAAGAGACAAATAGTGCATATTTCAGCAGATTCCTCTCAACCCGAACCTTTCCACGGTAAACATCCATCGTATAAGACAGAGCCTGAAGAATATAAAATGAGATACCGACCGGAAGCAGCACACTGAATGAAGACCGGATCGTGGTAATGTGCAAAAGGCTGAGCAATTTGTTCAAAGCATTCAGCCCGAAGTGGAAATATTTGAACACAAACAGGATCGCCAGATTTGTCAGAAAACTGACAGCAACCAGCAGCTTTTTCAAAATCTCTCTTCGTTTTTCGTTATTTTCCTTTTCATTGCAGCGGTTGATGAGCAGACCGCTCAGCCAAGTGATCACAGTGGAAGCACCCAGCAGCAGGGCATATTTTGCGTTCCAGGACATGTAATAATAGTAAGATGCCGCAAGCAGCCAGCCCCAGCGGATCTTCCCGGGAATAATAAAATAAATTCCCACAACGATGGGGAAAAAGAGCAGAAAATGCAGGGAGTTGAACAGCAAGCAGAACCTCCAGAATCCTCTTCAGACGGTCTGGCTCCGTACCGGATTGACCAACTGTCCAATCCCGTCAATCGAGGATTCAACTACATCACCCGGAGAAAGCAAAGCGGATCCGACCGGGGTTCCTGTCAGGATCACATCACCGGGGTATAACGTCATGATAGAAGAGATAAACGCCACAAGATTCTGCACAGGGAACAACATATCCCGTGTAGATGCCATTTGGCGCAGTTCACCATTGACGCGGCAGGTCAGCAGTGCATCAGCCGGCTCAAAATCGGTTTCGATCACAGGCCCAAGCGGACAGAAGGTATCAAATCCTTTTGAGCGGCTCCAGGTTTCATCAGCCATCTGCAGATCCCGGGCGGTTACATCATTTGCGATCGTATACCCAAAGATATAATCGAAGGCATTTTCCGGCAAAACGCTTTTCGCAGTTTTGCCGATGACGACGGCAAGTTCACATTCCTGCTCCACCCGTTTGGAAACAGCAGGCAGGATGATCGGATCATTCATACCAATCACGGAACTGGTTGGCTTATAAAAAATAGAGGGGATATCGGAAATGATCCGGTCGAATTCTCTGGTCTGGTCCAGATAATTCCATTCACAAGCCACAATTTTTCCCGGCTCAACAGGCGGTAAGATTTTTACAGTATAAAGCGGCAGATTCGCTTCGAGGCGCCGGAATTCCTGAAATATATCGCCTTCGATTTCCCCGACAAGATCATTGTAGATCCAGCCATAATGTGTGGAGGTCTCACCGTTCTCCTGATATCGGACAAAACGCATATGTCAGAACCAGTCTTTTTTATTGAAGATGTAAATAGCGACAAAGGTTACAGCGATCATTAACCCCAAAACAATAAAAGGGACACTCTCGTTGTACTGCAGTGCATCCGGAAAATTGACATTCATCCCCATAAAACCGGTAATAATGTTCGGGATTTCCATAATGATCGTCACGGAAGCCAGCAATTTCATGACAACATTCAGATTGTTCGAAATAACCGAGGCAAACGCATCCATCATACCGGAGAGAATATCAGAGGAGATCGATGTCATATCGATAGCCTGGGTGTTTTCAGTGATAACATCCTGCAGCAAATCTTCATCCTCCTCAAACCGTTTGAAGCCGCTCAGACGGGACATCTTTACCAGCACAAGCTCATTCTGCTTCAGCGCCTGGGAAAAATATACGTAGCTCTTTTGGCATTTGAAAAGACGGATCAGCACATCATTTTTCATCGTGCTGGAAAGCATATCTTCGAGTTCATCAGTCAGCTTATTGATGTCACGCAGTGCATCCAGGAAACGGGTTGTCACGGCCATGAGCAGACGAAGGGTGAAGCGGTAACGTTTTGTCGTTGAAAGCTTAGTGATCCTGCCTGAGGAAAACGCATCCAGGATCGAGGTTGGCTTGGAACAAACCGTCACAATATATTTTTCTGCCAGAATGATCCCCAACGGCATCGTACCGTAAGGAATATCAGGATCCTGGGCATTGGAAGTTGGAATGCGGACAACGATCAGGATCGTTCCGTCATCCTCCTCCTCGATACGAGGGCGTTCATCTACATCCAACGGATAAGAAACGAAATCCTGCGGGATACCCAGCGCAGCAATCTGTTTCATTTCATCCTGGGTAGGGTTGATCGCATTGATCCAGCAATTCGGGACGATTTCATCGATCCGCTGCAGATCCAATTCCTGATTTTTAAAATATTCCAGCATGGTTTGCCCCCTTGCAGGTTAAATTTTCTCCGGCTTTACCCACAAAAACCATGTATGAGTATATCACAAAAAGAACTCGGCAGTATTTGTCAGTCATGAGTTACTGACCGTGAGTATCAGCCACGCAAAGAAAGACCGGACGCACCCGCGTTACGCATGATTCAGAAAATCATAAGCGAATTGAGCCGCAAGCGCTGAGCCTCTCTTCAAAACATCTTCGTCCACATCATACGTGCTCTGATGATTGGTGCCTGTTATGCCTTTTTCCGGGTTGGAGCTGCCAATAAAGGTGAAGATTCCAGGGATTTTCTGCAAATACCAGGAGAAGTCCTCGGAACTCATCAATGTGGGCATGTTCGCAAACACATCCTCCCCGAACAGTCTGACTGCCGCCTCCCGGCAGATCTTCGTGATTTCGTCATAGCGGTTATCGACCGGATAACTCAAATAGATGTACTCCAGCTCCCACGAGACCTTCAGCGCATCTGCCAGCCCTCCGATGAGTCTGCGCATTTCTTCCTCGATACTGTGATCGTTCCGGAAATGGCGGATGGTTCCCTCGATTTCCACAAGATCGGCAATGGAGTTATACTGTTTCCCGCCATGGATTTTCCCGACAGTCAAAACCATCGGATCCGTTGCGCAGTTGAACCGGGTCACCATCATCTGCAGGTTCATCACCATCGAACAGGCGGCTGTAATAGCATCTGCACCCAAATGCGGAGCGCTGCCATGCGCGGCCACACCGTGAACGGTCAGCTTGAAGCGGTTGCTGGCAGCCATCCGGAACCCGGACGTTACGTCGATCAGAGGGGCACGCACTGTACCCCAGACATGCGTCCCGTAAATCGCGTCCGCCCCATCAATAGCGCCCTGATTGATGACTGCCGTAGAGCCGTTACCACCTTCCTCCGCCGGCTGGAAGAGCAAACGGACTGTTCCTTTCAATTCAGACCGCATCTCATTCAGGATCCGTGCAGCACCCAATTGCATGGCAATATGGCAATCATGCCCGCAGGCATGCATATAATCATTTTCGCTTGCAAACGGCAGACCGGTCTGCTCCTTGATATTGAGTGCGTCAATATCAGCACGCAGGACAATCGTTTTCCCGGGCTGTGTTCCCCGGATCTCACCGATCAATCCGTTTTGACCCTCAAAGAACTTCGGTTCGATCCCCATTGCTCTCAGATCAGCGGCAATGGCCTTTGTGGTTTCCACCTCCTGCCCGGTAAGCTCAGGGTGACGGTGATAATATCTCCGCCTTTCAATGATATAAGGTTCAAGGCTTTCAGCCCGGCTGAGAATGTCCATAACGTACCTCTTTATTGAATATCATAAATTTCAATGCTTTCCTCAAAACGGATCGCCAAAAAACGGGAATCGGCAGACCATCGGGTTTGCAGAACGTCCCGTCCGTCTACCGGCAATTGATACTGCTGTTTGTTTTCTTCACGGATGATCCAGGTTTGATAGCGTGCGTCCGTATAAAAGACAAAGTTGTTGTTCGGCGACCAGTTGACATTATTCATAACCGGATATTCCCGGTCGTCATATTCGATAACATGATTCGGCTGTTCACGCCCGGGATGGCCGTGTTTCCGCACTTCTTCCTCAAAGGTCAAATCTCCGGTCCTCACATCTGCCGTATAAATGCGCTCACAATCGATACCGCAGCTGGATGCCACCCGGACCGTATTGTTATTCACCCACTCGATCACGGACTTGTCCGAAGCATACTCATCCGTTTCCGCAAGAGCATCCGGGAACAGGTCAATAACATTTTTCAAGCCTGACGCAAGATCAGCTACAAAGACGGTGTAGAGCTTTTCACTCTGACGGAGAGCGGTGAAAGCCAGTCGTGAATGGTCCGGACTGAAACCGAAATCACCGAAAACGTGGAGATCCGTGGTAGACATTTCCCGCGGAGAAAAACCTTCCGGAATATTTCCAAACTCATCCGGGACTTTTGCCTCATCAGAAAAATCCAGAACCACCGCGTCACCGGAGAACCACCCCCAATAACGGTTTGCGGGAGCCACATAAGCAAAAATCGGTACGTCCTCCGCCCATTCCATAATGCCGCCATGGATGCGGTCTTCCAGGATGGAAATACAAACCACCTCATAAGGCTCTATGGTTTCCATCACCAGCACCTCATTCCCCTTCAGATCCAGTGTCGGCGGAACAGAGGTTGGCGTCACCATCGCCGTCAGGGTCGCACTCTGGCTGTCCACCTGCTGAAAGCCTTCCAGCAGCGTATCACATGCCCCGAGAACAATAACGGCGCATATAAGCAGCAAAATGAGGGTAAAAATTCTTTTCTTCATCCTTTTCAGTCAGTGGCCGCAGCAACCGCTGCCGCATATTCCTTCAAATGAGTAATAGAAACAGACCATGATCTCAGACCGGACCGGGCTGCCAATTCGGCGGCACTCCCATGCAATTGCAGAACCGGAGCACCTTGCGCATCATTCAATATCTCTATATCCTTCCAGTTCACCACCCCGATCCCGCAGCCCAATGCCTTGGCCACGGCTTCCTTGGCCGCGAACCGTCCCGCGAGATGCTGGTCATTTTCTCCGCAATAGGCCAGTTCAGCCTCGGTATAAACCCGGGAAAGGAATCGCTGCCGGATCTCCGGTTTCTGTGAACGGAAGCGCTCCACCTCAATAAGGTCGATGCCGGTTCTCAGCATGCGGAGTCTCCCTTTGTTCCCGCGGTGACCAGGATCAGTTTATCCGGATCGATCCATTTCCTTGCGGTTTCGAGGATAGCTGCCACGGTGACACTTTTAATGCGGTCAGGCAGGCGGATCAGGTGATCCAGCCCGAAGTGATGAGTCTCCATGTTCAGCATTAATGAAGCGATGCCGTTATTGCTTTCCATCAAAAGCGGGGAGCTTCCCAGATAGAAAGATTTCACATCATCCAGTTCTTCCGCAGTGACCTCCTCTGATGTGAACCGGCGCAGTTCTTTTGTAATAAGATCGATGGCTTTTTCGGCATTAGCCGGGTTCACGCCGGCTTCTACGGTCCAGCAGCCGCCATAGGTCAGTGAGGTCAGGGAAGACCCAGCATAGTATGCCAGCCCGTTTTCCTCCCGGACAGCTTTCCCGATCCGCCCCATCATCCCGAATTCACCAAGGATGCTGTTGCCCAACAGCGCTGCAGTGTGATCCTGTGATCCTCTGCGCGGCGCCATTGTGCCCAGGATCAAAGCCATTTCACTTTTTTCCGGGATCTCTATGTGTGTGGAATAAGATTTCTCCGGTCCCTGAACGGGAGGAAAATAATCAGCCACGGAGATTGGCTCGCAGGGTTTCTGCCATGTACCGAATACTTTCTCCCACTCGTCCATGATCAATTCTGCGGGTAAACCGCCGGAAACCGCTGCGATCATACCTTTCGGTCCGATATAATGCTGATGGAATCGGAAAAGGTCATCCCGGGTGATCGAATTGATCTCATCGATCGTCCCGAATTCCGGCCTCCCGTAAGGGTGATCACCGAAAAGCACCCGGTCAAAAACCTCATTGGCCATGCTTTCCGGATCATGAAGGTGGAGTTCATAGGAGGAAAGCACCCTTTGCCTGTGGATCTCGACATGGTTGGCCGGGAAGGATGGCTCATCCAGGATCTCCCGGATCAGTCCCAGCAGCATCGGCAGATCTTCCGCCAGACAGGTGCCGCGCAGGGTGAAAGCCCGCGGACCGCAGCCGATTCCCAATGAAGCCCCGGATCCCTCCAGAAGCTCGCTGAGCTGATCAAAATTATGGGTCTGTGTTCCGTGATTCAGACAGCTCGCGGCAAAATCCGCCAGACCGGTTTTATCCATCGGATCAAGATAAGACCCGCAGGGAAGAGAGGCCTGCACCACTGCCGTATGGCTGGATGAATTTTCATGTGCCAGCAAAGTGATCCCGTTCGCGAATTCCTTCCTCAGGATGTTGTCCGGTCCGGGAATGTTCTTCTGCTCGTAGTAACTCATATCAGATCCTCATCAATTGCTGCTGTAGATCCCGGTCAGGCAATGACCGGGGCGAAAATATTTCTCTGCAATATTCCGCACATCCGCTGCCGTGACCTGCTCGAGATGTTCCATATAATTCAGGTACCATTCCGGAGTCGAAAACATTGAAGAATACCCGAGCCAGTAAGCCTGATTGGTTATATTTTCACAGGAGTAGGCAAACATGGCACGTGCCTGTTTGCGGGCTTTTTCCAATTCTTTTTCCGAAATACCGTCCCGGATGATTCTGCCAATCTCATCGTGGACGGTTTCCGTTATTTCAGACGGATCCCGGCCGGGCGAAACAAAAGCCGACAGTGTGTAAATGTACGGATCGATCGTAGTGACATATCCACCGCCGATAGCTATCGCCAGCCCGCTCTTGACCAGTTTCTGATAAAACCGGGATGTACGGTTGGAGATGGATCCCTGCCCGAACATGTTCAGCGAAGACGGACCGGAGAGGACGCTGTCCAGGATCGTCAGCGGGAAAATGTCCGGATCGTTCCCGGCAGGAGCCCGCCAGACCATCTGCATCGTTGTCACATCACAGGGACCGTGTTCAGTCACTGTCTGCGCCGGCCGGATCAAATCCTCTGCTTCGATATGATATTCAGGAATCGTTTGAGCAGGGATCCCGCCATACGCGGCTTCGATCATCCGTACCATCTCATCCGATTCAAAATCGCCCGTCACAGCCAAAACCGCGTTGTTCGGCGCGTAATGGCTGCGGTAATGCTCATAGAGTTCATCTCTGGTGATCCTGTAAAGGTCTTCCTTTTCACCGATGATCTCTGTCCGATAAGGATGGTGGAGAAAGGCCGCTTTCCGTACCGCCTCATTCAGCCGGGATGTCGGCTCATTCTCCATCCCTTCCCGCTCCGAAATGACCACCATGCGTTCCGATTCCACTTCTTCCGGATCATAAAGAGAATTTACCATCCGGTCAGCTTCCATTTCAATGGCCAGCCCGATCTTTTCAGCCGGCATGGTTTCATAAAATGCGGTCCAATCCAGATAGGTAAAAGCATTCATATGTCCGCCCTGGCGGGAGATCATACGGTCCATATCTTCCGAGGAATACTTCCGTGTTCCCTTGAACTGCATATGTTCGACCCAATGGGAAATACCGGTTTTCCCCGGCAGTTCATTGCGGGAACCGACCCGGTACCAGACCCAGTGACTGATGACCGGAGCAGTATGGATCTCCTTCAAAAGCACGGTAAGCCCGTTATCCAGAATATATTTGCTGTATTGTTCTTTCATCGATTTTCTCACAAATGTATTATACCCGTTCGCTGCAGGATTCTCCCGTGATAGATGTACCTGATACAACTGTCACGAAATCTTGTGATCCCGCCTCTTTTTCACCACGATGAACAGCAACACCCCAATGGAAAGGGTTGTCAGTATTTCACCTGCCAGCTGGATTCCTGTTTTTTTATATTCGACTGTGACGCTGCCGCGGGTGATCCCCTCGTTGGAAAGGCGCACCAGCCCCCGGTCATCCCATCCGATCTCCGCTTTCCGGACATTACCTTTTTCGTCTGTCAATGTTCCCTGATAACCGGTGTAATAGATCAGCGGAACCGAAAAATACACCGGCTGATCTGTATCCGGAATCTCATAAGAAAAACTGAATCCCAGCTTCTGCCGTTTATGGGCAGTAACGGTCAGCTGCACGCCGTCTTCCGTAAGGACGGAATCCGCGTTTTTGTCGGGAAATACATTGTCCATTCCCACAGGCAGATATTCCCCGCCGCTCACCCGGTTGTCCTGCATCACAAAAAGACGTTTGTCAACACTCCGGTTCTGAACCGATTCCTGCAGGACAGGGAAAGCGGTGCTGAAAAAGCAAAACAGCCCCAGCAGGCACAGGCACGGTATCCGGCTCCGCCCAGTGGCAAGTTTCGAAACATAGATTCCCCCGCTCAGGCTCATCATCACAGAGACCGGGAGCAGCATCCGGTAGGCGAACTGGATCCTGACGACAAACGGCAGGAACACCGGCCACTCCCAGGGGAAAGAACGGGTGCACATCCAAAGGATGGGCAGGGAAAAGAGGAGCAGAAAATCCGCTGTCTTCACTGCGCCTCCGCGTCTTTTCCAAAGAACGATCCCCAGCAGCGGAACCAAAAGCAGGCTCCACCCCGGATAAATGCAGTCCGCCTGAAAGGCAAAATTCCACGCCTTGAAAGGGCTGAGCAGGTTTTCCACCGGAAAGGCATAATTAGTCCCGTTCAAAACCACATCGCCCTCAAGGACATTATTGATTCGAAGCGCCGGATTTGTCATGCTTTGTTCGAGCATGGGCATCCAGAAAAAGGCTCCAACGCAGACCACCAATCCCACAGCTTTCAACAAGGCTCCGATGATTCCCGGCTGCCTGATTATCGTCCGGATCCGGATCAGGAGGTACAATGCGGTCAAAAGCGCGGCAATTGTAAGGCTGATGATATGACTGCAGAACAAGCCCAGAAATCCCAGCGCAAAGACCGGCCAGCGCTTCCGGTTTCCCTGAAATATCTCGTAAAGGCCGAGGATGATCAGCGGATAAAACATTGCGGCCTGGGTTTCCCCGACTGCGCCGCGGTAATAAACATTGCTCAGACGGTAAGCGGCAAAGGCCATAAAGATGGCGGAAGCGGCGGCCGCGGTTCGGTTCCCGCTGATTTTCCATCCCGCGTACCAGGCTGAGGCGATGGAGAAGAAACTGCAGACGATGAGGAAAATTTTATAGGATGTCAGCAGTTCAAACCCCAGCAGTACCATTGCAGCCGGAAAATACAGTAACGCATCCGGATAATAGAAACCTACGCCATAACCGTAATTATGGAGCCAGTAAAGCTGGTTCCGGACCGGAAAATATCCTGCTTTCAGGCTTTCCGCCAGCCCGCGGATGCGGGTAAGATGGAAGAACATGTCTTCTCCGTGGACATAGGTTTTCCCGTTGAACAGCGGATAGCACACAGCAGCTGTAAGGAAAACCAGAAGGAAAAGCGCATATTCATTTTCCCGCCGGGCAAGCGGCGGAAAGAGCTTCCATAATTTTTCCGGACAGCAGACTCGTGCGGCCGTCACAGCCCACAAAAGAACCATCAGTAATGATACTGACACGTGGTGGAGCAGGGACTCGCGGGTAAGAACATGGTCTGCCGAAATACATACCCGTTTCAGCCTTACGGAAGAAGTCTCCGGATCATATCGGACCCCAAAACGAACCTGCCTGGCGGCACCGCTGACTTCAAAGGAAAAAGAGGGATCCTCTTCGCCGATGGGCAGATCTGCGGAAAAGAAATTGTTGTCGTCTCCATCTGTCAAAAAGATCCCGCTGCCGTACCCCTCCATCTGCAATTCCGTGGAGAGCTCATAAACGCCGGGCTTGAGCGTGAGCGGCCCGAACAGCAGGTAATCCCGTTTCGCGTCTGATCCGGGGATAAAATCTCTTTCCAGAAGCGTATCATATGAATAATGAAACAGATCCCGGTTGACCAATACCAGTCCCGAAATCAGCAGGATTGTTATCACGGCAATAGCAGAAATGACGATAGATTTCCTTTTTCCCATAACAGTTATTATATCGAAAGATGCGGCGGTTCTGTCGTCTTTCTGCGGCAAGATAACGGATCCTTCCGGAAGGGCTGATCATTTCAGTCAGAGTCAAAGCAGCCTGTTCTGTTGACTCAAGTCTGAGTCAACGAAAACAGGTCACTTTGACTCTGGCAACGTGGAACAGTCAATTTCTTAGAAATAGACCGAGGCTGTCATGCCCCAGAGGAGCGGCAGGTTATTGCTGTCCAGGGTGATCTCTACCGGGAACACTACATCTCCGAGATATTTTTCCGACCAGTTGGTAATTTTGGTGACTGTGCCGTAGATCTCGTTGTTCGGATATGCGTCGAAAACCACCCGCACCCGGCTGTCGGTACGGATGCCGGCTATGTCCGTCTCAGAAAGATCGACGGTCTTCAGAACCTGAGCGGAATCGTCCGCTATCACGATCACAGGCTGTCCGGCAGGAACCAGTTCGCCCTCTGTAAGGTCAAGGCTTACGATCGTTCCGTCAAACGGAGCGATGATCTGCAGCTGTTCGATGTTTTTCTCGGCCGCTGACTTCTGAGCTTCAGCCGCTGCGATTTTTTGATTGACGACCTCCAGCTTAGAAGCCTTTGGACCATCAGCGAGCTCTTCCAGTTCACGCTCCAGGTTTGCAATCTCTGCTTCCGCAGCCTGAACGGCGGCCTGGGCAGCATCTTTATTGTTTAAAAGCAGGTTATAGTCCCGCTTCAGTTTCTCGTAATCCTGCTGTGTCTTTTTGTAATCATCCTCAACCTTCCGTTTGCGGGATGAACCGGTTTCCAATTCACTGACTTTTTCGACCAGGTCCAATGCGTCTTTCACATCCTCCCATTTGTCGGTATAAGCCTTATTGGCGTTGTCCAGGCGCGTCCGGAAAGAAGGCGTATCATAATCCGCGAAATCCTTGTTTGCCTCATCCAGTGTCTTCCGGGCTTCTACGAGTTTGCGGAGTGTTTCAGCCTGTTCGATCGGATAATTGTCATTCAGGGCTTTCAGTTCATCCTTTGCGGCTGCCAGGTTCAATTCAGCCTCCGCATACTGCTGGCGATAATTCTCAGAACCCTTGATTTCCGCAAGTACATCTCCCTTGTGAACAAAATCGCCTTCCTTTACTGAAACGGATGCCACGATACCGCCCCCGCTGAACCCGAGGGAAGCGTCCTGCTTTGGCCAGAGCTTTGCCTCAGCTACAGAATTGCCGGCAGCCATCCCCACAGGAACCTCGGGAATTGCAGGGCTTTGCGTCGTCTGGTTGACATAAACCAGTGAAGAGGATGAACCGTCTTCTGTCTGTGCTTCGGCCTGACGCTCCTGAACCGGAACAAACACTACTGCCAAAAGCAGCAAAACACTGATCAAAACAACAAATAAACTCTTTTTCATAACTCACCCCTTTTCCTGAAATCAGAGCAGCTTCCACTACCCCGCATATACCCAAAACAAAATTCTAAATCTCCGAACGATACCCAAAAACGACAGTTTACTGGTCCCTGGCCCCTGATCTCTGGCTCCTGAACCTCTTTCTTCTTCCTTCTTCATTTTGCCTGCCGCTGCATCCTCATACTTCCTTGCCCCTTGTTCCTTGTTCCTTGCTCCTTGTTCCTTGTTCCGCCTTCACTCCACCGCCAGCACTTCCCGGATCGTCAGGTTCACCGCTGATTTTGCCGGCGCACTGGAGGCGATCATGGAAAGAACCAGCGAAAGAGCCAGCCACAGCACATAGCCGGTCAGCGTAAACCCCGGAGCCAGGCGGGAACCGAAAATCGCGTCTCCCAGACTGTTTGTCAGCAGCATTCCGACCGGGATCGAAAGAGCCGAACCGATTACCCAGCTCAGGAACCCGATCAGCATGCCTTCTGTCAAAACATTCCGCATCACATTGTGATTGGATGCCCCGATCGCCCGCAGGATGCCGATTTCCGCGGTGCGCTCCATCACGTTCAGGGACATGCTCCCCGTCAGCCCGATGCACCCGACCAGCGCCACCAGCACTGCCATGATCATCATAAAGATCGCCATCACGTTCAGACCGCGGGAGGCATCCGAAACAAAGGAGTCATTGCGCTGGATGGAGGTCGTCTTCACGCCCCGTGCGTCCAGCAGGGATTCGATCTTTTGAGTGACCGCGGTACGTTCTGCGTCGTTCATGCGGGACTGCGTGACAATTTGGAATTTCGAAAGCCGGCTGGGGTTCCCGGAAATTTTCTCCCAGGAAGCAAGCGGCATATATGCCAGAAATCCGCCGGATTTCCCTGCCATCGTGTAAAATCCGGTGATGGTCCATTCGCTTTTGCGTCCGGTCGATTTGACCTGAATCGTGATCTTGTCCCCGACCTTCAGCTCCGGATAGGCAAAACTGAACCGCTCCGAAAGGGCGATCACATCCGGCTCACCGGGCTCAAACCAGCGTCCTTCCTTGACATTTGGCACGATCAGTTCGGAACCGTCCGGCGGGGCGAATATGCTGACGCTCGGACCGTCATTCCCGTCCGGGTCGATAAATGTGACCGTGCCGGATCCCCAGCCTTCGATATAATCGATCTCCGGGACATCCTGGAGCATCTTTTGGATCTGATCCAGCCGGTAGGGATGATCGGTCACGAGGTCCAGATCCGCCTGCACATACCGGGCGATCACTGCCACGTGCTCATCGATAGCGGTATTGACGTTGAACGAGGCGATAAAAATCGCGCCGCCCAGAGAAAGCGTGAACAGTGTGAGGATCAGGCGCTTTTTATTGCGGAATGTGTTCCGCATGGAAAGGGCTGTCGGGCGGGAAAAGATCCGGCTCAGCCCACGGGTAAGGCGGTCGTTACCTCCGCCGCCGGCACTGCGCATGCCGCCCATTGCTTTTTGAATGCTCACCCGTGCGCCTTTGGTGACCGGAATGGATCCGGCGATTTGGGGAATCACCAGACCCAGCACGAGCTGCACAATAATGGTTTCCCAGACGACATCGGTGCGGATGTTGGCGAAATTGATGCTTTTCCCCAGAAAATTCCGGCACAATTCCGCCGCACCGATGGAGGCTGGGATGGCGAGGATCAGAGCGATGACCGAATAAAGCAGGATCAGCAGCATATACATGGTAACGATCTGAGCATAGGTGGCGCCGACCGTTTTCATGGCGCCGATCTGCCGCATCTGGTTGGAAAGGATCGCCGTAAGCGTGTTGTTGGTGAGAGAACTGCTCAGAAACAGTACCAGGATGCCGATCAGCAGCAGGATCCCCGCGATGGCATCCACGTAGTCAGCGGTGGGATGCGCATCGGACCGCCGGATGGCGATGGAATGGACCTGATACCCCGCCTTTTTCAGACGGTCAGCGTAAATATTGGCCTGGTCACGGATCAGACCCTCATCCATCCCGCCTTCCTTCAGGACGATGCGCAGCTGGTTCCATTCTGTCGACATTTCCAGCTTCCGCAGCATGTTCTCGTTGATATAAAGCTGGATGGGCTCGATAAAAACGATAGAATAGTCTCCGGCTCCGAGGCTCTGGTCGCGGATGCTGGCAGCGATAGTTAATTGGATTTCCTTTCCGGAAGTTGTCTTGACGGTGACCGGCTTGCCGACTGCCCCGTCGAGATCACCGAGTTTGTAATTTTCAACAGCGCATTCGCCTTCACCAAGCGGCCACCGGCCTTCCAGAACATCGATATGGTTCACCGGCCAGGAATCGTCGCTGACTGCCTGTACCGTGATTTTCTTCAGTTTCCCGCTTCCGTCATAAGCCCGCAGGGTCGCCATCGAGGTGCCCATGGCATCCTTCACATTCTCCCATCTGCTCACGGAGCGGATCAGGGAGTTGTCAAAGGAAGAGAGCCGGAAATAAATATTAGCCGGATTGGAAAGCTCATATCCGGTCCGCAAATCTGCAGGGATGCAGATCCACAGGGTCATGATCATCCCGACCGCGAACAAACCGACAAAGATCGAAAGGATCACCAGAAGAGACCGCGAGGGATTCGAGCGGAAATCATAGAAAATCTTCCGGATGCGCGGCCTCATGCTGTTTCTCCTCTTCCCCGTGCGGTCACTTCATCCCCGGTCAGCGCTCCGTCGCGGATGGTGAGGATGCGGTGTGCCATACGGACCAGTTCGCTGTCGTGTGTCACCATCACGATGGTCTTTGCTTTTCCGGAAAGCTCCTCGAAAAGACAGAAAATCTTTTCTGCTGCGGCGGAATCCAGATTTCCGGTAGGTTCGTCCGCGATAATAACCGGCGGATCGTTTGCCAGTGCCCGGGCGATGGCCGCCTTCTGCTGCAGTCCGCCGGAGAGCTCGGAGGGCAATTTTCCCGCGTGATCCTGCAGGTCCATCATGCGCAGTACCTCATAAGCTCGTTCCATCCGTTCCTTTTCCGGGACCCTGCCCAGAAAATCCATCGGCAGCAAAACATTTTCCAGAACCGTCAGCACCGGGAGGAGCTGGAAAAACTGGAAGACGATCCCGACATCCGATCCGCGTATCAGGGCGAGCTGGTTTTCGTTCATTTCCTCCAGCTTTCTTCCGAAAATACGCACGGACCCGGAGCTCGGTTTGTCGATGCCTGCAAGCATATTGATCAGCGTGGATTTCCCGGAGCCGGACTTGCCGACAATGCCGACGAAATCTCCGTCCTGGACGGAAAAGCTGATGTGATCCAGCGCGGCAACCTTCCCGGCCTTGGTCTCAAAATATTTGCACAGGTCATTCACCTGGATCGGATCTTCACTATTTTCCTTCATAAACCGCTTCACTAACCACTAACCACTGATAACCCCATCTGTCAGCCGGATCATCCGGCGGGTCCGTTCCGCGAGGGTATGATCATGGGAAACGATCACCATTGTCGTACCCTTCGCCACCACCTGTTCA
>Ga0310695_10007353_pt1 | contig 17627 bp, 13 predicted proteins | sample RumenRJG_04DNA_FD_203882 | JGI IMG/M metagenome (GOLD analysis project Ga0310695, IMG submission 203882) | Bovine rumen microbial communities from Lethbridge, Alberta, Canada - RJG_04 (v2) (version 2) | ecosystem: Host-associated > Mammals > Digestive system > Stomach > Rumen | place: Canada...
CCCGGTAAAGGCAACTTTGCCATCTGCACCGCTCACAGCTGTTGCCACGTCCTGATAGAGTCCAGCCGTCAGCCGCTCCAGCTTATAGCTTGCGCCGGAAATCGGCTCGTTGGTAACTGCGTCGGTGGTTGCGACGGTGATGGTGCCGTTAATGACAGGAGCATCTGCCGCCCGGGCAAATGTCGGAGTCATGCAAAGGCACATGACCGCTACCAAAACCATCGACACGACTCGTTTGATTTTTCGCATAATGTTATCCTCCTTAATCAATTTTGCAGCTAAGGGTGCTGCTCCACTCATTGCCCGTAAACCAACTCATCGCAGGCTTGCGCGAGGAACTCCTTATTTGTGCAGCTCAAATTCGGGTGTCCGTCGCGCTTGAAGCCCTTGCGAATCGACGTACGGATGTCTCGCTCGACACATGACGGTTTCGTGTTGTATTCCTCTGCAATGCGTACGTAGAGATTGCTCACAACAAACGCCTTTGCTTCGGCAGCTTCAGCTGTCAATATTCGGATTCCACTGACTAGATAGCGATAGCCTCTGTCTGCGTGAGCGATGTGCCTGTCGTTCAAGTACTGACGAATCATTGCCTCAGAAACGGTGCTCATCATTGCCATGCGCCTCCCTTCTTTTGGGTTCTGGAGCATTGTATGCGGGGGCATTGAAATCTATAAATGAGATTCCCATAACAAAAACACACAAACAGGAGAAGCCGCGCAAGCATAGGCTTTAAGCCCTGCTTACGCGGCTTCTGTCGTTATTCAGCTTTTCCAGTAGCGAATCTTGACTTTCGTATAGTGTAAAAGCGAGTAATATGCAAGAGATACGGCGTGCTGGTAGACCTTTGGGATATCCGTGAAATCATAACGGTCTGTAAAAACATCAGCTCTGCCCTCTCGCTCCTCTTGATTTTCCTCCGCAGTCACAGCAATTTCCGCCGCTTCAAGCCGACTTCGTTCCATCCCGCTCAATGAGCGAATCCACGCCTGTTCCTGTTCTTCGCAGGCGCCCTTAACCTTACGCAAGTCGTCAGGGCTGGAAACAAAGTAAATCATCCTGTCCATGAGCAACATTGTTTCGCCGATACGCTTGCGTACGAGCTTCAGCTCCTCCAATCGCTTTCTGGCAGATGGCGACGCGCTCGCCGCCTCTTCTTTCCTTTTTACGAGTCCGTCGTACTGGTCATACAGCAGTTTGACATTCTTCTCATATGTATTGACAAAAAACATAGCCTCTGCTCCTCACATCCGAAGCCTGCTCATTCCTCGCTTCCCTGTTCGGTTACAGTCAGGGACGGTTGCTCCTTTTGTGCCAGATAGACTCGGTACTGCATGACTTCATGCTCCGTGCCATCTGAAAGCGTGTAGCTGAATTGCACCTGCTCAAAGAAGTTTTGCCGGCTTTGTGTTTGATAGATGGTCGTTTCACTAAGCGGTGAAGGGAACATCTGACCAGTGGACTCGAACGTGACCCAGCATACGGGCTTGCCTTCCCACTCGCCTTTGACGAAGTAACCAGTTTCACCGGTAGACTCATCCGTTGTGGGCATCAGCGCTCTGTGCATCAGCAGCGTCTCGTCGCTGATTTCAACAACTCTTAAGGGCTCCGCATGCTCTTTCTGAGCATCTGCCTCAGGCTTTGTCACATTGCCCACAGCACAGGCAGCAAGTGACAGAGTGAAAAGAACTGCGAAAACCGAACTAAGAACCTTTTTCATGGTTTACCTCCCCATATGATGTATTTATGATGCCTTATCAGCAAACTGCCGGGGGTCTGTGATGTCAAAACGGCGTAGCATCTCCGCTTCAAACGCCGGCATGTCGATATTTTGGGCCACGACTTGGCGCACGATCCCCCAGCAATCATGGTCGATATTGTAATAAATGCTTCCAAAATTCGTTGTGAAGAAAACTGCACGCCCCATCCGCTTGTCCGGATACTGGTAGAGCCGGGCATATTTGAGCTTCAACCGCGTCATATCGGCAAACCCGATATGGCTTGGCATCAAGTTGCGGGCAACTTTTGACTGCGGTACTTCGAGGCTCTCCAGTTCTTCTCTAAGCTTGAGGCAAATGCTTGCCGTATACTTTGCATCCACATACGCCCTGTGATGCCCATGGATGGGGCAGCCGTAGAACTCACATAGGTCAGCTAGGTTGTGCCGCTTCAGCCCAGGATGCATCGCTTTAGACAGCGTCATCGTACATACGACATCGTTTGTTGCCAGCCTTCCCACCCGCAGCATGTACTCCTGCAGGAACCGAAACCAGTCAAAGCCTGCATTATGCGCCACAACAAGCGAATCACCGAGATAATCATAAAACTCAGGCAATACCGCCTCAAAATAGTCTGCATCCTTGACCATATCGGCGGTGATATGAGTCACCTCTTCAATAGATGCCGGAATACGACCGTTCGATGGCTTTATCAGCCTGCTGAACTTATCGACGGCTCGTCCAGAGCGCAAATCCAAGCGGACAGCGCCTATCTCAATGATTTCCGCGTGTTTTCCCGGGCTAAACCCGGTAGTTTCGATGTCAAGCACTACGGCGTCTTCAGATTGCCGTAGCAGTTGCATGCACTCCTCTACCGGCCGCAGTTTTTCCTGCAATAAGTCGTTGGGTCCCATGGGTTTTTATCTCCTTCCTCCGTTTTCGTCTGAAATCTGTCTGTTCATTGTCATAAAGCTCCCGTTCCTATCGCATTCCCTCCTCAAACTACGCTTCCCGTCAATTCTGTGTTACCGGATTCTATGCGGCCAGACAAGAAGCTATAATACCGGGCATACTCAATCTCAAGAGTTCTTTTGTTAAGGATACCGTCTACTTGATCGCGGATATCCGAATAGTCGCCCAAACTTCCCCGAGGATTAGATTGTCGCCAACGGATTTCGGACATGAAGGAAGCGAGTTTGCTGCTGAGAAGAGATCACGGGCGTTTTGTGCGAAAGCTCACACTGAGTATCTGCTCCCATCGGTATGATTGGAGGGGGGAACACTGAGGGACTGAAATAGGCGCTGCTTTCAGCATGATTGTTTTGTTTATTGTGTAATATGATGGAATCGATTGAATGCAAATGCGGCACCATATGCTCTTGGAAAAAACAAACCTTAAGTGGCACTTTCTCTAGGACGTCGGATCAAATCCTGAATAATGAGGAATACTACAACATATAAGGGACAGCGGTGGTAAAGCCCTCTGTCCCTTATAATTATTAGCCCCTGCGCATACCATCCTACAGCACAAACTGCGGAGAAAATATGTATGGATAACAATTATTACTTGATTTGAAAGGAGGAAAACAGTGATAGTAGAAACAAAGTGCCCGGCGTCTAAGCAGGGAGAATTCGCGGAACTACATCTCGATTTAGGAATATGGCAACTGGCTATTGGAGGGAAAAACTGGCCAGTTCAAAACCAAAGCGAACTTGCGCCACTCTCGCGGAACACTTATAAGGTCATATTGAACGCTGACGGGTCCGGGAAGGTAGTTCGCTTCGCTGACCTGCATGGCCATACAGAAAATTCCCTTCTTGATGGCATGGTCAAGCCGAAGGACAAGGCGAAAGCCACCGAATACTGTGCGGCAATAACGGACCACGGTGTCCTGTATGGGTTCGTTGACTTTTACAAGGAGATGAAAAAACTCGGAAAAAAAGGCATTGTAGGTTTTGAGGCGTACTGCGAAGACCTCGAGGGCAGGCTCATGCGAAATCACCTGATACTTCTGGCTAAAAACATGGCCGGCTACAAGAACCTGCTAAAGCTCTGTTCAGAAGCCAGTGAGCACTTTAACTATAAACCACATGTAACGTGGGCGCTTCTGGAAAAGTACCATGAGGGCATTATCTGCACCTCCGCCTGCATTGGAGGTATCATACCACAGTACCTGCTTGCCGGCGACGAGGAAAAGGCACAGGAGGCTGTTGAACGGTATGTCGGTATATTTGGAAAAGACGATTTCTATATCGAGATACAAAGGCATCATTTTTCGGAGGAGGACGAAGTTCGCCCAATGCTCGTGGCGCTCGCGAAAAAGAACGGTCTCCAGTACATAGCAACAACAGATTCTCACTATCTTCGCAAGGAAGATGCAGGCGCCCACGAGGTTCTCCTGTGTATGCAGACGAAAAAGACCATGAACGAGCCGCATCGGACATTTCCTGGCACCGGCTATCACATCCACAGCTCCGAGGAGATGGAACAACTGTTCAGTGATTACCCGGAAGCTCTCGACGCAACTCTGGACCTTGCCGATAAGGTCGACCTTGAGGTACCACTCGGTGATTTTAACCTGCCTATCTTTGAGGTGCCAGCTGGCTTTGCTAATGAGACGGAATACTTTGAGTTCCTCTGTCATAAGGGGTTTCGGAACCGTTTCGAGGGCACAGACAAGATGAGCAGCACAGAATATCATCAGCGGTTTCGATTTGAACTCGATATGGTCAAGCAGATGGGGTTTCCCGGCTATTTTCTGATTGTTTATGACTTCATTAACTATGCGAGGGAGAACAACATCTATGTCGGTCCAGGAAGAGGCTCGGCTGCAGGGTCACTTTTGGCATACTGCCTTGGCATCACGGATTTAGACCCGATAGAGTACAACCTCCTCTTTGAACGATTTTTGAATCCCGAGCGTGTGACCATGCCGGATGTCGACGTGGATTTTGAGCATACCCGGCGTCATGAGGTCTATGAATACTGTTGCAGAAAGTACGGCGCTGACCATGTGAGCCACATCATCACCTTTGGAACAATGGCAGCTCGGATGGCGGTAAAGGATGTGGCAAGAGTGCTAGGGTATCCGACGTCTGTCGGCGTCATGGTATCAAAGCAGATTCCGGCGGAAGTGAATATGACCATTGATAAGGCTATGCAGCTTAACCCAGAACTCAAAGACATGTATGATACGAACCCTGATACAAAGCGCATCATCGACATTGCCAAATCCCTTGAAGGCGTAAAACGCCATGCGTCCGTACACGCCTGTGGAACGCTGGTTGCGCCCGGCCCTATATCCAACTGGATTCCCACCGCTCTTGAAGCGGACGAAGAAACCGGAGAAAAGGTGCTGACTGCTCAGGTGACAATGTCTGAATGCGAAGAGTTGTCTCTTCTTAAATTCGACTTTCTTGGTCTCAAGAATATGACGGCAATCCATGAGGTTCGCGATGGAGTCGTGCGTGATTTGGGGTTGGAGGCTGTTTTACAGCAGGTCGGCTCCCAGAAGAGTACATTCGCGTACCAAGACATCCCGACAACAGACAGGGAAACTTATAAAATGCTCGCAAGCGGCTTGACAGCAGGCGTTTTTCAGTTGGAGTCTCCAGGGATGACAAGGGTAATTACTGAAATGTACTCGGACATTGACAAGCTGCCCGATGAGAAGCTGAGCCAATGCTTTGAACGTCTGATAGCTGCTGTTGCTCTCTACCGGCCTGGACCCATGGATTACATCCCCGAGTATCAGCAGGGGATGAAAGACCCAGCTGCCATACACTATGACTGTCCGGAGGAGGAGTCTATTCTGGCCCCAACCTATGGTGTCATGGTGTTTCAGGAGCAACTTATGCAGGTGGCGCAGAAGCTGGCCGGTTATAGCCTTGGTGAAGCGGATATCCTGCGAAAAGGTGCGGCAAAAAAGAAAAAGAACTTGCTGCTCTCCGAACACGAGCGGTTTGTTCGTGGCAATAAGGACGCCTTTGATGCTGGAAAAGCAAAACACTATGTGCCCGGCTGCGTTGGAAACGGGATAGACGAGGACACCGCGGAAGAGATTTGGAATAAGATGACGAAGTTCGCAAGTTATGCGTTTAACCGGTCTCACGCTGCCTGTTACGCCTACATCGCCTATCTGACAGCGTACATGAGCTGTCATTGGCCGCTTCATTTCTACGCAGCAATGCTGAACGCATTCATTGACAACAACGATAAAGTTAAGGCATATCTATCGCAGGCGGTCAGACGTGGCATTAAGATGCTGCCTCCGGAAATTAACCGCTCAAGAGAGCTATTCACTGTTGACGTGCAGGAAGGCGGCATCCGCTTTGGACTTCGGGGCATTGCAAATCTTAATAAGATAGTCAGCAGCATCATAAGCGAGCGTGATGAGAATGGCAGCTACAGGGACATGGAAAACCTGTACGTCCGGCTTGCTGACCGCGGCAATAAACTGAGTCAGATTCAAATGGATAGGCTTGTTTTTTCCGGCGCTACGGCTTCATTTGGGTTCAATAAGCGGGAGCAGCAGACATTGGCGGGGCTAATAATTAAAGATAGCGATAACAGCAAGAAAGACCGGGCTATCGGCCAGTTTTCGTTGTTTGCCCAGGAAGCGCAAACGCTGACACCACCGGCGATGAAAGACTATGATAAGAAAACGCTGATGGAGAAGGAGTATGATGCGCTCGGTATCTATCTCACGGACCACCCTGTCAACGAAGTGCTGGCAGAAGCCAAACTGACGCTCAATCCGAAGCCAACGGATATCGTTGACCTGCTTGAAAACGGTGAAGACGGCACGAGGGTCACTGTAATCGGACAAATCCGCAACTGCGCTAAGCGTTATACAAAAAGCGGAAACATCATGTATAATTTCGAGCTCCAAGACCAGTTTCAGTCCATTCGCTGCGTGGTTTTCCCGGCAAAGGTGGCTGCCGTAGAGCCCATCCTTCAGGAAGCTGCGGTAATAGGTGTCGTCGGGCGCTTCGCAAGAGACGAGAGCTTCGGCGACCAGGTGCTCATAGATGTAGCATATTCAGAGGCATCCTTGATGACAGAAAAGCGAACGCGGGTCATTGTGAGCGTGAAGGATGCAGATGAACAAGCCCAGCTTATCAGCTTCGTGAGGAAGCATGAGGGGCCGACGCCGGTTTACCTGACCGTGCCCGGCTCAGCGCGTCAATACAAATCAGGGCTCGGTATCAAGCTCAACGCCGCGGTAATAGACGAGCTGACACGCAGATGGAAAGTGACTGCATAGCAAATAGGCTATATGAAATCAGACGTATGAGGAGGATAGACGAAATGGCCCATAAACAATGGTGCGGAAAAGAATGCTGCGAATGCACCTCGCCGTGCGAGCTCGACAGGAGCATACCTTGCGACCCGGATTGCGAGAACCTGAATCCGGACGGCAGCAGGAGAGTGAAAGAATGCAAGGCATCCGGCTGTGATGCCTACAAGAAGTGATACAAATGTGGGAGTAGGATGTAAAAGAATATCCATAAGGTCAAATCTCTCAGGGGGTGGGAGTCGGCGTAAGCCGACTCCCATTTTTATCGGGCGATGCCGTAAATCCCCTGCCTTTAGGAATGGGGAGTGTCAAAGAAACGAGATGTTCGCAAAAATGTGTTTTCCCTGTTTATAGCTTTTCATAGCTGCGCATAAAATGTACTAGCAGAATAAAAGAAGGAGGTGTCGCCGAAAGGCACGCAACATGAAAAAGCTTATCCAAAAGGGCACAGTCGCCGCAATCCTCGGCGCGTTGCTGATGACACAAGCATTTGGTGCTGAGATTCCCATTGAGCAAACAGAATGGGAGGTCAACGGCCAGCAGACGCTGGTTCAGGTCTTCGAAGTACCGGCCTCAACAGAACCGGATACACTTTACACCCGGGAGTTCGAGAAAAACGGCTTCTATTATGAACTCAACGGTGTCGTAAAGGACGTGGACACGGAAACAACCAAGAAAGACATTACTCAAGTGATGGAGCTCACGCTATCAGCTAAGACAGAATCGACGGCGCGAGATGAGGCCATCAAGTACATGCGGCCGTCTATTGAGTACGATAACGGCGAGTACAAGGGCACCTTATATGTGATTCCAGGGTCTCTCCAGCTGGCGCCTGTCAACGAACGCACAGTCTACGGAAGCAGGACGGTAACAAAGCAGTACACAATGGAGTACAACGATGACTCCGAAATCCCTCAGGCCGTGTCAGATGGTGGCTACAACTACAGCATCTCGAGTATCGACTGGCGGGAAGGAGATATGGGTGAAGATGGAGCAATGCCGGAAAACTACATCGCAACAGCTGTATACTCGCGGAGAACATCCAGCGTGGTGAATGACGGATATATCGCAACAGTGGAGTATGCTGGCTCAGTCGGCCATGAGGCACCTGAGACAGTAAGATACACCGTCACTTATTACGGGTACCCTATCGTCATTGAAGAGCCGACTTTCCTTGATAAGCTGGCTGGGAATACGGAGAGCAAGGTCGTAATCCAGCGCCCGGGCAGCACAGTTGAACAGCAAAGCGAGCGGCAACAGGAGCATGCTGTCCGGAAGGTCAATTGGGACCAGCTTCTTTCTGCTCTGCTGGTGCTTGGCGTTGTTGCGGCAGTCACTATGACCGCAACGGCAATACTTCGCTATATCATCCTCACCTCAGTGGCGGTATATGCCCGCGATGAGCATTCCGGAGTGGAACATAGAATTCAAACCTCGCATCTCTCCAAGCGCAAGCTGGCGGTGGACATCAATTACCTGAGAGCTCCGGAATCCAGACACTTTACCGTCTCCATCAAACGCAAGTTCGCCGGGAACTTGCTGGGAAAAGTGCTCACTATCCAAGCAGGCAAAAAAGTCATCAAGCATACTGTGACCCAATGCTATGGGGATGTGTATCAAATCCCCATTGAAGTTGAGTGATGGCATTGATACGACTATCTTCCCCGGCATATAAACCAATAGCTCCGAGCGTCATTCGTCACCCAGAAGGCCAAGATGCATCACACCCGCGACAAATGAGCCGGCAAAACAGGTTCTGTATCGGGTGTCCAATCCCGAACAGACATAATAAGGAAGGATTGGTAAAACTATGCGTTCCATTAAAAACAAGCTCATTTTTGCTCTCACGTGTTGTGCGTGCCTCTCACTTTCGGCGGTGAGTGCGTACGCAGAGGATTACGAGTTCGAGGGCAACAAACCCGGCGAAACGTTCTACGAAGCAACATCTCTGGGAAAAGACCATGTTGCCAATAGCAATGATATCGTGGTTGGCGTCGACGGAACATTAGGAACGGACGCCATCAGTGGTGTTTCCTCGGGCCCTCTCTCTGGCGTATCGATGCCAGTTGGCGAGTACCCTGACGCTTGGGGCAGTGCAGTTGATTTGGCTATCGCGCAAAACTCCGTTTTTGCCAACGAGTTGGGGCCGACGACTCAGACAACTGCCATCTATACCCCGACATATGTGCAGGGAGCGGTTGCCTCCGGTGCCTTGCCTACGGGTTACGCAACCGCAAGAACAATGACCCCGGTCAGTGGGAGCCTTTACGGTGTATGGACTGCGGCATTCAACGACGTGTCAGTAGCTGCGCCGTCTTTTGTTCGCGGCGGAAACTATTTTGGCATGGCGGTATCCGCTGCTCAGCTCCCAAAGCTGACAAGCGGCGGTGCAATTGCAAAGCTGAGTATCCCGTCTATCAACCTCAGCAAGTATGTTTATGAAGGAACTTCTTCCAGCAGCTTGAATCGCGGCATCGGGCATTTTGAATGCACTCCGGCTATGGGTGGAAACATTTCCCTGGCTGGTCACAACCGTGGTAATGGTGTTGCCCATTTTGCCCGTCTCAAAGACGTGAAGGTGGGCGATGTTGTCACCTACGAAACTGCCTATGGCGTCAGCACCTATCTGGTTTCCAGCATCAACACGGTTTCTGTCAACGACGTTTCCGGGCTTATGCAGGATGGCACTGGGAAACTGACCATGTATACCTGTAAAGCAAATCAGCCCAGTGTTAAGCTGAAGGTGGTTGCGACTCAAGTCGCGTAATCCAATACAACCGCACGCCGAGATGGTTATCAAGCTGCCTCGGTGTGCGGCTTATCTATTTAGGAGAAAGGAGAGATGCTGCTTGGGGAAATTAGACTATCACAATCGGCTCATGGAGCTGCTCGATGGTGACGAAGAGTTGCTGCGTCAGGTTCAAGGTGAGATACGTGATTCTAAGATATCTGAGAGGACATATGCGAAGGTCTTTGCGACGCTCTACTTTGCCAGGCTTGGAGCTGGCGAATGCATCAGTTACTCAAAGGCAAGTAGCGAATGGCGCTGTGGGAAGAACCATATCTCTGACCTGAAACTGGTTGGAATGATTGCGAATGTAAGCGATGTCATCCGCAGTGCCATCTTGGATGCATGGTATTCAAGCCTTATATCTGCGCTTGCCGACAGCAAGACTATACAAAAACTGGAGGATGCGCTGATTGCGATGGAGACTCTTTCGCATGTGACAGGGATTCTAAAGATTGCTGAGGGACTGATGACTTACACAAATACAGATGGTCAATTCAAATGGGACGACCCAGACAGCGACGATGATAGCTCTGCAGCGGGAGGCTAAACCAGATGGACGCAATAAGAAACGCATTTGCAGATTTTGCGAGGAAGTTCCAGAAGAATATGCGCAAGTTCTTCTGGGGCCCGCTGCTGCCGATGCTTGCCGTTGAGGCGGCCGTAGCTGTGCGCCCTGAGAACATGGGCATGCCAGCCGTCCTTGTGGAACTCATCTGTGTTGCGTTTATTCTGGCTTTTTTTCAAATTTTTGCCGCCACTGTTTCGGAGAAGGCGAAAGCATCAGCTATCAACGCATTCAAAACAGGTTGCTGTGTTTTCCTTTACTTCTTGACATCCAACAGCATGCTTTGGGCACAGAGCAAACTCGGCACAACAGCCCTGACAATTCCAGCCATAGTCGGCGGATTATTTTCCGACCTGCTGTTTTTTGCGTTCTGTGCGAGTGATGCTGGAAAGAAAGCACTGGATAAACTGCGCGACATGGAAAAGATTGCACCACGATTACACCAAAAACAGCTTAAGCCGGGAGACGTGGTGCTTTGCAATATAAAAGACGAGCTGGAATCCGGCGCAAAGGACGCGAGGGAAATCCTCCCATATAAAGACCGGTTCCTACACACACTCATCATAGGCGTAACAGGCACGGGTAAAACGTCGCAAAGCCTGATTCCGCTCATACAGCAGGACATTCAGAATGAAGAAAGCGGTGTATTCGTCCTTGAGCCGAAAGGCGACCTTGCTCAGAAAATTAAGGTCATGTCGGAGTACTACGGAAGGCCTGCTAAGTATTTTGACCCTGCGATGGACGACTGCCCACACTTTAACCCGCTTGCCGGCAGAGAGCTTGATGTAGTAGAAAACATTGCGACGACGTTTCGGATGCTCAATCCGGATTCGCCTACATTCTTTCTGGACTTAAATGAGCAGCTCATAAGAAATGCTGTAAAGGTGCTGAAACGGCTGGATAAGGATGAGGGCATTGATGGCAAGAATGCGACCCTTATCAATCTGAGCCGACTGCTTCAAAACTCTGGCGGACAGGGCAGGGATATCATACAGCGCTTCTCAAAAATCGCTGCCCGAACGGACTCCGAAGCAAAAGAGAATGCGGATATCAGCTCATGGTTCCTAAACGACTATTTTGTGGAGCGCTCTAAGATATACGAAAACACATCTGGCGTCCGCAGCCAAGTAGCAAAGATTTGCTCAAACGAATTTTTAAGGGAAGTACTTAATCCCAACGTGATGGAAGGCGAGCATAACGACATCGATTTTGACAAAGCGCTTGCCGACGGAGAAGTTATTTGCATTTCAACAGCACAAGGTGTGCTGCGCGGCTTGAGCCGCTTTCTTGGCTATTTTCTTATTCTCCAGCTGCAGTCTGCGGTTTTTCGTCGCCCCGGCAATGAGAATACCAGACGTGCTTGTTTCCTCTACATTGATGAGTTCCAGACATATTCTAACCCCGGCTTTGGTGACATGCTGACGATGGGGCGCTCTTACCGAGTTGCGTCTCATCTAGCAACACAGGCGCGTTCGCAAATGGCGCTCGGCGCGGGAAGAGACGGCAAGGATTTTGTCAGCTTGGTCGATTCTAATGCTCGAAACGTTATTCTGTATCCCGGCTGCAGTTATGATGATGCCAAGTTCTACTCCAATAAGTTTGGCGAGATAGAGACTGTGGAGACGATGGTTGGTGTCAGCCGCAAACGCTTCAACCTCTTAACAGGTGGCTTTGCCCCACTGGGACATCCGACAGAGTCTGTTCGCGAACAGAAGAAGATGATGGCCAATTTTTCGCCTACTGACATCATCTACCGTCCGTTTGGAGAAATCACCTACTCCATTGTAAAAAACAACACGCTACAGCCTGCAAAAGTCGGGAAAATCACATATATCAACAAGGACTTAAACGATGAGCTGGATAGGCGCATAGAAGAATACGACCGCCTACACAAGCGTAAGACTGAAGACGAGCTATATGAGGAGCGCAGAAAAAAGGCTCAGGGCGGCATGGTTTGGGAGGATGATAATGGCTTCCAAGAAGGGATGGAGCTGGAAGACCCTATGAATGGTGAGACGCTTGAGCCTGAGCCTATGCCGGAGCATTCTGAGGACAGTCTGATTTCAGCTATTGAAGAGGCTGAAAAGAATGAGCATCAGCAGAATCAGCCGCTACAGACGATTATAGACGAGGATTTTCGGCAGGAGTTGGAAAACCAGTCCGATACTGCGGATTTCGAACCTCTGGACGATAGCGGGAATATATTCGATGGTCTTGTGGACGATGATTTCTATTCGTAGACAAAACGAGAGAGGTGTGAGCTGTGAAAGATAAAACAGTTGTAAAAATAACGATGCTTTGCTTCTGCACATTTATTGCCTTGGCGTACTGCCTCACGCGAATCCTTTCTTCAACGGCTGAGAACGGGAAAGCAGGCATTTTGAACTACAATAGCAGTCTTGAGACTCCGCCTATAACGGATAATGACAGGATTGATGCCTATTATGAGCGACCTGTATTCCCACCGGCATCTGAACTTAAGCTGGAGGAACGGACGCTCACATACCTTTCGTTCGATGACCTTGATGGCCTTGACGCATGGCTGCAGCAGCTCGGCGACACATATCGGGACGGCTCTGAGGCTGAGTCCGATGACTGCCAGATACGTTATTCCTCGTTAATAGACCGGTATCGGGCGGACATATCGCTCCTAAATGCTGTCTTAAGAGGCGATGCCGGCTATGAGTCGGTTACCCATTTTCAGACGCCGGACGTCCTTGCCGCTGCGGTCATTTATGCTCCGATTTCAGCAAAATTCAGCGCATTCGTTAATCAGGATTCCATCATGCTGCCTCCGGTGAATTCCACACATGCGGGAGAAACAGGGCTGGAAAAAAAAGAATTGTCGGTCAAGAGGCAGCTGGAGCTCGTTGGCGAATATAATGTTCGGATGCCGAGAGCATGCTATGACGAGGTCTATGAATATATTTTCCGAGCGCATAGCCTATCTCTAATCCTGCACATCGTCCATACCCAGGAAAACCAGTATCTTCCGTACTCGCTGCAAATCAGTGGCATGGAAATGAACGAAGCAGCGGGAATGTTAGCATTCAGTTTGGTGACGGCCAAGGATATTAGGGAAATGCAGGAAAGAGCAAAAGCATCCGGACGCACGTTCGACCCCGACAGCACAGTTGTCATCAGTGATGGAGCGGAAAAGGAGAGCGTAGGGGGCGAAGTGCCAGCATTCCAGATGCCAGAAGGCTTCCGCCCGCTGACAGAGCCGCTGGATTTCCAGACAAGGTGGGGTGTATGACCAGAACTGCGATTATAAAATACAGATATAGTTCATATAACAAAGAAAGACGCAATATGGAAAGCGTCGTGGAATCTAAATAAAGGAGCGCCAAGATTAGCGGAATAGGAAGCACGAAACATCGCTCCGGAAAAGGAGTTTGTGATGAATCAAGTTATGAATCTGGAGAAGGACACAAAAGCTATCGAGCAGTTGATAGCGGAAGGTACGGTACTCTGGGGTCAAGTGACCCGCGTGGGCAACGACCATGAACGCGGCATGTCCTATATGTTTGTGGCGCTGCGCGGCGATGAACTGCCGCATCGGTACCCCTGCATTGTCTATAGGGATGAGGCGGACGCTGAGTTTAGGAGCGGACACCTGCTTTATCTTGTCGGCCATCGGGTGCCAGTCACGGTTATCGGCATTGATAAGGAACATCAGCGACTCATTGGCTCGCGAAAGCGTGCCCAGGAGAGAAATAAAGTGGATATGCTCCAGGACCTTGCTTCCGGCAAGGAAATGGAAGGAACCATTCTAAACTTTGTCTCCTACGGCGCATATGTAGAGGTTAATGGCGTTGTCGGGTTGCTGAAGAATACAGACTACTCCATCGATTTCAGCGAAATCAGGGAGTCCCACAACGTCGGCGATGTACTTACTGTCAAGTGCAAAGAGGTCACTAACGAAGGCAAAATCTTCTGGATGCTGCCGAAGAAGACGCACCGTGAAAAGCCGATTGATTGGAACATTGAGCCGGATACGGCGCTTTTGGGTACGGTACAGAACATTTGCAGCTTTGCAAACGGCGTTGGCATCTTTGTGCGGATTGCGCCGGGGCTAGACGCACTCTGCACAATCCCACAGAATGTTGAAGTCGAGGTAGGAACGCGCGTGTCGGTCCATATCACCAGCATCGAGCCCGCAGCCGAGACCTATATGCCGCCCAGGGTGAAAGGCCGTATCATGCGCGTCATATGATGGCTGTAGCCTGCTGAGGAAGGAGATATGACGGATGCGTAACTATGTGACGGAAGCAGACGGGCAGAAACTGAATGTCAATTACGACTTTCGACAGTCCTGGGTGCATGACTTTTCGTTCAATAAAACGAGAAATGAAAGCTTAATGATTAAGTTCTTCAGGGAAGAAAATGATGAAAAGCAACGTGTCGGATTGAACATCCTCATCTTCCTCTCGCAGTTTTGGTTCGCAACAAGGGAACAAATCAGATGCGCTCTGAGAATCAAGGGCTTGGAGACGATGCTTGTTGATGAGCTGCTGGAGGAATACGTTGAAAACCGAGTGATGAATTGCTTTACACTTGCCCAGCATGAGTTGGACGTGCTGCCAGAGGATGCGATTCGCATCTATTGCATGGACCATGGCGCACGGTATATCCTTGCGCACTACTACAGGGAAGACTACGTGTATTGGCAGTCAACCGACAATCTGCGCGGAACGGAGCAGATTGTGAAGTGCCTGTCAACCTGTTGGTTCTATCTTTCGCTTGCGTTGGTAAAGCAGGAGAATTTGCGGGTGTTTGAACCTTTATATGATGTCTCAATCGGGCGCAGAAACGCGCGATTTTCAGCATGCTTTGAAGTCTTGAACAAGAAAGGCGGCGAGCCGTCTTCGGCATGGGAGAAGGACCCGACTCGCAAGTTTATCTTGGAGTCGGTGCGCGATTACGACTTGCCTACATACTGGCAGAAGAAGTGTGTCGAGCAAATAAAACCATATCTCACGCAGAAATACTGGCAGCAGAATTTCTCCGATGAGCCGATGTTTATCCTGCTGACGCAGTCGAAGGACAGTGCGCTAATGGCGGCAGATAAATTCTATCGCATTCTGGGCACCGACACGTTCCGCGTGACAACGGATAGCGATGTCGCCAAGGGCATGGATAAAGCGCCATTTTACAAGTATCTTCCCGGGGAGGACGGTGCAGTCGGCAAGCTGCGTGCTGGCCGGGCAGTCATCTTCTCCCAAAAAGAGAACTGAGCCTAACACACCATCAGCGGGGCCGGATGACAGGCTCCGCTGATATTTATGCCCATTGGGTCATAAAAGAGGCAACAGGAAACGACCGGTTCCTGATGGGAAACGAAAAAGAGGACGGTGATTAGTATGGATGAGATGAACAACCAGAACGAGCAAATGAGCCAGTTCGGCAGCGATAGAGTCGCTGCAGTTGGGAAAAAGGCCGGCAATGCTATAGGAAAGCTAGGAAAGAAGGCAGCAAAAGCCATTGTCAAGCTCATTGCAAAGCTGACAACCAAGCTCATAGCACTTCTCGGCATGGCGGGTTTTATCCTGATAGGTTTAGCCGCGGCAGTCATATTAGTCTGCTGCATCTTTAACTGGATGAAAGAAGAACGGGGGACGAGCGCGCAGTTTGCTCAGGACAGCGTGTATGAAAACCCCACCGTTATGTTGGAAGACGGGCTTCTTCATGCTTCCGCCCTAACAGAGCCGCAGGCGATCATAGACGCTTACTACAAGTACATGTCAAGTGACTCGCATACCAAATACTACAACGGAAAGTACTATCATTTCTCCAAAGAGAGCCAGACCCACGATTTCGCCGGGTTAATGGACTATTTTGAGAGGGAAAACTATTTCTATCTTTCATCGTCATTCATCAAAATGGCAGATGAGCTGTTCCATAAATCCCAATTTTACTATCCAGAGCAGCTGATTCAGCCAGTCTATCATGAGCTGGAAGACGGACTCATTACGGCAAAGCCGCTGATAGACCACGACGATGAGACGCAAGATGTCATTAAAGTGCAGTCTAAACAGTATAACGCTGATATGAAGACCCAGAATACGAGCATGGAATACGGCGTTTGGGACTGGGGCATGGGGTCAGTGCTCCAATACGAAAAGAAAGAAAAAGATGTCTACATTGAATGCTCATACTCCTCGCTTGAGATTGATGTCGACACGGTCTCCTGGCGCTATGACTCCGAAAGCGAAAGCTGGTACACCACCACGACGCATAAGGCTGTCTATAGCATCCCTGTGACATCTGGTGATACGGCAATCTCACTGCAGGAGAAGATAGACGCATATGCTGACGAACCCACAGAGGCTGGCGGTGCAGCCTATGATATCGTCAGCGCAGCGCCGAACGCGGATATGCTCAAGACCATCTGTGACACAGGCTATAACGCGCACATCCCTCAACCGCTTGATATTATTGACCAGAGAATCGGGAAGCGTGACTTTGACGATGCAAACTTGAAGGCGTTTTCAAACGCGCCAGGCCACAAACCCGTCACAGCGCAGCCTGTGCTACATCCGAGCAAATTGTATTATCCCATCAATATTCCTGTCATTGTATCAGCAGCCACCATGTCAGGTAATATCAAATATCGGTATAACGGCATAGACAAAACGGAAACTGAGCTGACTCCCGGAACAGGCATCTTAACGGATTCTTCGATGTTCGGACAGTGGGAAAACGACGCAACGGACATACTTGTGGGTGCCGGCTGTACCAAGAACCTGATAGCCGTACGTTCGGGAAACATCTGTACGGAGTTGCCACTACTGGAGGAAGAAGAGGATTCGCCATGGGGGTTTGACTATGTAGACGACTATTCGGGACTGTACAGCATTTATGTGCCGCTGGGGATATTAGAGGATTTGGATTTTACCAGACGCATTACCGACGAGCATACTTGGGATATCATCAAAGAATTGGGCTTGATGCAGGAATACACCGGAGGCGGGCTGGAGGCGGTTGCATCCGTGAACCTATCCGACGTTGAGATAATGGCACGCCTCATAAAAGCAGAAGCAGGGCATAACATGCTCGATGAGCTTATGGTAGGCGCGGTGCTGGTGAACCGATTCTATGACAAGGGCGGAGCCTACACCTACCTGCAACTGATTTCAGACCCGGGACAATACGCCTGCTGGGACAACGGTTCGTTCCAAAGCGCACAACCGTCGGAACGAGACTACAAAGCCGCAGAATTGGTGCTAAGCGGTGAGTTCGCTATTCCTAAG
>Ga0310695_10007354_pt1 | contig 17625 bp, 12 predicted proteins | sample RumenRJG_04DNA_FD_203882 | JGI IMG/M metagenome (GOLD analysis project Ga0310695, IMG submission 203882) | Bovine rumen microbial communities from Lethbridge, Alberta, Canada - RJG_04 (v2) (version 2) | ecosystem: Host-associated > Mammals > Digestive system > Stomach > Rumen | place: Canada...
GAGGGCATGCAAAGAAATATTTCATGGTGTCATAGCTCAGTTGGTAGAGCAAAGGACTGAAAATCCTTGTGTCCCCGGTTCGATTCCTGGTGACACCACGCAAGAGAGCATCGGATTACATCCGATGCTCTCTTGCGTATTTGCCTCGACAGCCAGTTATCGCGCAGGAAAAGCCAACGAAGGAGTCACGACAGATTTATTCGCCTGTGGCGAGGGAAGAGTTTATCTATGATGTACGGAACGGGGAAGGCGGGGACAAGGAGCCGGCTCAGGAGGGATGAGAAGCCGACTCCGGAGGGAAACGGAACCGGGTGGATAGGGAAAACGGCTCGGGGCGGACGGTTGGACGGCCCGGGGCGTCTATTCGGACGGCCCGAGGCGTCTAACCAGACGGCCCGAGGCGTCTGAAGTCGAAATCTTTCCTTGCGACAATTGGATGCCGCTCAAATTCAAGCCAAAACGGTCAAGTGGCCGATTTGGCTTGAATCTGGCTGGCGCTTGCCCTAATGCTCAGATCAGATACTGGTCGCTGATGGATTCGTTGTTCAGCACGCGGCGTATGGTCTCGGCAATCATGTCGGCAATTGTAATCTGGCGCACCTTGTCACATCCGCCATTGTAGGGGATGCTGTCAGTGAAGACAATCTCGTCCAGCGCGCTCTTCTGCACTCGCTCGTTGGCAGGTCCGCTCATCACGCAGTGGCTGGCAATGGCGCGTACGCTTTTTGCACCGTGGAACTTGAGCAACTCGGCAGCCATGGTAATGCTTCCGGCCGTGTCCACCATGTCATCCACGAGAATCACATTGGCATTGGCTACATCGCCTATCACCTGCATGCTGGCCACTTCGTTGGCTTTCTCGCGTTTCTTGTTGCAGAGCACCAGGGGGCAGTTCAGGTATTTGCTGTACGTGTTGGCGCGCTTGCTTCCGCCCACATCGGGTGATGCAATGACCAGGTTGTCCAGATTGAGGCTCTGCACGTAGGGCAGCATTACAGTGCTGGCAAAGAGATGATCCACAGGGACGTTGAAGAAGCCCTGCTCCTGGTCTGCGTGCAGGTCCATGGTGATCACTCGTGTGATGCCTGCCACGCTCAGCATATCGGCCACCAACTTCGCGGCGATGCTCACGCGCGGCTTGCTCTTGCGATCCTGCCGTGCCCATCCGAAGTAGGGTATTACAGCATTGATAGTTCGTGCCGATGCGCGTTTTGCGGCGTCGATCATCAGCAGCAGCTCCATCAGGTTGTCGGCATTGGGGAAAGTGCTCTGTACGAGGAACACGTCTACGCCTCGGATGGATTCTTCGAAGCAGACCTCAAACTCGCCGTCGGAGAAGTGTGTGATGGAGAGGTTGCCCAGCGGGCATCCCAGGCTGAGACAGATTTTCTCGGCCAGATAGCGACTCTTGGTGCCTGAAAAGACCTTGAATGAATTGCTCGTTTCCATTGTGTGATGCGGTATTTGGTTGATTGTTCTATAATGCCATTTTAAACCAATGCAAAGTTACGAATTTTGTGTGAAAGAGGCAATGGTTTCGTGAGTTTTTCATGTCGCTGGAGTGAAAAGTTTTTTTGCGCCGCCGGTGTGGGGCCGTGCATCGGAATGGTGTCCGTAGCATCATAAGTGCAGATAATCCTGTACTATATATAATTATGAAGGGCATTGCCTCCCGGCAACGCCCTTCCTGCTGTTTTGTTTGGAAAAAGTCTAATTGAAATAATGGTTACTTTGATTGTTTTCTTTAGGCTTCTGCAGGTGTTTCTGTTGTTTCACCCTCAGTAGCCTCTGCCACTGTTTCGGCTACGGCCTCGGCTTCAGCTGCGCGCAGCGCTGCCTTCTTCTCGGCCACCTTCTTTGCTGTCTCTTCGTTGGCTTTCTTCTCTGCAGCCATCTTTGCAGCCTCTGCTGCTTTCTTGTCTGCGGCGATTTTTGCCTCTAATGTGAGCAGGCCCTTCTGCTTTCCAGCCTTCCATGCTGCGAACTTTGCCTCAGCGGCGGCTTCGTCAAAAGCGCCCTTCTTTACTCCCCCGCGCAGGTGCTTCATCATGTACACACCTTCGTGTGACAGAATGTTGCGAACCGTATCGGTCGGCTGTGCACCAACCTCTACCCAGTACAGGGCACGGTCGAATTTCAAATCTACAGTTGCGGGATTGGTGTTGGGGTTGTAGGTACCAATCTTCTCTGTAAACTTACCATCTCGTGGAGCTCTTACATCAGCGATTACGATGCTGTAGAAGGCATAGCCTTTACGCCCGTGGCGCTGCAATCTGATTTTAGTTGCCATAATTTAATTAAACTTTTAATAGGTTTGAAACATGCCGCTAACTCGTAACGGCGGCGCAAAGGTAGTATTTTTTAGCGGATTATGGCGCGTAATCGCGCTTTTTTTTACGCTTAATCCACGTTTTTTCCACTCTTGGCCCCGTTTTTGCCGTCTTCTGTTCGTCTTTGTGCTCTGTCTGCGGCACATTTTCGTCTTCTCTCGGGTCTATTTAGTGTATCGCTCGTGTGTGTTATCCGTGACGAGTGACGGGTCGCCAATCACGGTGTTGAGCATAGTGCCCTGTCCGCCTTCCTCCTTCACTTCCAGCACCACGTTTTCCTTTGTCTGGTTGTGTTTGCCGAATCCCACGTTGAGATTCGTCACTCTTCCATTGAACTTTCCGTCCACTTTGATAGCCGTGTGCTTCTCTCCCCGCTTTGAGTACCAATACACGAAGCAGTCGGTGTAGAATACGCGTCCCCCCTTGTTGTAGAAGCCGGTGGCAAACTGGTCGCTGTAGCAGAAACTGTACCAGTTGTCGCTGTGGTCATCCCAAAAACCGTAGCTGTTCTCGTATCCATCAGGGGTGTTGTAGTAGAGCGGGTGGATATTGCGCAGGCTGTTGCCGCTTGATTGGATTTTCACTCCGATGGTCACCCCACCGATGCGCATGTTTGAGAACGTATTGTCGTAGCCCTCTATCAGCACACCGATGCTCTCGCTGGTGAAGTTCCCCACGATGTTCACGTCGTGGATGTCTGCGTCCGACGAGCCGCTGTTTGCTCCCCGCTTTACGTGGATGCCCACTTTCACTCCCTTTATTGAGGTGTTTCTGATCACCGTTTCCCGACCTCCGTCGATGGAAACTCCGTTGGCCACCTTGTTGCCGTCAATGATCCCTCCGTCCAGGTAGTAGTTGCTGCCGGGCTGAGTGATGTTGTTTGCTGGGTCTTTACCGCCAAGTCGTACCATGGCCTCCGTGTCGCTCCATCCATCCGCAGCTCTCAGTATGGCATAGTTAGATAGCTGCAGGGCGACGCTCTTAGCCGGCTCGGCCGGCGTCAGGATTGGCTTGCCAAGCAGGTAAATGCCGTCTGGGAAGTAGATGGTGCGATTCGGATTCTCATCTATGATTTTCTGTATAGCGTCGCTTACGTCTCGTTTTCCGTCGGCCTTCACATAGTCAGTCACCACTATGTATCCTCTTACGTCATGGCTCTTCTTTCCCCAAGCCATCAAGGCGATGCTTGCGAGCATCAGTAGCAGAATCTTTCTCATGCCTTTTCGTGTTGTTGTTTCTGTTTCTGTTTTGTTTCTGTCTTTATGCCTTCGCGCGCATGGATGCGCGTACCATATATATAATCAGCATGCAGTACATGCCCAGGCTCAGCAGTTCGCTCAGGGAGTTGGCCCACCATTCGCCGTATTCAAACTGGATGTTCTGCCAGCGCAGTGCAGCGCTCACCACGCCCATCAGTGCACCTCCGGCGATGAATCCGCTGGCCAGCAGGGTGCCCCGTTCGCCACGTGCCTTGTTCAGGGCGCTGTCCTTGCTGCGGCTTGTTACGAACCAGTTCACTGCACCGCCCACCAGTAGCGGCAGATTCAGCTCCAGCGGGATGAACATACCCAGGGCAAAGGCCAGTGCCGAGATGCCCAGAGCATTCAGTACCAGGGCGATGACGGCACCGATGCCGTAGAGAAGCCAGGGTGCTCCGTTGCCGCTCATCAGCGGCTCGATAACGGCCGCCATAGCGTTGGCCTGTGGAGCAGCCAGTGTGCCGTCGGTGAAGCCGTATGTCTTGTTCAGAATCATAATTACGCCAGCTACGGTGGCTGCGCTCACCAGGGTGCCCAGGAACTTCCATGTCTCCTGCTTCTGCGGTGTGCTGCCCAGCCAGTAGCCTATTTTCAGGTCGGTTACGAAGCCGCCCGCCATGCTAAGCGCCGTACACACCACTCCACCCATAATCAGTGCGGCCACCATGCCACTGGTGCCGTTCAGTCCCACGGCTACCATGATTACGCTGGCCAGGATAAGCGTCATCAGCGTCATGCCGCTCACGGGGTTTGTGCCCACGATTGCGATGGCATTGGCTGCTACGGTGGTGAAGAGGAAGGTAATCACTGTTACCACCAGGATGGCCACCAGGCTGAATACCAGGTTGCCGTGCATCACATCCAGCTGGAAGAAGAGGAATGTGAGCACGATGGCCAGGATGATGCCAAAGGTCACCCATCGCATTGGGATGTCGCGCTGCGTGCGCTCCGTGTCGTTGGGCAGTTTGCTTTTCTTGCTGCCGAACTCACGTCCCGCCAGCGACACTGCTTCTACGATGATTTTCCAGCTCTTCACGATGCCGATGATGCCTGCCATGGCGATGCCTCCGATGCCGATGCTCTTGGCATATCGGAACAGTTCCTCGGCCGAGGCTGCCGATGCCGTAAGCCCCTCCTGTACCTCTATGTTGGGGAAGAGCAGCGCGATGCCTGGAACGATAACCCACCATACGAGCGCCGAGCCGCAACAGATGATGAAGGCATACTTCAGCCCCACGATGTATCCCATGCCCAGCACGGCAGCTCCGGTATTGCACTTCAGCACCAGCTTGGCCTTCTCGGCCACGGTGTCGCCCCACATCAGGGCGCGGCTGGTGAAGTTCTCATTCCACAGCCCGAAGGTGGCTACCACGAAGTCATACAGCCCGCCCAGCAATCCGGCTATTAGCAGTGGCCTGGCCTGTGCGCCACCCTTTTCGCCGCTCACGAGCACCTGTGTGCCTGCCGTGGCCTCGGGGAAGGGATATTTGCCATGCATCTCCTTGACAAAGTATTTTCGGAAAGGAATTAGGAACAGGATGCCCAGGATGCCTCCCAATAGGCTGGCGAAGAATACTTCCATGAAGTTCACCGTCATCTCTGGGTATTTGGCCTGCAGGATGTACAGTGCCGGCAGCGTGAAGATGGCTCCCGCCACAATCACTCCGCTGCATGCCCCGATGCTCTGTATCATTACGTTCTCGCCCAGGCCGTTCTTGCGATTCGTGGCGCTGCTCAGCCCCACGGCGATGATGGTGATGGGGATGGCGGCTTCAAACACCTGTCCCACCTTCAGTCCCAGATAGGCTGCTGCGGCACTGAACAGCACAGCCATCAGCACACCCCATCCCACGGACCATGCGTTCACCTCTCGCGGCGATGTCTGCGCCGGCATCATTGGTTCATACTTCTCACCCTCGCTAAGTGGTCTGAAGGCGTTCTCGGGAAGCGTGTCGCTGTACTCCTTTTCTTTCATAGTGGTTCGTTTTTGATATTTTTCCCTACAAAGATAGTGCAAACGAGCGGAATGACAAAAGGAAATGCAAAGTTTTTCTCTTTTATCATTTCAAAGTGTCGCGAGTCTTCGAGTGAAGGTCTGAGTCATAGACAAACGAGGGCTTAACCTTCTTCTCAAGGTGTATTAAGCAAGGAAGAGACAGCCTTCGGGTATTAATGCGTCGAGGTCAGAGATATGCCATGATGAATGTGATTACAAGTTTTTCAGACATGTTTTTTATGGGGAACAGTTCCTCAAAACTTGTGATTCCTGGCTTTTTGTCTGCCTTCAGCGTGTCTTGCGAAGGTATTCGGCAATGCGGGCCTGATAGTCGGCACAGGCGGTGTCCAGACGGCTGTGGGACTGGGTGTAGAGTGTGACAGCATCAAGGAGGTCGGTGAGCGACATGGTGCCGGCATCGTATTGGTTGCGGCTCAGGCGCAGGTTCTCGTCGGCCTGCTCTGTGCTTCGTTGGGCTATCTGTATCTGGGCGTAGGCCTCGCGGAGGTTGTTCCAGGCGCTGAGTATGTCGATCTGCAGTTTCTGGCGCACGTCTTGCAGTGTGTTGCGGCTCTGCTGTGCAGCCATCTGTGCCTTGCGTATGGCGTGGGAGCCGCCCCACCATTCGCTGATGGGTATGCTTACGGTGGCCAGTCCCACGAGATTGCCTTGGTTCTTCTCCGTCATGTTGTAATATACTCCGCTGGCTCCTATGGCCACGCTGGGCAGCAGTTTTCCGCGCTGCATTTTCACCTGTAGCTCGCTGGCTCGCTGACTGCGCTCGGTGAGCTCCACTTCTTCACGATTGATGAGTGCCTGGTCGGCGGGCAGGAAATAGGTCTCGGGCGCCTGGGGTGAATGTATCTCGCCGGGTATGATGTCGAAGGTGGCCATGTCGGCTCCGCAGAGCTGCGCCAGCATCATGCGCACCAGTTCAATGCCGTTCTGCAAGCGCAGGCGCTCGCTTGATATTTCCTCGCGCTTGAGCTGCACACGCAGGAGCTCGTTGCGGTTGATTACTCCGGCCTGGAGGTATTGCTCCGTCTGTCGATACACTTCTTGGAGCTGGCTGTCCACGGCGTCGAGGGTGGTGATGTTACTGCGCAGTGCCACGAGACGCCAGAAATAGGTGGCTACGTTCTGCTGCACGTCCTTGGCCGTCATTTCGAGTTGGAGCGCACGCACCTCCTGCTGCAGGGCGGCGAGCTTGTTCCCAACGATTACCTGTCCGCCTGTGTAGAGGGGCTGCAGGGCGGTGAGAGTGGCGAGGACACCCTTTTTCACCATTGACAGAGGCATGGCGCCCATCATGGGTACCTCCATTTCGCCGCGCATGAGGTCCTTGGCACCGATGAAGCCGGCTCCTGTGGCGCTCAGCTGGGGGAAGTAGTTGGTGAAGGCCTGGGCTTTGTCCTCGGCAGCCATTTCTGACTCGAGGCGACTATTCTTCAGTTCCACATTGTTGTGCAGCGCTGCATCCACGCATGCGTCCAGTGTCCACTGCTGCCCCCGTGCCTCGTTGGCGAACAGGGCGATGCTGATGAGAAGAATGGCGGTATGTCTCATTCGGGTTTGTTCTTGCGTTTTTCGTTCAGTTTCCAATATACTACGGGCAGCACTGTGACCACGAGGACAAGGCTGCCGATGCCTCCGGCAAAGATGGTGACGCCTACTGGCATCCAGAAGGAGCTACCGGCGATGATCATTGGTATGACGCCTACGGCGGTGGTGGCAGTGGTGAGGAAGATGGGCACCATGCGTCGTCGTCCTGCATCGTAGGCGGCATCGCGGGCCGAGAAACCTTCGGAGAGTCGCTGGTCGGCATGCTCGAAGATGAGTATCTCATTGCGCATAATCATGCCCATGAGGGTGATGAAGCCGAAGAGGCTGGTGAGGCCCAGTGTCTTGTTGGCAATGAGCAGGCCTATCATGGCACCGGGGATGCTCAGCGCAATGGCCGCCATGCAGATGATGGTGATGCCGAAGCGCTTGAAGTTGAACAGGATGAAGAAGAAGATGACCACCAGCGCAAGACCTATTCCGGAAGCTATCTGTGGTACCATCTCGCCGTTCTTCTCGACCTCGCCTCCCACCTCGGCACGTACCCCTATGGGGAGTTGCATCTGGCTGATGATGCGTCCCAGGCGTGCCTGCACCGGAGCGGCCAGCACCTTACGCTTTCCTTCGGCGGTGACGCTGATGCATCGTTCGCCGTTGCGATGTACAATGTGGGTGTGGCTCCATCGGGGTTCAGCCTGTGCCACCTGCCTCAGAGGCACGCTCTGACCGTTCATCGAGGTGAGGTAGATGTTTCCCACATCGCTGTAGCTGAGTTGCTGGCTCTGGGCATCCCGAATTACGACGGGCACCTCGTAGTTGCCCTCCCAGATGCTTCCCATCTGCATGTCGCCCGTCTGGAGTGTCATCTGCAGCTGTGCGGTGGAGCGGTTGATACCCAGTTGGGCAGTGGCCACGGGGTCGAGGGTGATATCAACGATAGGATGAGGATGGTCGAAGTCGGTGTGCACCCACTCCAGTTCGGTCATCTGTCGCATCTGGGCCATCAGCGTCTCGGCTGCCTTGCTGATGCTGTCCAGATTGTCGCCATAGAAACGATACTCATAGGTAGGTACCATGAGGAAGTCCATCTGCTTGAAGCGGCAGTATGCCTCGGGCCAGTAGTTGGAGTAGGTTGGGGCATACTCGTTGAGAACGTCGAAGGTCGTCTGTATGTCAGGCGTGTTCACGATGAGCTGGGCAAAGTTGCGCCCGCCCATCTGGGGGGCATAGCTTACCTGGAAGCGTGGCGAGGAGCAACCGATGAAGGAGGTGACACTGAGTACTCGCTCGTCTTGCTGCAGGATATGGCGCAGGCTGTCGGCCACAGCACGGGTGTGCTCCAGTCCTTCGCCCTCGGGCAGGAATATCTCGACGGCAAACTGGTTGCGGTCGGCATAGGGGAACTGGCGCATCTTCAAGTGTGGGAAGATCAGGCTGGTGGCAATCACCAGCACCAAGGCCAGCACCATGGTGAGGTAGGGATAGCGGAAGGTCCATGCCAGCACTTGCTCGTAGATGTCTTGAACGTAGTCGGTGAGGGCTTTCTTGCCCCTGGCTTCGTCTGTGGTTGACTGTGCGGGGTCGCGTCGCGGGGCGGCATGGCGAATGATGGCGGCGTTGAGTATCGGAATGACGGCCACGGCCACGAGCAGCGACACCATTAGGTTGATGGTGATGGTGATGGGGAAGAGGCCAATGACATCGGATGCCTCGCCTTTCATGGTGAGTATGAGCGGATAGAATATGGCGCAGATACAGAGCGTTGCCAGCATCATGGGCCAGAAGTATTGCTGAACACTACGTACGGCTGCATCGCGTCGGCGCATGCCGCTACCCAGATATTCCAGATAGCCGTCGATAACCACGATGCTGTTGTCCACAATCATCCCCAGTACCACGATGAGGCAGGCCAGCGTAATGGTATTCAGTGGAATACCGCAGGCATACATGATGCCGGTGGAGGTAAAGGTGCTTAGCGGGATGGTGAGGGCGGCTACGATGGCACTACGCAGGGGAAAGAGTATCATCATCACCAGCACGATGATAACCATCGAGATGATGAGGTCGCGCATGAAATCGTGCACCGAGGTGCCTACCACCTGAGGGAGGTCTGTGATGCGGCGTATCTGGACATCGTCGGGCAGATAATCTTTGTGGAACGTTGCAATCACGCGGTCCACGTCCTCGCCATACTGGACGATGTTGTTTCCACTGTTCATCTCTAAGGAGAGTAGTACGCAGCGATTGCCGTTGTTTTCGATGTACTGTACGCTGGTATCGTATTCGCGCTTTACTTGAGCCACATCGCGTACATGGACTACATGGTTCGAGGGATCGGTGTAAATAATCTGGCTGGCTATCTCCTCCTCGCTTTGCTCGGTGGGAGCCATGTGGAGCTGTATGTGCTGGCTGCCTCCGGTGAGGCTTCCGCTCATGGTGGTAAGGCCCTGGGCAGAGAGGGCATTGATGAGGGCTGCCTGTCCGATGCCGTAGGCGGCCAGACGGCTGCGGTCGATGTAGAGGGAAATTTGCTCCTTGACCTCGCCGTATTGGCGCACATTGCTCACACTCGGAATGCGGCGCAAGCGGTCGGCCAGCTCGTCGCTGTACTGCTGCAGTTCGCGATAGCTGCGTTGCTGGCTTTCGACGGTAATCAGCAGGGCTGAGGCATCGCCAAAGTCGTCATTCACCACCACAGCGAGCACGCCCGAGGGCAGCGATGACTTGAAACTGTTGACACCATGTTTGATTTTGCTCCACACCTCGTCCTTCTTGTTAACGTCATCGTGCAGCTGCACCATCATCGTGCACATGCCCTGCGAACTGGTGGTGGTAGTCTTCAGGCGGTTGACTTCCTTGAAGGTAAACATATAGCGCTCCAGCGGGCGGGCCACCTGGGCCTCAATCTCCTCGCTGGTGGCTCCGGGCATCACAGCGACTATCACGCCCTGGCGCACGGTGAAGGGGGGGAACTCGTCCTTGGGCATGACGTAGATGCCGTAGAGTCCGAAGGCAAGCAGCAGCACTGTGAGCAGTGCCGTGATGCGGTAGTTGTTAATGGGCCAGGCAGCCCATCCGGTGGGTCTGTATTTCATAATGGTGAATTCTGGGAGGTGGAGAGAACGCAGTGGTCGTGTTGAGGGGAGTGGATTACCGTGCAGCGGGGCTGACGATGATGGGCGTACCCTCGCTCACCTTCTGATAACCTTCGACGATGACCTGCTCGCCTTCCTGCAGGCCCTGGCATACAACGATGCGGTTGCCCGTTACATCACCCGTCTGGATGGGGCGTCGTATGGCCTTGCCGTCGGCTGCGGTCCACACGAAGAGTTCCTTAGAAGCTGTCTGTTGGATGGCACGCACGGGCACTGTGATGTCACCTTTCTCGTTGTTCATCGGCTGAGCCAGCGAGACATGAGCCACCATGCCGGGGAGTAGTTTATGTTCGGGGTTGTCCAGCAGGATGCGTATGTTGTATGTGTGGGTGACGGCATCGGCCGTGACGCCTTTTTCGATGCGGGTACCCTGGAAGATGGCGCCGGGCAGTGCGTCGAGCGTGACGGTGCTGGCCGTAGAGGGAGTGATGGCCGCAATTTCTTTTTCGGGAATGCTCACCCTCACCTTCACCCGGTCGATGGACAGAATACTGAGCACAGGTTCGCTGGGCAGCACCGTCTCTCCCACGCCCATGATCTTGCTGCCCACCACACCGCTGCAAGGTGCTGTGGCAGAGCAGTCCTGAAGGTTCTTCAAGCACATGTCGTAGGAGGCCTGTGCCTGCTCCACCTTGCTCTGCACCTCCACCCATTTCATGTCGGGCAGCGATTGGTTGTCATATAATTTACGCATGCGCTGCTCGGCATCGCGAGCCTGGTCAAGGGCCGACTTGGCGGCGGCCAGTGCATTGCGGGCCTGGGCATCGTCGAGCGTGGCCAGCAGCTGGCCCTTACGCACAGCCTGTCCCTCAGCGACGTTTACACTCTTGAGCACGGCCATGCCGGTGAAGCTCACCATGGTGCTTTGCTCCTCCTCGACCACTCCCACATAGGGTGTGGTGCGTGTTTCGGTGCTACGCTGCACCTGTTCGACGCTGACGCGTAGTGCCTCCATCTGTTGCTGCGTCTCGCGCTCCTTGCCACAGGCAGAGAACAGAGCCAGTGCAGCCAGAATCAGGATGTCTTGTTTCATCGCTTTTTCTTTCGTTTAGTGAAATATCGGCTGCAAAGGTATGAATATTTCCCGAAAGATGTTCTATTCGATGCGTTGTGTTTCTTCTTTCGATGTACTTTTTCGCCCAAAGGAGCATTTTCCCCGATGTTCCATCTGTCTCAGTTGCGTGTCGTGAGGTAGGACTCTATTTTGGGCGCGAAGTATTTTTTTACATCGTTCCAGTGGTAGTAAGGCCAGATGTCGGTCTCGATAGGGAGATGCTTCTCCTCTTCCTGAAGGAGGAACTTGACCAGGATGTCGCTGCTGCCGCTCTTGCGGAAAAAGACCATTTGCACATTGGAGGCCATGGGGATTACCTGATAGAGGGCAAAGTGGTCACAGACGTTGAGAAAGTCGGCAGGCACCTCGCGGCAGCCGTCAAGTTCGAGCGCGCGGGTGAGCAGGATGACATATCCGTCGTGGCTGAAGCGCAGGAAGGCACCGTGACCGCCCGAGGCAATGGTCTTCTCTGCCTCGTCGAACATGTGTTTCATCGTATTGTAGCCGCGCTTGTAGCCGGGAGTCATGCCCTTGTAATAGCCAGGCGATATCAGCCATGAGATGCTGTTCGAGAGGAACATGGTGTAAAGCTGCTCCTTTGTGAAATACTTTCTGAAGGTTCGCTTCATCCCGAGTTCGGGCAGGCACTGCATGTCCTCGGCGATGTCGTAGAGGTCTTCGGTGAATTTCTCCGGGTGGCCGTTATCGTAGTCCATGATGAGCGTTCGATCAGTGATGAACTTGGGGCTGAGGTCGAGGGAGCGGCGCAACGAGTCTCTTACATCGCGCGCGCGATTCCTTATTATATCAGAGCCTGGAACGGCTGTCACGCTGTCAGTGTGGTTGCTCATGTACCACCTGTCTTCGGGATGATACCCGCTCTCCATCTGCAGGTAGGGGTAGTGGCGCTTTACTTCGCCCAGAAAGTGGTTCATGCTCTCCTCGCAGCGGTGGGCTGAGGTGCAGCGGGCAGTGATCTGTGCGCCGTTGGCAAACACACCGGGATAGCGGGTGCAGGCACGCTGTGCGATGCCCTCATGTTCGCGTCCGCCCAGGAGCGAGAGTTCTCCGCCCTTGCCTTTGGCATCGGCATAGGCCACGCGCAGTTTATTGAGCAGCTTGCGCCCCTTTCGCGTAAGTGCCTGCTGCGTCTCGGCCTTCTCGAGCAGGTCGATCGTGCGGTGGTAGGCGTTGTTGCTCGTCAGATAGCGCGAGCCGTGACGTCCGAAGTGGCTGATGTAGAAGGCCTCATAGCCTGCGGGAGGTGGTGTCTGGCGGTAGCGGGCGCCGGGGTAGGAGTAATAGTTGGAGCCCAGCTTGTCAATGTCTGACCACAGTTCGCGTTTGGATGTCTGGGCATGGCTGGTGGCACAGAGCAGTGCGAGCATCAATAAGGGGAGGAGAAATCGTCTGTTCATGGGGAATTTGTTTGGGGGATAGAGTGGGATGATTACTTGTTCTGTTTTTTGTCGTCAGCTGCGGCCTCGGCAGCCATCAGCCGGTGCATTCGCATCAGTATGAGCACGTCGGCATAGCAGCAATTGAGCGTGATTTGTGTCTTTATGTCGCGGTCAACGGGGCGGAACACGAAGGCGGTGGGAATGACGCCGCTGTTTTGGTGCTGCATGACGGTGAGGTGGTCGATGAGTGCCTTGGCCTTGGCCAGCATCAGGCGGTCGCCTGTTTTCTCATACAGGGAGAGCATGGCATTGGCCACGTTGCACGAGCTGTTGTCTATGGGCGTCTCATATTTGTACTGTTCGTGTACGGCGGGCGCACAGCGCTTGTGGATGTCGTCGGGACCGAGAGGATAGTCCCAGTGTACGAACTGGTCCTCGCTCAGGCGAATGAGGTCGATGGCGTTCGAGATGTCCTCCTCGGTGGGATCCTCCTTGCGCAGGAGATAGTCGGCATAGGGCGCGGCGGTACAGTTGGTGAGGTTCTCATAGGGTTGCAGTCCCATGACGCTGACATCCTCGAACTGGCCTTCCATGTCGAAGCTTTTCAGCGGCACCTCGCGCATCCAGCGTTCGCCGGCCTCCTGCATCGGCAGGAATTCGTTGATGCCGTATTGCCGGTGCAGGCGGCTGAGGAAGTTGAGTAGCGGATGAAGCATAGCGGGAGCATCGTTCACGGGCTGGCCGGTGTCGAAGTCCATCTTGATGGGGAAGGAACCGTCGGAGCGTTGCAGACGCTGATAGGTGCGTGCGATGCCGATGGCTCTCAGAAGCCATTTCCTGTCGCCTGTCAGTTCGTAGAGGTCCAGAAAGGCAGGTCCCACCCCCTTGGCAGCCTCCACGGTGATGGTCTTGCCTCGGTGCTCGTCTTTCTCCTGTAGCTCGCCTTTGTAGTAGGTGGGTGGGAAATGGGCCAGCGGAGCATTGTCGGGCTGACTGATGGACAACAGAAAGTTGGCCGCACCCAGGGCGATGGCCAGGGCTTCGTCGCGACGTGAGGGTAGCTCTCGGGCAATGAGACATTCGTTGCTGATGAGTGCACCGATTACTTTGCAGGCGCATGAGAAGTGGGGATAGCTGGCCAGGTCGGGTTCTGTCTCTGTGGCGAATCGCTGTACGAAGGGGAGCGAATGTATGTAGAGCGCTGCCTTGAGAGCAGATTCGCGATAGGGCACTGCCGGCCCGTTGTAGGGTGCATGGAAGGGATAGTCGCGGAAGAAACGACGCGTGCCTGCGGTGTCCAACACCTCGCCGTCCTGTCCGATGGCCAGTACCGTGAGGTTGACATTGCCCACCGCTACGCTATCCCAAACCGGACTCAGCGGCCGCCACGGCGCATCGGCGGTGAAGGTCCATTCGCGCCTGCCGTCATCCGATGAAATGCGGAACAGATATTCCCGTGCTCCATCCTTTTCCTGAAAGTCAAAGGCCGGGGCATATAGGAAACGCTTTGCATAGACGTTCCAGTATGGGTTGCGTCCCTCATAGCCCGGACGCAGGGGAGTGCGATACTCCTCAGCGGCCATCTTGTTTAATGTCTCGTATTCGTTTCCTGCAGATTCTCTACACGAAACCATGATGCACGACACGATACCGAGCATCCACATCGTCTTTTGCATTAATCTCATTCTTGTAGTTGCTGTTTGTCGAGACAAAGTTACAACTTATTTTTGGCATAGTTAGTTTTTCGCCACGCTTTTTGCTTCGCTAGATTAATATCTGTCTGTATTTGACAAGGCGGTTTGCCTTTTGCATTGTTTTATCTTTCCATTACTTTGGTCTTTTGGTCGTTTTCTTGTCTCTTCTCCTTGTCGTTTCCGCCGAATTGGACTATTTTTGTGGTCAAAAACACGGATTGATGAACAATGGCTCTATGATAGACTCCATCGACATGATGCGTATGTTGGAGTTGAATGAAGTGATGGACGGGCAGAGCGTCTCGGTGATATACGAGAACAGTTGTGTGGTCTCCACCGATTATCGTCATGTTGACAGACAAACGGGGATTCCCTTGTTGTCACGTCCCACCCGCATGAACATCTTCGTCTTTATGCTCTGTCTTGAAGGTGATTGTGTCGTGCAGTGTGACATGCAGCGCTGCCATATCGTGGATGGAACGCTGTTCACCTGCAAACCAGGCTCGATTCTGCAGGTGGAGGAGGGGCATATCGACCGCCTTTCTGTGCTCATTGTCGATGTGGCCCTGCTCCGTTTGCTCAACCTGCATGTCCAGAAATTGCTTCCTCACTACGATGCGCTGCAGAAGATATCCTTGATGGGACTTTCACCAGAGGAGGCTGGGCACATCAATCAGGAGATGAAGCATGTGGCCCATGCAATCTCGCGCCCGGTCGATCATCTCTATTACCACGAACTTGTGCATGCCCACATCACTACCTTTATATACGAGTGCATCTCCTTATTTTCCTTTGAGAATGATCTGCATGACAATGTTTCGCCCGGATTCTCACATGCCAGGATTTACATGGATCGTTTTATCAATCTGGTGGGACTGCACTTCCGCGAGGAACGCAAGATAGGCTTCTATGCCGAGAAACTGCATATCTCTCCCAAATACCTAGGTTCACTGGTGGTACAGCTCACGGGACGCACGGCTTCGCAGTGGATTGCGGGCTATGTGATAGCCGAGGCCAAGGCGCTCTTGATGAACACCAGCATGAGCGTTCAGCAGATTTCGCTGGAGCTGCATTTCCCGAACCAGAGTTTCTTCGGAAAGTATTTTAAGTCGCATATGGGAATCTCTCCCGGCGAATTCCGTAGTCGCGGATTGAAGTGAGGCAATACGTGGGAGAAGCAGGGGCTGCATGCCACACCTTCCGGCGGAGCACGCTCCATCCGTCTGAAGAGCGTGTTCCGTAAGCCGACGGAGCACGCTCCGTCAAGGGGTGGTGTTGGAAGCGCTGAAAATCAGCTACGCTTTTTTCTTCGGTTTTCTCTACTCGTATTTTGCTTGCAGGACCCTCCCCATGGAAGTCATAATCATGTGGTCATGTGCGACTCTATATACAGAGCCACTCCGTCCTCATCGTTGCTTGCTGTGACGATGTCGGCCATTGCCCGTATCTCCTGACGGGCATTCTGCATGGCCACTGCTGTGCCGGCTAGCGAGAGCATCGTGGCATCATTATAGCTGTCGCCGAAGGCTGTGAGCGACTGGGCGCTGCGTCCTGTGAGAGTGAGCAGGCGGGCAAGTGCTGCCCCCTTGTCCACGCCCTGTGGCATGAATTCAAGGAAGAAAGGTTCGCTGCGTACAATGGTTGCCGGCAGGGCGGGGGAGAGTTGCGCAGCCTGGCGCTCTAATGCGTCCAATTCGGCGGCAGGTCCGGCGATGATGCACTTAGGCACGGGGAGGGTCACCTCATGCAACAGGTTCTTAGTCTCTCGGACGGCCATCCTATTGATGCGTGCCGCATACTGCACGTGTGGGTTGGAACCATCCTCGGTGATGATGACATCATCGACATACGTAAGCATCGTGCATGACGGTCGCATGCTCATGGCGTGAATCTTTGGGAGAGTGTTTATCGATAACGTGTTTTCATACAGCAGTTTGCCCGTCCGGCATTCAAGTATCATTGCACCATTGAATGCAATGACGTAGCCTCCATGCTCTCGTAGCTCCAGCTGATGTGCAAAAGGTGCACTGCCGCATACGGGCCTGCCGCTGGCAATGACCAGCGTGGCTCCCAGGGATTGCTGGCGGAGCAGGGCTGCGAGTGTGCGGGGGGAGATTTCCTTGCGGCTGTTGAGCAGGGTGCCGTCAAGGTCGAGAGCGAGCATTGGGGGCATAGACTATTCGTCGGGGGTAAGTCGCAGAATGAGTGTGGTGGCGCCGATGGTGATGACCGAACCGTCGCTGAGTCGGATGCGATCCACATCGCGCAGAATCTCATTCATGTAGAAAGTGCCGGTGCCCGACGGGGCATCGCGCAGGATATATTGCAGCTGGCCACGCTTGTTGCGCTGCACGCGGATGATGCAGTGGCGGGTGTCCACACTGGGATCCACCGTCTCGATGGGTTTATTGATGGAAGTGCCTTTGACGTAGCGGCCGAAAACATTGTCGCCCATCGACAAGGGAATCACTTGCTTGTAATGAAATACATTCTCCACCACCACGATACATCCCAGTTCGCTCTCGCGAGCCTCGTCGAAATCCTCTTCCTTGCGTGTTTTCTGTACACTGGCACTGCCCATGCGGATACCAAACTGATGATGGCATTCGCTACACTCGAAGACGAGTTGCTGGCCAGTCTCGTACTGCGTCTCGTCGAATGTGATGTAGTTGTTACACTTGGGGCAACGTACTCGCTTCATTCGTGTGGAGGTTCATGGTTCATAGAATATGACTCAAGGCTCAATCTTGAGTGTCCATGCCTTGTCGTACTTGCGACTCTTCGCTTTCATTTGCTGAATCTGCCTGTGTACGTCTGCAGCGGTTTCGTAACCCGGAAGAATCACGCGTACCATGTCGTTCTTTACATACACCTCGGCATTGTATCCTTCGGCCTTTAGGTCCTCCACGAAGGCATTGGCATTCTTCATGCTGATGGCGCTGGCCAACACTACGGCATAGCCGCCACGCGGCTGCGCGGGTGCGGAGATTTCCTCACCCGGGGCCTTTGACGTTGGCTCGGCTTGAGCTTCGTTCGCAGCAAGGGGCTCTATGTGAGGCGTCTCCTGCAGGGAGGGCATCAGATGAGAGGGTAGGAAGAGGTTGGAACCAGCGGACTGAGGCTGGTTGAGATGGGTGTTCTGGACAGGGGTCGAGAAGGCAAAGAACAGGATGATGC
>Ga0310695_10007355_pt1 | contig 17619 bp, 18 predicted proteins | sample RumenRJG_04DNA_FD_203882 | JGI IMG/M metagenome (GOLD analysis project Ga0310695, IMG submission 203882) | Bovine rumen microbial communities from Lethbridge, Alberta, Canada - RJG_04 (v2) (version 2) | ecosystem: Host-associated > Mammals > Digestive system > Stomach > Rumen | place: Canada...
GGTTGTGAATCCCGATAGTACAGAAGTAGAAACGAACCGGAAGTTCACTACGATGGATCTGTTTCCAAGTACGCTTGCCGCTCTGGGATGTGAAATCGAAGGAGATCGTTTAGGCCTGGGTATTAATCTGTTCTCCGGCAAACAGACATTGTCCGAGAAATATGGATATGACTATCTCTTTCAGGAGATACGGAAGCAGAGTGCCACTTATAATAAACTGATGTTAGGCACTGAATAATAGGTGGAGAAGTTAGGATGACAGCAGCAAAGAAAGTAAATGAATCTGGAAAGACAATTGTGGTATTGACGTTGATGTTTGGTCTTTTCATCTTTGCCCTTAATTACATGACGCCGATGATAGTCGATGACTATACATATTGTTTCAGCTTCAAAGATGGCAAACGGATCACGTCAGTTTTGCAGATCGTTCCATCCATGATAGGGCATTATGACTTCATGAATGGAAAACTCGTAGTCCATGGGATTTTCCAGATTCTGCTTATGCTCCCATTGGAGATCTTTGATTTTTTGAACGCTGTAATGACTTGCCTGCTCTGCTATATGATCTATGAGTACATTTGGCGGATTAATCACGCTGTTCATAATGCTGTCCTGTATTTCTTTGTGACTGCTGCTCTGTGGCTTTTTGTCCCGGCATTTGGGCACGTTTTTCTATGGGCAGCAGGTGCCATGAATTATGTCTGGACTACTGTCTTTCTTCTCTTGTATATGAAACCTGCGTATACAGATTTCCCGAAGGAATATTCCAGAGGCTTTAGGATCTTTTATGTGTTAACAGGCTGTATTATGGGAACGCTCGTTGAATCCACTTCATTTGCAGTAATAGGCTTTTTCATTATTTGGGCGCTTGATAAGATAATTCTCAAGAAAGAGAGAGTTGCATTATGGAAGTTGCTGCCTATTGTGACAATGCTGTGTGGATATCTCTTAATAGTATTTGCTCCGGGCACGCTTAAAAAGAAAATCAATGTCCATAAAGATTACGTGAGAAGTATTATCGGCGGGATTCAATTATACTGGGTAACCTTTTTTTGGCTGCTCGTTATCGGGCTATTACTAACCGCTATTATCTTATTGTTCTTACAGGAGAAGAAAAGGCTATTAGAAGTAGCAGTATGGGTTTTTCTTAGTTTTGGGATGAATTGTATGTTGAGCATCGCCGCATATCGTCCCGGTAGGAGTATGGCTGGTAGTGCCATGTTTCTCATTATTGCGGATGGAATGCTGCTTTCTGTGCTATTTGACCATGCAGTTTCTTCGATGTCAAAAGATTCCTGGATGAATAAGACTACATGGCTATGCAGAATAGCGACCGGGTATGTTTGCCTTTTCATGGTCTACCTTTTAGTATTTACGGTTCCCTCTGGCGTTCGGGATATTCACGATACATGGAGACAAATAGTAGAAGACGAAAACTATATCAGGGCAGAGGTGGAAAAAGGCGAAAAAGATATAAGGGTTCCAATGATAAAATCATCTACCTCCTACTCAGCTTCTAATGAATTAAGATACGTAGATCCGGAATACTATGCGCTGCAGAACAAGGCGATGGCAAAGTATTATGGGGCTCGACGGATATATGGAGTTGACGAATTAGAGGAACAATCAAGTAGCGGCCAGAAATAACAAAGCGTGTTTTTATTGTACTATGGGAGAGCGGGAATGAGTGTTCTATCCGTCGTTATTCCGTCATATAATGAGCAGTTGATGGTAGAGAAAGCGGCACAAAAGATAATTGAAATATTAGAAGACGCAAGCATCGAATTTGAACTGTTCTTTGTTGATGATGGCTCAAAGGACAAAACGTGGAACACGATCCAAATGGTTTCGGAAGCGGATAAAAGAATCAGAGGGATTCATTTCTCCAGAAACTTTGGGAAAGAATCAGCGATCATTGCCGGGCTTGCTGAATCGTCCGGTGATTGTTGTGTTGTAATCGATTGTGATTTGCAACACCCGCCGGGAAAAATCGTGGAGATGTACAGACTATGGGAGCAGGGGTATGAGATCGTTGAAGGTCAGAAGTCAAGTCGTGGATCTGAGAGCGTATCTCATTCCTTTGCGGCAGAGACATTCTATGGACTCATCAGCAGGGCTACAGGATTTGACATGAAGAATGCATCTGACTTCAAACTGCTTGATAGGAAAGCTGTTGACGTTCTTATTAACATGCACGAGAGGAATGCCTTCTTCAGAGCGTTATCTTCTTGGATCGGGTTTGAAACGGCAACGGTGACATTTGATGTACAAGAACGGGAAGCCGGTGAGTCCAAATGGTCGACCTGGTCTCTGATTAAATATGCGCTTAATAACATCTCTTCATTTTCTACAGCGCCGATGCAGATCGTTACAATCCTTGGCATTATCATGTTTTTAGTATCTGTTGTCTTTGGACTGACTTCTCTGATTCAAAAGATCATGGGAAATGCGCAGCCAGGTTTTACGACGGTTATCCTGATAATGCTGTTTTCGAGCAGTATCATTATGATAAGCCTCGGGATCATTGGATTCTATATCGCCCGCATCTATGAGGAGATCAAAGGCCGTCCGAAGTATATTATCTCAAGAACATGTGGGGACATAAAGGATAAAGCCGATGGCAAAGAGATTATTGGATAAAACCTTTTGGAAATTCATAATGGTTGGCGTCATCAACACGATTGTCGGCACCGGTGTCATGTTCCTTTGCTATAATGTTCTGCGCTGCAGTTACTGGGTCTCTTCAGCGATGAATTATATCGTTGGCAGCATTGTCAGTTATTTTCTCAATAAGTATTTTACCTTCCAAAACAAGCAGCGGAGTTGGAAAATCATAGGGAAATTCATTTTAAATATCTCCATTTGCTATTTGGTCGCTTATGGCGTTGCGAAGCCGCTGGCAGCACATATCCTTAGGAGCCAAAGTATCCGAATTCAGGAGAACGGAGCTTTACTGGTGGGGATGTGTCTGTTCGTTGGGCTTAATTATCTTGGTCAAAGATTCTTTGTGTTCAAGGAAGATTGCTCGTAAGCGTTAATGACAAGCCGACATCTGAAGTTGTGCTGATAGAATCAGCACCCTTCCCACTCATCTTTCTTAAACAAAGCTTCATCAGAAGCGGTGATCTCGGTCACATCGGCCAGCGGGATGACCGCTTCATCTATTTGGATCGCACCTGTCCCCTCCGGATCGACCTTCCAGCAGATCCCGGTCACAGTCACGTACTGGCCCAGCATCTGCCACGCGAAGCGATTCTGGTCGGTGCATGGCGTGTAGTAGCGGACACTGACTGTCACCTGATTAGCCCGGGCCAGTTTACTGTTATAGGTGAGAGCTCGGAGGATCTGCAGGTGGCGGTTCAGTTCAATCCGGTCTGCTTCCTCCAGTTCGATCCGCTCCACATATTCCACGTTTTTGCTGTCGATGCTCTCGGAGTATCCATCCAGCGCGTCGAACGGCGCGAAGATCTTAGCACGCCTGCCGCGATCCATCTTGGGATGCTTCCGGGAGAAATCGTCGAAGCGCTGGTGCTGCGGACGTCCGGCGAGGAACGCCGCTGTATATTTGAAACCGATGGGGAGAGTGGTTGTCATGATATCCTGCCTTTCTACCGGCAGGATCAAAACTCAGGCTTTGTGCCCGCCGATTTGAAGATTGCGTTCTCGTGCGGTGCCGCTGTTCATGTAGTTGAAACCGCGCAGCAGCGCATTCGATCCGTATTTTTGGCGTACTTCAAGAAGGGCACGCTGCAGTCGGCGTTCCTTATCGAGTGCGTCATAGTCTGTGAACAAATCTAACTGAACCATTCCATCATCTTTTCTGGTGTCCATCGCGCACAGGCCGAGCCTGCGAACGAGGAGCGTTTTATCGACTTTCTTTGTGAAGGCTTCCAGCAGCAGGCCCATGATCTCCTGATTGCTGTTGGTGCGATTCCGGAGTTTGAAGCTGCCGCCGACATGGCACGGGTGAAGCCTACCGTAAAAATCGATACTGACTGGCCCTTCGTAGTAGGGATTCTCTTCAAGGCTCTTCGGATCGAAGCTCACCCAAAAGGAGAGCCCGCCTGCGGTCAGGTTCTGTGAGAGCAGGTCTGTCGCCAGCAGGTCGATCATTTCTGTAAAGACCAGCTTTGCCTCATCGTATGCATAGGGACGGGGGAGTACCTGGCCCTTGGAGAGTGAGTGACTCTTGTTCCTATAGCTCTTGATGTCACTCATGAGGCAGGGTTCGATTCCCCAGACGTGATCCAGCAGGATCTCTGCATCAATCCCAAACATCTTATAGAACTGGCCTTCGTTGTAGAGGGCAGCAGTGGCCACATCCCCGAGGGTGAACAGCGCATGCTTTTCCAGCTTCCGGGCAGTGCCGGGGCCAATCATCCAGAAATCCGTCAGTGGCCGATGGTCCCACAGAAGCAGTTTATACTTGTCCTCATTCAGTTCTGCAATCCGGACGCCATCCTTGTCCGGCAGTGCTTTCTTGGCGACGATGTCCATCCCGACCTTAGCAAGGTATAGATTGGTGCCAATGCCAACTGTAGCGGTGATGCCTGTCTCCTTCAGCACTTCCCGGATCATAGTGATCGCCATCTGGTGTGCCGGAGAGACACCGGCGGCCTTGGCAGCATCTTCATAGAAGTGCAGGTACCCGGTCACGTCGATAAAGCACTCGTCGATCGAGTACACGTGGATGTCCTCAGCAGCGACATACTTCCGGTAAATCTCGTAGATCTTGGAAGAGACCCTGATGTATTCCGCCATCCGGGGGACTGCGATCTCATAGAGAATCCGTGTGTGGTGCGCGATCTCGTATTCGCGGATCTTCTGCTTCGCCTCAAACAGCCGGGGCCGTCCCGGGACACCGATCGCCTTGAGGGCCGGAGAGACAGCGAGCACGATGGTTTTATCCGTCCGGCTGTTGTCGGCGACCAGCAGGTTGGCCTTGAGCGGATCGTATCCTCGCGCCACACATTCCACGGAGGCATAGTAGGATTTTAAATCGATGCAGATATACGTCCTGTCCATGAGTTCTCCAAACAAATGTTCTTCTTCAAGGGAAAAAGAAAAGAGGGAAGGCTGACAGGCGTTATATGGAGTCAGCCCGATCCTCTATGGTTCCCATGAATGCAGATTTCGGCACAAAGGGAACATTGAAATCGTAACCGGATTTATTCATGGTGAGAAGTTTCACCATCAGCATGTTGACGTTGACATTCAGCAGCGAAGCGATCCGGACAACATCATTTCCATCCTGAATCAACTCCAGCAGTTCTTCATCATCGATCAGGATGTTTGCAGCAAACTGGTTTGCTTCGAGCTCCCGCTGATCGGTGATATCAAAGATTTCCATTTCCACGAGATAATCCCGTTTCGTAAGCGCATCCTTGTGGAGCAGGAGATGACCAAGTTCGTGGGCGCAGGTCATCCGCTGCATCTGCAGGCTCATATTTGAATTGATGAAGATGAAGTAATTGTTCAGGTAAATCTTACAGAATCCCTTCTGCTTTTTCGTGTTAATGAACTTCACATAGTACCCGAGAAGCCTTGCCAGCTGGAACGGATCTCTGGTATCGTGCCGCTCGATCAGACGCTCGGGTATACGAAAAATTCTCTCGTCCATTCATGATCCCCCGTATATTACTGGTCAGAGGAATCCTCTTTCCTGTAACGTTTATTAACATACTTTCGGTTGTTCTTCTTCGCCTCCCAGTATGCCTCCTGCATAGCACGCATGATCTCGTCCATGTCTTCGTCTTCAATTTCTCCCCCGGCAGCAAGCACTTTGAAATCAGCAACCAGATCCCACGCCTGCCGTGCACCGCGACCGCCGTACTGTTCGTTGGCCCGGAGAACGAAGTCGGCGTTCTCATCCATCAGGACTTTTTCATCTACTCCGAGGGCCTCTGACAGTTTAGTGTAGGTATCCCGGCTCTTGGGCATCCGAGCACCGGATTCGTAATTTTGAATCGTCCGCAGAGAGATACCGGTTGCTTTTGCCAGATCGTTCTGCGACATCTGTTTGGCTGCCCTCGCGTTTTTGATTTTCTCGCTCAGGTTCATTTTGGTACGTCCTTTCTAAGGTAGCGAATCGTTTGTGAACTCTGAGTTTCGTAATTACCGCAACTTTCGTATTGACAGAGAAGAGAGATATCTGTATACTAACTTGCGTAAGTTACGCAACTCATAGGACAATCATACAGCCAGATGCGCAAGTTGTCAATAGGGAGATTGAAAAAAGTTTCGTGTTTTTCTCCTAAATGTTCGCATGAGACGAAAGATCAGGAGAATGCAGGTGGCGTACTGCCAGTTCTGATGGTTGTAGTATAGCAAAAGAGGTGTACAGAAATTTGGACAATGGTCGAAGTTGCGAATATAGAAACATATAAGTTAATATAATAGAAACTATTGACATTCTGAAACATAAACATTATAATGGTGGTTACAGAGAGGAGGTGTCTTTATGAGTGAAGAATTATATCAGGTAGAGATACCAGAATTGAATTTAGGCAGGACCCTTAAAAACCTAAGAGAAGGGGCCGGATATACGATGGAAGTATTCGGCGGCATGATGGGATGGAACAAATCCACGGTAAGTAAGGTAGAGAAGGGTTACAGAGGCATCAGCGCGGAGGAATTGTATCGTGCTGCCAGTATTCTGGGGAAGCCAATATCTGCATTCTATCCTGAGGTTATCGAAAAGGATGAATCCGATGATAAGCCGTCGCTGTATACCTATGCGGACGAAATAAGAGATATGGTCTGCATGCTGAATGAGTCAGAAGGAAAGCTGACCCCTGACATTGAAGAAATAGCAAAGTCTGTCTTTTTAAGAAAGATGCCGCAGACCATATACAGGTTGTTGAATACAACTCCAAACCAGGTAACCGTGAAGGGAAGTCTGATGCGCGGGCCTCATTTTATACCGCGAATTGAGATCCACTATAGCGGTAGAAGAGGATATGACATCGACTGGTTCTATATCGTTCTTTCATTCAAAGAGGGATTGAAACATGTTTATCTAAGTCTTGTACAGTCTACAGATATAAAATTTCGCGTGGAGTATGAGCCGGTCGATCAGGCGTTTCAGCTTGATGCAATAAGAAGTTACTGTGTTGAGTTTCTTCATAGCGTGGCGGCTGATTCTTCGAAGGACTGGACCATCTTGCCGGAGGGAAGTCAAATCTTCCTTGATGATAGCGGGAATCCGCCCGAGAATGGCACCATCCATTCCTGTGGTTATATTCCTGTAGGACCTCCGGAGGCATATGATATAACTGTAAATGATTGCGTCTATCCGGATATGGAGCCATTTGTTATTTCAAATGTGAATGGCGAGTACGACATTCTGGGAAAAGAAGTACCATCAATGATTGTTGATACCGGACACCGCGATCAGGAACTATACGATGATGAATACGCTCTGATGGACCAGCTGGATGATGACATTGTCGATATGTTTTATCAGCTGGGTCAGTTGATCGAGGAGGCAGAAAACGGATGCTTCCGCAGGTGGAAAAAGGAAGCTCTTAGTTCAATGTCCATTAGTGTGGATGAAGGAGATGGACTCTTTTATAAAAGGGTAAGCCAAGGGACAAGGCAGTTAGATACTGTATCAAGAGACTACACCGTTTTTAATAGTATTAAGAAACGCGTGATAGAAAAACATGATTATACTTGCGAGGTAGACCCCTCTCATGAAAGCTTTATCGATCGTTCAACTGGAAAGAAATACATGGAAATACATCATTTGATTCCTTTGGCGGCACAGGGGGATTTTAAAAAAGATCTGAATTGCGAAGCCAATATGATATGCGTTTGTCCGATATGTAATCGAATGCTGGTTCGAGGAGATAGTGCTAAGGTCGAAGATGTGATCGTTCCTCTCTATTATTCGAGAAGAGAAGAACTGAAGGAGGCCGGGCTTGATATTTCGCTTCGTCAGCTGTTGCAATACTATGAATGAGAGGGGGAGTTACGGATGGAGAGACGTATAAGTCCAAAGCTGGTGCGAACACCGAAGTTTAATATTCCGATCGGGGAGGCGATCAAGAGTCCCGACGGTCATTACAGTCTGAAGATTAAGAAGGCCAAAAGCCAGGACATGGAAGTTATCCCGTTAGATCAGCTGAATAAGATGATCATGCAGGAAGCAGAAAAAGCATGAGGCAGAGACTCCAACACTGAGGGACGCGCCACACAATTGAAAACAGATTAGCTCAAGACGAGCGGAACCGATCACGAGTTCAGGCCGGTACGAGCACTTTACAGGGAAACCCTGTAGGTGTTGGTACCGGTCTTTTTTTGTCCTTGAATACTTGCATTCACTGCATTCAGGATTGGGGTAAGTGAGGGATTTTTTTACAGAAGAGTAAATCAGACATATTAAAGATAAGGAACGAATCGTCCCGGACACGACGTTAAACTGTCCCGTCCAGACCGCAGCGTAACACCGGTAATGCTCACCGCTGCGGCGAGGGTGACAACTGAATATCTGCCAAACCAGTGAGCAGGGGCGGCACGGAACTGAAACGGAAGAGCCAGAAATGGCACTTCAGGTTCGGGTAATTTCGTGCACCCATTTTTCTGCAGGTCTGCAGGCTCTTTCGTTTCGCGAATGACAAAACGCGAAAGGAGGGCCTGTCATGGCTCAGACAAAGATTAATGGTTTCGTATTCACGCTTAAGAAGAACGGGAGAATTGACTTTTCTCTGCCTCCGGAAGGAAAACGGTTCGTGCCGGTTCCTACAGACGAGGATTATATCAAGCTGAAGGGGATTGATAGAAGGTTTGTCACCACCCACAAGTTTTCCGCGACGACGATGCTCGTAGTGATGGAGCTGGTTGATAAGGAACAATCATCTGGAGCAGATGCTTATATCGCGGATATTAAGGCCGATTGTCAGAGGGAAGAGAGAAAGAACCGCTGCAAGATTCGTAGCCCGAAGACCGGGAAGGAGATTTATTGTCCCGCTAGCATCAGCTGCTACAGTGATGATTGCCCGAGAAAGCTGGGGCTGGTTACGGCTACAGACACACCGGAATGTCTGGACGACATGGCCGAAACCATCAAGGCTCATACGTCTGTCGAAGATGAAGTGATTACGAAAGTCATGTGGGAAGGATTCAAGACAATGCTCCGGAAAGAAGTGCCGGTACTGGCAGAGATTCTGGAATGGGACGAGTACGGATATACGGCAAAAGAGATTATGACAAAACTGGGGAAAAAAGAGGACGAGACCTCCTGGTATTATTATCAGTGGAAGCGTATCCGCAATCGCTGGAAAGAGTACAATAGATAAAATGATTAAAGGGCAGCACCTACCATCGCGGCAGGTGTTGCCCGTTTTTTAATCTTTCTGGTAAAAATCGCACTCATATCCATCAGCCCTAAGGCAGATCCCCGGAAGCCATTCCGGAGACCGTCCCATCTGGTCACAGATCTCTTGTACGGGGGTATCTTTCCCGACTTCGATGATTACCTCGTCGTGGACGTGTCCGACGATCCGGTAGCGGGAGAGCGCCCGCATGGCGTAAGCAAGGATGTCCCGGCTGATCGCCTGCACGATGTTCTCCACAAACTTCGGACCATAGGATTCAATCCAGTTCCATTTCTTGCTTGCGTCAAGGCCCTGGTACAGGACCGACTCCCCGCCGAACTTGTTGCTGCCGATCTTCGGTTTCACGTAGGCAAGTCGTCTGCCGGAGGGAAGTTCTATAAACAGCATTCCGGATTTCCAGTAGATGGTGACGCGGCCGACGGTAGCAGAAGTGTGGTTCCGCACAGCTTTTTTCACGGCGGAATCGATCTGCCACCAATAGCTGACGATCTTCCCATTACTCTGCCGCCAGAGATCCACCAGCGGCTGCAACTCCTCTTCGGAAAGCCCCATCTCGATCGCACCCATCGCCCGGAGGGCACCGACCGATCCGCCGTAGCCGAGGGCGAGCTCCGCGATCTTGCCTTTTTGCCTGAGGTGGCTGTTCTGGCCGTGCTTCTCAACCGGGACTTTAAACATCTGGGATGCGGAAGCACAGTAAATGTCTCCGCCGGTCTTAAAGACTTCGGTGCGCCATTCTTCTCCTGCAAGATAGGAGAGAACCCTTGCCTCAATCGCCGAGAAGTCTGAGACTATAAACTTACATCCGGGTCTTGGTATAAACGCGGTACGGATCAGTTCTGAGAGCACACCGGGCACGGAATCATACAGCATGTCCATCATCTCATAATCGCCGAGCTTCACCAGCCCTCTGGCTTGCTCGAGATCCGGCATGTGATTCTGGGGGAGATTTTGCAACTGCACATGCCGTCCCGCCCAGCGGCCACTACGGTTCGCTCCGTAAAACTGGAACATGCCGGGCAGCGGCTATCCGCACAGACTGCGTTCTCCATCGCCTGATATTTCTTTACGGATGACTTTGCCAGCTGGAGCCGCAGGGATAGCACCTCTGCGATATCCTCCGGTGCGTCTTTGATCATCGCGGCAACTTCCTTCTTCCCGAGAGACTCCACTTCCATACCGTTGTCTGTGAGAAAGCCTTTCATCTGCTGCACCGAGTTCGGATTGTCGAGCCCGGTTTTTTCTTTCATTTCCGTCATCAGGTTTTCCCGGGAGGTTTCATCCATCCGGATAGCCTGGCATACGAGTATGCGGTCGATCATGATCCCCCGGTCATTGATTTCCTGATCGAGATGATACTCATCCCAGATACAGTCCGGCACCGGATATCCCTTCAGACGCTCCTTGATCGCCATCTCTGTTTCCACATCTCGTTTATTGTACTGTTTGAATACTTCCCATTTCTCTGGGGCGTGTTCCGGAAGGTTAAAGGCCCGGCCTGATGTCCTGCTCGGTGTGCAGAAATACCGGATCAGATCCCGGCCTTCCTTCATTTTCTGCTGCTCGAGTTTCAGCACCGCGCCAACCTGGGCCAGCGAGAGTGGAAGCCCGTTGTATGCGGAGAGGACCATGGTACATCGCCATGATATCGGATTCAGGTATTTTTGTGTCGGATCATCCGGTAGACCGTACCCGTGAAAAATCTTAGGGTACTTTCTGCGCAGCCAGACCGATAAGCATACCCGCTCAAAGGAAGCATTGAAGGCATATTTGATAATGCCGTCATCTGCAACAGCCCGGACGATCTCTTCTGGAACCTGCTCGCCAGAAGCCAGGTCATACACTGTAACCGGACCGCTGTTGACGGAAACGGCGAATAGCAGGATGTCAAAGTCTGGCGATTCCGCATACTTATAGGCACCGCACTTTCCGATATCCACGCTGCTTCGCGTCTCCAAATCGATACTCATTTCTTCTATTTTCATCGTTCACCACCCTTACGTCAAAAGAGGGCAGCAGGTTTCCCTGCCACCCTCCGTGCGCCCTGCCGTATTAAGACAGGAAATCCTCATCGTCATCATCGAGGTCGGCGAAGTCATCCTCCGCTCTGCTGTGACCTCCAAGCGGCGTACCATCGGAGAGCTTCTGCAGATTGTTGAGCCCGCATGCGATTCCCTTGTTCCCATTGGAGTTGTACGCATAGAAGGTAATCGATGCGCGGCCAATAATGCCGGAGTACAATTCGCTGGTTTCGATAATCGGCTGGCGGTCTGCGTCCACGACACCCGGCTTTGTTGTGCTGTTCGCGTTCAGGAACTAGGCGTTTGCATAAGCCTCATCACCCTTGCGGTCCTTGTCACCATCACGCAGAGGAGTCTTAATATCCTCCAGCGCCGGAAGGAACTTGCTGGTGCCCTTCAGCTTACCCTCGCCTTCCTTGTAGGCAGCCTCAATAGCTGCACGGATTTTTGCAACCGTTACTGTGTCCGACTTCGGGATAATCAGCGACACACTGTACTTTGCGGTTCCTCCGCCGAGCGGCGTTTTCGGTTCATTGACATTGAGATAGGAAAAAACTGTCTTCATATATCTTTTCTTGCCATTCGTATTGATTGGATATTTTCTTATTTTCAGATGGAGCAGGTTTGCGCAGAATCTTTTCTTGTTAGCTGCCAGTCTTTTATTTTATTCATGGGGCGAACCAAAGTTTGTGTTCATCATGATAGCATCCATTCTCGTGAATTGGTTTTTCGGGTTATTGATTGAAGAACTGCGTGGAAAGAGGCTATGTACATTTGCCCTTATCTTAGATGTAACTTTTAATCTGGGCATTTTATTTGTTTTTAAATATCTGACATTTGTCGGGAATGAGATTAACCATATATTTGGATGGAATCATCAAATACCTGATCTGGCATTGCCCATCGGCATTTCTTTCTTTACTTTTCAGGCGATGTCATATGTGATCGATGTCTATAGAGAGAAGGCTTCTGCACAGGAAAATCTATTCTATGTTGGATTATATATATCGTTTTTCCTCAGTTGATTGCCGGACCTATTGTAAGGTATGTAACGATTGCTGATGAAATTAATAATCGTCACGAAACATGGGATGACTTCTTTGATGGATTTGTACGTTTTGCTGTGGGTCTTTCAAAGAAAGTATTATTGGCCAATAGTTTTGCAATAGTTGCTGATCAGGTCTTTAACGCAAACAGTAGAGGGACCGTTATATCGGCGGCTTTCTGCTGGCTTGGGGCAGTCGCATATACGCTTCAGATTTATTTTGATTTCAGCGGTTATAGTGATATGGCGATTGGACTTGGAAGGATGTTTGGCTTCCATTTCCTGGAGAACTTCGATCATCCTTATATTTCCACTTCTATAACGGAATTCTGGAGGAGATGGCATATTTCATTGGGAACATGGTTCCGTGACTACTTGTATATTCCGCTTGGAGGAAATCGATGCGGAACAGGAAGGAATATCCTTAATCTTTTTATCGTGTGGTTCCTGACTGGATTATGGCATGGAGCTAATTATACGTTTATTCTTTGGGGTATGATGTATTTCTGCCTGCTTGTCTTTGAAAGATTGACAGGATTTTATAAGGCGAAAGGTAATGCAATCAGTATTTTCAAATGGTCCTACACGCTTTTTTTCGTAGTGACAGGTTGGGTGATTTTCAGATCTGACTCTATAAAAGATGCATTTGAATTTATAAGAAAAATGTTTGGGCTGAATGGAAATCCAGTTTTTGATGGGTTTATTTTCGGGATGGTTTTCACAGAATGTGATTTTGATAAGCATAGGTTTTGTTCTTTGCACGCCACCCTTTAACTTTAGTTCCCTATTATTTTTATAAGCACGTACAATAGTTACTATTACTGCAGTCCCGAAAGCCCTTATTTTTACAGGGAATTTGAGAATAATAATTGAAATAATACCAAATATATAGTGCAATGTACTTGTAGGTTTTACTATATAAGCACATATTAAAATGGTATTATTTATGTACATTATTTACTCTGGGAGCAGTAATCAATATGCTTCTGCCGCCGTATCGAAGCGGGATGGAAGTAATACATCCATCGATTATCTTTACCTTGGGCGTGTCATTGACAAAGACAAAGGCATTTACAATAGTAAAGAAAGAGGCCTGTTTACCTTCGATGTTTCCACCGGGGTATTTGCGGAAGTCCCGGAGAACTATATTCCCGCACCTGCCGTGGACAGCCGAAGGAAAAAGCGGGTTTCTGTAGACTTCGGGGATACATTTTTCGTCGATTCATTCCTTCATTCATCCGGTCTGATGGATGTGGTTGACTCTATAGGTTACGGGAATCTGGACACCCTGCATTCCATGCTGCTTTTCTATACGCTTTCCGGCCTTGCCAACTGTGATGCCATTCGCTGGTATGAAGGAAATATCGTCAGGCTGCTGTACCCGGATGCAAATCTGACAAGCCAGCGCATTAGCAGCTTCCTGTCATCAATAGGTACTCCGGAAAAGCAGATGACCTTCCAGGAAACATACCTGAAGTTCGTAATGGAGAACTATGGGGCTGACAAAAACATCCTCATAGACAGCAGCGGCCTGCCAAACAGCATCCATTTCTGGATGACCCAGACGAACGTGCACAACGGCAAAGCCAGCAATGAGATCCACCTTATATTTGTTGTCCAGAGGTCTACAGGGATCTCGCTGTATTTCCGGCCTGTTCCCGGAAACATTGTGGATGTTTCCACCCTGCAGAGGGTCTTTCTCCATCTGGACTCACTCGGGATCGATATATCGTCCTGCATCATGGATGCCGGGTACGATTCCGGAGACAACCTTGATCTGTTTTACGATGAAGACCATATGTGCAGGATCGGCTTCATCACACGGATCGGGTCCGGGGACAAAGCATTTAAATCAATGATCCAGGAAGAACTCGGCAGCCTTGATGACAAGGAAAACCTCGTCAAATACGAAGACAGGTATCTGTTCATCAAGAAGAGGAAGGTCATGTTTGGCAGCAAAAAGGACAATCCTGCATGGCTGTATCTGGACCTTGACCTGAACCGCATGTCAGATGAACAGCATAAGCTGCTCAAACGTGCCAGGAATAAATCGCTCAGCATTGAAGAGGTATACGAATCTCTCCAGACAGAAGGCCTTTTTGGAGTATTGTCAGGCGAAGATATCGGCTGTGATGAGATCCTTCTTGCCTACTATATGAGGCAGGCCGCCGAACAGATCTTTGACATTGCAAAAAACTACACGAAACTCCTTCCGCTGCGGATCAGGACAGAGGAAACTTTCCGGGGAAATCTCCTGCTTTCCTTCGTGGCATCCTGCGCTGTTAAGATGATCCAGCTGCGTCTGAAGGATGCAAACCTGTTTTTTGGCTCACGGATGGCCTGCCTGCGCAACCAGAAATGTACGATTTATCATAACCGCATTGTCACCGATGAGCCTCAAAGGGAAGCGAATGACTCTTATAAGGCACTGGGGATGACCTGCCCGGCAGAAATACCTGTACGGGAGGGACGGCTCATGTACACACCTCCTGCTTCCGGAACGCTTCCACCTGAAAAAAAGAAGCGGAAGCGGAAAAAACGGCAGGCATCAGTGAAACCCTCAGAAACAATATCTGAAGCTGCAACTCAACCTGCAAAAAAGCGGGGAAGGCCTCCAGGTTCCAAAAACAGAAGAAAATTGGAGCGGGAAGCGTTTGAGTCTTCAAACGGCACAACTCTTAAGCGTGGAAAAGGCCGTCCCAAGGGTTCCAAAAACAAGAAGACACTGGAACGGGAAGCGCTCATGGCAGCCCAAGGGCTGTCACCAGTCAAGAAAAAACGCGGACGACCTAAAGGCTCAAAGAATAAAAAAACTCTGGAGCGGGAAGCAGCTTCAATTTCCAACAGTCAGTAGTAACAAATCAGCAATAAGCATTGTGGAGAGTATTGCTTTCATACAGAATCATCTTGTGTACCTCCACAATGTTTGTGCTTATAAATTACAATAGGGAACTAAAGGTTAATCGGTTTTCTGGGAATAGCATTCCTATCAGGGAAAAACTATATAGGCATTCCATTTACGGAAAGAACTTCCTCTTTGCTGTTTTGGACAACAAAAGCTAATCCATTTTCTGTTTTAATGGCGGCGAGATTATTTGAGTTAGCGTATTCGCATGAATTTTATAACAAGGAAATCAACGTGCTTTCAGGCGTTTCCTTTGTATTCTATCTTATCTATGAAAATGCATTCGTTTTGGGAATTGTAAGACCGATTCTATGGGAAGAAACATCTCAGATGCTTCCGGATGTACCGACGGTATGTAAGGTTTTACTTTTCTCAGCCGCATTTATAGTGTGGGCTTTAGCGTTGAGTATTCTTTATCAGAAAGTGCCCTATCGCCTCATTGATAAGATATCGAATAAGCTATACCATTTAGGCGTGAAAATATGGAATACAATATATTCGATTATCTTGAAAGCTGGAAAAACCTGAATACATAAAACTATCAAAGAGGTGATAACAGATGCTAAAGAAGATGAATGAATCGGGTAAAGTTCTGCTTTTATTATTGGTGTCAATAGGAATAATCATGTTTTTATTTAACAGGTTGACCCCGATGCTTGTTGATGATTATTCTTACTGTTACAGTTATGCAGATAGAAGCAGAATCACTTCCATTAGTCAGATCATCCCATCAATGCTTGCACATTATAATTCTATGAATGGAAGGCTTATAGCCCATGGATTTGTTCAGTTAATGTTGATGATGCCGGACTGGGTGTTTGATCTAATCAATTCTGTTATATATTGCATTTTGTGCATGACAGTTTACGATTATATCTGGAAGTTATATCATGAAAAGCATAATGCTGTGCTGTTGGCGGCAGTATTCGGGGCATTTTGGGTTTGTATCCCTTCTTACGGAGAAGTTTTTTTGTGGCTTGACGGATCTTGTAATTATTTGTGGTGTACAACTGCTTTGTTATTGTTTATACGTCCGGCGTTGGCGGATTGGCCTCACAAGGACAAGCCATCATTCTGGGTTCTATATATACTAACAGGGTTTATCATGGGTGGATTGATAGAAACGGTTTCTTTTGCAGTCATGATATTCTTTGTTCTTTACACCTTCTGTCAGCGTGTTTTTATGAGCAGGAAGATTAAACTATGGCGTATATATCCATCTTTTCTTTTGCTTCCGGGATATCTTTATATGATTTCAAGCCCTGGCTTAAAGTCCAATAAAATGGGGGTAAAGGTATATGTAGGAGCAAAGTTTGTGGAAGCCTTTATACAATATACGTCAACGCTTAAGTGGCTTTTGATTTTTGGGATAATTATGACAGTCTTTCTTTTTACTTTCCATATAGCAAAGGAACGTCTTTGGAAAGCAGCTATGTGGTTCTGTTTAAGTTTTGGAATGAGCTGTATGCATTGTGTTACCACGTATTATCCTAAACGAAGCATGATCGGGGTGGCAGTTTTTCTCATCATTGCGGACGGAGAATTACTGGCAGGATTATTTGAGAACGCAGATGTACTGGAGTCTTTTGGAAATTCATCAAGGTATTTAGCAAATTGTGTTTGTGCACTTTTATTCCTACAGGCATTTACACAGTTCATACCAGGTGGATACGACATATATCAGGCATGGAAGCAGATAAAGCACAATGAGGAATATATTCAAGCAGAAGTAGCTGCTGGAAGCCAGGAAATAACGATAGGCACAATATGGACTACAACATCGTATTCGGCAGTACATGAATTGAAATATATAGACACGGATACATATGATTCCTGGCCAAATATGTCAATGGCGACATATTATGGTGCTGAAAGAATCTATGGTAGGAGAAACAATTAGTACCTCAATTTATAAGTACCTGTGATATTAATTTGACTTCGTTATCGCATGATGCACCAAGGTGTTTATTGTGAACGCTTCACCTGAGTGTGAACTTCCACTAAGATTTACGCCTAAATGATTCCGGGCATTGAGAAAAGCCCGTATTCATGCGATTTTCCTTGCATGAGTTATTGATTTACAATGAAAACTGGGCTGTAAAATGCAACTGGAATGAAAATGATAAGCATGTCCTGCCAGGAGTTTATTAATTGGAATTTTAGTGACAACCAGTTGGGTAGGGGATTTCATAATGCTTTTCTCTAGTACCGTATTCATATATCTTTTCTTGCCATTCGTATTGATTGGATATTTTCTTATTTTCAGATGGAGCAGGTTTGCGCAGAATCTTTTCTTGTTAACTGCCAGTC
>Ga0310695_10007357_pt1 | contig 17616 bp, 15 predicted proteins | sample RumenRJG_04DNA_FD_203882 | JGI IMG/M metagenome (GOLD analysis project Ga0310695, IMG submission 203882) | Bovine rumen microbial communities from Lethbridge, Alberta, Canada - RJG_04 (v2) (version 2) | ecosystem: Host-associated > Mammals > Digestive system > Stomach > Rumen | place: Canada...
AGCATTCCGAGTGCTGTCAGCATTATAATCGGAGTTTCCTTAATTTCATTATTTTCTCTTATCCTTTTTGCAACAGTATATCCGTCAACATCAGGCATCATTACATCAAGAATAATCAAATCGGGGGTTTCCTGTTTTGCCATCGCAAAACCCGAAATACCGTCATTTGCACAAAAAACCTTATAACCTGCAAGCTCAAGGTTTATTTGTACAAGTTGATTTATTGACTCATCGTCGTCTATAACTAATATTTTATTCATTTTCTTTTTCTTCCTGCAAAAAATTCTTTTTTAAGATTTTTTCAATTTGTCTTACTCTGTCGTATGCAGAATGATTGTTTATAGTTGCACTCCTCGCATTTAGACCGATAGAGTGTCCTATTTGAGGATATCTCATATAAAATTCAATTTTTTGTAATAAAGTTTCAAAATTATCAAAGGTTTCTATTTCTCTTCCGACGTCAAATAACCTTCTGATTTCACTTTTTGATTCACAAAATACAAAACTCCCTGATGCCATAACTTCGAGAATAGAGTATTCAATTCCGTTTTCAACTTTGTCATTTAATACAATGTTTATATAACTTTCCGAAAATGCTTTTGAACGCTCTTTTTCAGAAGACAACGAACCCTTGTATGATTTTTTATATGATAACTTTGTTTCTTCCGTAAGACCTAAAAAATAACTGCTTTCTAAACTCTTTATATATTCATTTTCATCTGCGTAAAAAGATATATTATCAAAAAATTCATTTAAGTACTCAAATAGTTTTATTGTCTTTTCATTTTCAGGATTTGCTATTATGTTTACCGTATTTTTGTATCCGTCAAAATCTGCTTTGTACTTTTTACCATTTATTCCAATAGGAAGATAATTTATTCCTTTAAATAAACTCATATTTTCTTTATCTGCAGTAAAGAATACTCGCTTAAATTTTTTATTTTTTATATTTTGTATAAACTTTTCTTTTTCGGTTGTAATTTTACTTGTGAGGTAAAAAATGAAAATACACTCTTTATTACCTTTTCTTAATTTATTTATTAAACTTAAAATGTCTTCATTGAAATCAAAAAATAATACACAATCAGGCGAATAATCAATAATTGCCCTGTCATCAAGTTCTGAAATTATTGATTTTTCGGCAAAAAATCCGACACTTTTAAGTGCATCATAATAGCCCTTTCCACAGAGAAGAAGAGGCATATTGTCCGGTAAAATTACGAAAAATTTTTTCATAAAAACCTCAAAAAACCGCTTTATATTAAAAATAAAGCGGTTTTTAACGTTAAAAAGAATTATTCAGCAGGTGTTTCAGCAGCTGCTGCTTCAGCTGCGGCTTTTTCAGCTGCTTCTTTTTCAGCTGCAGCTTTTGCTATTGCTTTTTTGGATAATTTTTCTTTTGTAGAAGGTTTGTAGTTTAAAGTTCCTTCTTCAGTAGCATTGTTTACCAAATACTTAACAGTTTCGGTAGGTTGAGCACCTTTTGAAATCCAATCGAGTGCTGCTGCTTTATCCAATTTCATGTCTTTGGTTTTCGGGTTGTAATATCCCAATTCTTGAATCGGAGCACCATCTCTTTTTGTTGTTGCGTTGATAACTACAATTCTGTAAAAGGGGTTCTTCTTATAGCCCATTCTTTTTAATTTAATTTTAACCATCAGGTTATTTCTCCTTACTTTTAATACGTCTTTGATTTCTTTAGGATATACTTGACATTATCCCGAATAAATCTTTGAAATCTTTGCCGCGAACAGTTATCACATGAGGATTGTATATAACTGCCAAGTATATGTAAACATAATAAAACTCTAAAATCAATAATAATTTTATAAATTTTATAAGTTTATGTAACTAAATTTTTCTGTTTTTATATTGTTTTGATTTTATGTTAAAATTGTTTCATGATTGGTGTTCTTATGGATTGTGAAATTTATCAAAAAGAAAAAATAAAAGCCATTGTTTCGGATTTTGACGGTGTTTTTACCGACTGCACAGGATTAGTTGATTGTAACGGCAATGTTTCAAAAAAAATCAATTTTCAAGATGTCCTTGCAATAGCAATTCTTCTTCATTTTGGTATAAAGGTTGCAATTATTACAGGAGAACATTCGGGGGCTGTTGATTACTTAAAGCGCAAATTCCCTAAAATATCCGTATTTCAGGATATTATGTATAAACTTCCTGTTTTAAAAGATTACCTATCATCGCAAGGACTGACTAAAGATGAAGTTTTGTACATAGGTGATGACATAAATGACGCCGAAGTTTTGCAATATGTCGGATTTAAAGCAACTGTTCCAAATGCAAATCACATGGTAAAGGACATCGATAGTATTATGATAACTGAAACAAGTGGCGGTCAAGGTGTTTTAAGAGAAATAACAGATGCCGTTCTTGGTGATAAAATAAAAACAACTTTTTTTTCGGGAGAATTAAATGAACAGATTTCTTAAACTTATTGCTTTAAAAATAAGAAAATTCGAAGAAGTATTAAATGACTATAAAATGAAATCTGCAGGCTCAGGACAAATACCTTATCTTGCATATATCAATTGGGGAGTCAGTCTTTCTAATGCTGAAGATATTGACGAAGCAATCGATAAATTGGAAACATCTGTTATGATGCAGCCTAATTCTTCTGAAGCTCACCTTAAATTGGGTCAAGTTTATATGAAAAAAGAAAGATATGAAGATGCAATAACCCAATTTAGGAGAACAATAAGACTAGATAACAAAAATGCAATTGCATATTCATTTCTTGCTGCGGCACTTGTGTTAACAGACGAAATGAGAAGTGCCGAAAAATATTACAGAAAAGCATCTGATATGAAATCTGTAACGGCCGATGTTCACAACAATTATGCAACTGCTCTTGCAAGGAAAGGAAAAAGATATAAAGCGGTTGAAATTTATAAATCTGCTTTGAAACTTGATGATATGAACTTTTTTGCACTTCATTGCTCGGGTGTTTTGCTTTGTAATTTGGAAAAATATGATGAAGCATATGAAGATTTAAAAAAGGCACTTGACGTAGAACCTGAAAATCCTGATACACTTGCTTATATGGCTATGTGTCTTCAAAAATTAGGAAGAATTCAAGAAGCATACGATACTATTTGCCAATGCCTGAAAATCAGAAGTAATTTCCCTGATGCACAAATTTGTAAAGGTATATGTTTGTCTGAATTGGGAAAAGAAGCGGAATGTATTGCCTGCTTTAATGACGGTTTAAATAAAGGTTTTGCAAGTTCCAATTACTATACTAATTGGGGTATTGCACTTCAAAACTTCGGAAGATATGCTGAGGCAAAAGAAAAATTCCTTATGGCATTTGAAAAAGATAGAGAAAATCCTCTGATTTTATTCCATCTCGGTATCAATTATCTAAAAGAGGGGAATTCTACTCCTGCACTTCAGCTTTTTGAAAAAATAACAAACATTGATTCTAAAAATGCGGCAGCGTGGGAAAAAATGGGTGAAATTAAATATTCAAGAGCCAATTATAAAGAATGTATCGATGATTTCCAAAGAGCTATGAAATCTTCAAGAAAATATACACATCTTTATTACAGGATTGCAAAAGCATATTACAATCTTGATGACTTGAAAAATAGTGAAGCATATTATATTAAAGCAATAGATTATGATGGCGATAATTTAGCTGCTTATGTCGATTATGCCGAATTGGAATTGCAACTCGGCAAAGATCAGGAAGCATTGAGGAAAATTCGTGCGGCATATAAGAAAAACCCTGATTCTTTTGATGTTATTAATATGTATTCAAGAGTTCTTGTAAAAATGAATATGCTCCACGATGCGCTAGAAAAATTAGACAAACTTATCGAAATTGACGGTGAATATTTTGATGCGGTATTTACAAAAGCAGAAGTTCTTAATTCTTTGAAAAAACCACAAGAAGCAATCGGATTGTTACAAACTTTACCTTCTGAAATTCAAGATACAAAGGATTTCTTATACATTAGTATGATTTCTTATGACAATCTTGCACAAGTTACGCCTTCGCATTACAATATAAGCAAAGCAATTGATTTTTGTAATCGTTTAACAGACAAATACGGAAACGAAGAAAAAATTGAAAACTTGAGACACAAATTAGAACAAATACTTGAAACAGTCGAAGGTAATTAAGTGGGTATAATAGTTCAAAAATTTGGCGGCACCTCGGTTGCCGACCCTCAAAAAATACACAATGTTGCAAGAGCTGCAATACGTGAAAAAAATAACGGTAATCAAGTTGTTGTAGTTGTTTCAGCAATGGGGCACACAACTGATTATCTTATAAGTTTAGCAAAAGAAGTTACTGAAAAACCTTCTCCCAGAGAAATGGATATGCTCCTTTCGACAGGGGAACAGGTTTCTATCGCACTTCTTTCAATGGCTATTCAGGCTGAAGGTTGTGATGCGATAAGTATGAATGCTTCTCAAGTCGGTATTATTACCGAATCAATTCACGGTATGGCAAGAATACTTGATGTAAAGACAGAAAAGTTAACCGAACACCTTAACAAAGGTAAAATTGTAGTAGTTGCAGGATTTCAAGGAATCACTCCCGATTTTGAAATTACAACATTGGGAAGAGGGGGTAGTGATACATCTGCCGTAGCAATTGCGGCTGCATTAAATGCTGACAGATGTGATATTTATACAGATGTTGACGGTGTTTATACCGCTGACCCGAGAATTGTTCCTAAAGTTGAAAAATTGGAACAAATTTCTTATGAAGAAATGCTTGAACTTGCAAGAGTAGGCGCAAACGTTCTTCACCCCCGTTCGGTTGAAACGGCAAAACAATGCAATGTCCTTATGAGAGTCAGAAGTTCTTTTAATTTGGACGATGTTGGAACACTAATTTTAGGAGTCAAAGATATGGAAATTTATAAACCGGTCGCAGGAACTGCTGCTGATTCTTCTCAGGTAAGAATTGTTCTTACACACGTTTCGGATACACCGGGATATGCCGCTAAATTATTCAGCGAATTGGCAGAAAATAATATAAGTGTTGATATGATTATTCAATCTTATGCACGTGAAAACGGTACTAACGATATCGCATTTACCGTCCATAAAGATAATAAAAATGATGCTCTCACAGTTTGTGAAAAAGTCAGAGATGAATTAAAAACAGGCGAAATTTTCGTCGATGATGATATTTCAAAAGTTTCTATAGTTGGTGCGGGTATGGTTGACAGACCGGGTATCGCAGCATCTATGTTTAGAGCATTGGCTGATGTAGGAATTAACATTAAAATGATTTCAACAAGTGAAATTAAAATCAGTTGTCTTGTTGAAAAAGGAACAGAAAAACTTGCAATAAAAACTTTGTGCAAAGAATTCCATTTGGATTCCGAGTCTGCAGCTGTGGTAAATGGAGATTTGCCACCCGAATCATTTAAATAATTGGTGATAATGTGGCACAATATTCTTGTAAAGACTTAAATAATCAAATTACATTTTATCCGGATGCAATAGACTCTTGTTGTTCTGGCTTTTCGTCTCCAAGATTTTATAAAATTGAAAATAATAAGATTGATTTTGACAGATTAATTTCCTCAAAAATAAACTACGTAAATGAATTTAAAAACGGAAAAACTCTGCCGACTTGTTTGAATTGTCATAATTTGCAAAATTACGACGAAAAATTGCAATTTGATAAATTTTCAAAGGTATTAGTCAATCATTTTACAAGTTGTAATTGTGCATGTATTTATTGTGTCAGAGATTTTTATATTTCAAAAGATCAAAAACAGTCAAAACCTAATTATGAATTAGTACCTGTTATAAATGAAATGTACAAACGTAATCTTATTTCAACTGATAAATTAGAGGTCGAATTTCAAGGCGGAGATATCGGTTGTCTGAAAGAATTTAAATCACTTGTAAATTTATTTTACAAAAAAAGTAATTCAAATTTTCATTTTTTTACCAATAATATTGTCTATTACGATATTATTCAGCATTTATTTGATGAAAACAGAGCAGAATTAATCCTTTCTTTAGATTGCGGAACTCGTGAAACATATAAAAAAATTAAAAGAGTTGATAAATTTGATTTGGTTGTTAATAATGTCAAAAAGTATGTGAAAAAATCAAAATTTCCAAATATCATAATGAAATATATTCTTTTAAACAATATTAATGACAATAAAAATGAAATTAAAAGTTTTATGCAAGTAGTAAATTCTTTAAATTTGGATACGGTTTGTTTGGAATTTGATTACAAAACATGCATGGAGTTGATTCCAGGACAAAAAAAGAGATATGAAGTCCCTGAATATTATTATGAACTTGTTCAATATTTCAAAGACATGGCAAGATTAATGAATATCAATCCGGGCATCTGCAATTATACGCAAAATATATTAAATAAAGGGTATTTTGAATAGGTCATTATTCTTCATCAGCAGTCGGAATAAAAACGACGGCACCGTCTATTTCAAATTTAAAACTATACTCTTTTTCGTTATATTCAAATTTTATGTAGTCGTTTACTTCTATTATTGCGCCAAGTTCATCTAATCTTCTTGTAACATTTTCGTTTGGTTCTGAAAATTTCATATTAACAATTCCCAAACTTGCAGAATCGACACCAAATTCTTTGCCGGAATATGAATCTCTATACACACCGTCACCGTACATTGTAGGTGCTATTGCAAATTCATCGTATGCGGCAAAATCACCCGCATCTTCTGTTGCTTTTTGCCACAATTCATTTTTTAAAACATAACAAGGATCACCCAAAAAATATATTCCGGGGCCGTATTTTACTGTATGAATTCCGTCTTTGAATGAACTTTCTACCATATTAAATCCTTCTATATATTCATTGCTTTTAAAATATCTGTCATATCAGCACTTGTTTTCTTAACATTTGCGGCAGCAAACTTGATAGCATTATCGGGATCCTTTAAGCCGTTTCCTGTCAAAATGCAAACAATCTTACTTCCCTCTTTGACAATGTGCTTTTTATTTGACTTGATTAAGCCAGCAACGGAAGCGGCAGATGCGGGTTCACATAACACACCTTCCGATGATGCCAATAGTTTATATGCCTCAACAATTTCATCGTCTGTAACACAATCAATTATTCCGTTTGATAAATCTCTTGCTCTTTCAGCCTGTTTCCAACTTGCAGGGTTTCCTATTCTTATTGCAGTTGCAAGAGTTTCGGGTTTCATAATTCGTTCACCTCTTACAATTGCTGCGGCACCTTCTGCCTCAAATCCCATCATTTTAGGTAAATGCGATATTTTTTTGGAATTATGCCATTCTTCATAACCTTTAAAGTATGCGGTTATGTTTCCTGCATTTCCGACAGGAATAAAGTGATAGTCTGGAGCGTCACCCAAGGCTTCTATAATTTCAAAGGCACCTGTTTTTTGACCTTCAATTCTGAAAGGATTTAAAGAGTTAACTAAGGTAACTCCGTATTTTTCGGATATTTCTATAACTCTTTCGAGTGCTTGGTCAAAATTTCCTTGAATTGCAATTATTTCTGCACCATACATCATTGCTTGAGAAAGTTTACCGAGAGCAATATATCCGTCAGGAATTAATACAAATGTTTTCATTCCTGCTTTTGCTCCGTATGCTGCTGCCGCCGCACTTGTGTTTCCTGTCGAAGCGCAAATTATTGCTTCTGATTTTGCTTCTGCTGCTTTTGAAACAGCCATTGTCATTCCCCTGTCTTTAAAACTGCCAGTCGGGTTACAGCCTTCATATTTTAAATATATTTCAGCATCAATACCGATTTTTTTTGCTAAATTATCAGCTTTTATAAGCGGTGTATTACCTTCGTTAAGAGTTACAACAGGAGTGTTGTCATTTACGGGTAAAAATTCTCTGTATTTATTTATTAATCCTTTGTAGTGTTTTTCAGTACTCATAATTCGTCCTTAATTCATTAATCTGATTAAATTGTTTATTTTTAAAATCGCCTTTGTATTTTTCATTTCCTTTAATGCCGCTTTTATGTCATCTTCTTTGCTTAATGCAGTTATAACGACAACTTCTGCAGTATTTTTATTTGAACTTTTTTGCAATATATCGGATAGGTTGATTTTGTGTTTTCCGCAAATTGTCCCGATTATACCGATTGTGCCGGGGATATTTTCTGTGTTCAAAGAGATATAATATCTGTTTTTTGTTTCACCAATATCAATTCTTTTTGCTTCTTCATTATGATTACATCTCATCATAGGAAGAGGATAATCTGTTTTACCGATTTCTGCGGCAAGAGATAGTATATCTCCGACAACCGAACTTGCAGTTGGCATTTCTCCTGCTCCCGGACCTGTAAATATTACTTCGCCTACGGGTTTTCCGGATAACATTACTGCATTTGTCACATTGTTTATTGTCGCAAGTACGTGTTCTTTTGGCACCAGCATCGGGTGAACCCTTACATCAGCATATCCGTTTTCATCGATTTTCGCGGTTGCAATAAGCTTTATTTTATAGCCGAATTCATTTGCAAATTTTATGTCTTTATCGGTTATTTTAGTAATACCTTCTCTGTAAATACCGTTTAATTTAATTCTTTTATTAAAAGCAATGGTTGCTAAAGTTACAATTTTATATGCGGCATCAAAACCTTCAACGTCACCTGTCGGATCAGTTTCTGCATAACCTAATTCTTGTGCTTCTTTTAAAACTTTTTCGTATGGAGCGTTATCTTCGTCCATTTTAGTCAATATGTAGTTTGTCGTTCCGTTTAAAATTGCATCAATTTTAGTTATGTTGTTTGCTCTTAAAATTGTTTTAACAGGCATAATTAGAGGGATTCCACCTGCAATTGCCGCTTCATATAAAATTACCGTGTTATTTTCTTTTGCAAGTTGAAATAATTCTTCGCCATGTTTTGCCAGAAGTTCTTTGTTTGCCGTTACTATGTGTTTTTTGTTATTTATTGCTTGTTTAATCAAGGAAAGAGCAGGATTAACACCACCCATAACTTCTACAACAACATCTATATCGGAATCGTTAACAATTTCTTCTGAATTTTCAGTTAACAAACTTTCATCTAAATTTTCTATATTTCTGGGTTTATTAATATTTCTTACCGAAATTTTTTTTATTTCAACCAAGTCTTTAAAGTTTTGTAAGGTTTTGTAAACGCCGCTTCCGACAGTGCCGAGACCTATTATTCCGACTTTTATTTTTGCCATCGTTTTTTCCTTTTTTATTTACATACAAATTAAATCATAAACAAGTTATTAATATACACTTTATAATAAATATTTTATGTATAATATAGTATGATTTGAGGAAATTTATGAAAATAATATTATATGGAGCAAATAAAATAGGAAGACTTCTTGCTCAGTCTCTTTCGGAAAAACAAGATATAATAGTTATAGATACTGCAGATAACATTACAGATGACCTTAAAAATATGGACATAGATGTTATTGTCGGTAACGCTTCCGATATAAATGTTTTAAAAAAATATAATGCCGATAAATGTGATGTCTTTATTGCCTGCAAAGATTCTGATGAGTCAAATATTCTATCTTGTATGATGATAAAGCACCTTTGTAATGCAAAAACAGTATGTTTTATATCAAAAGAAGAATATTTTTCTTCTTTAATGTACATTAAACATTCAAAACAAAATAATGAAATATTTACGGATTATATTGTAAGGCCCGAAGAACTCTTAACTCAAGAAATATTCAGACTAATTACGGTTCCGAGTGCAACTCAAGTCGAAAATTTCGGTAAAGGAAAAGCAAGACTTTTAGAATATCCTATTAAAGAAAATTCTGTTCTTCTTAATAAGAAGATAAAAAATTGCAAATTTCCGGAAGAAGTTTTGATCGTCGGAATAACCCGTTCAGGAAATGTGTTTATTCCTGATGGTGATACAGAACTTTTATTGAATGATAAACTTATTTTTATGGGTTCCGTTAAACAGTTGGATTTCCTTGCGGCAGATGTATTCAGGGAAGAAACAAGAGTAAAAACTGTTGCCATAATCGGTGGCGGAAGAATTGGTTTAATTTTGGCAGAAATTCTTGAAAAGGCGGGAATTAAATGCAAAATCATTGAAATTGATATGAAACGTTGTGAATATATTTCCGAAATATTGAGAAAAACGCTTGTAATAAATGGCGACGGCACCGATATTACATTACTTTCTGATGAACAAGTCGAGGATGCGGATGTACTTGTTTGCGTTACAGACAATGATGAAAAAAATCTTTTAAGTTCTCTTCTTGCAAAGCAAGTTGGTGTAAAAAAAGTAATTGCCAGAGTTTCAAAAGAAAATAACGAAGAATTGTTTGAAAAAGTCGGAATTGATGTTGCTGTATCGTACAATAACGCAATTTTACACGATATAAACAACAGACTTATCATGCCTCATGTTATGATTCTTGCTTCTGTTGAAAAAGGTCAGGGCGAAGTTATTGAAATATCTTTACCACCGAATTTTGAAACAAGACAAATAAAAGATTTAAGATTCCCCGAAAAAGGTATTGTTGCAATAATCGAAAGGAGAAATAAGATTATTATTCCTAAAGGTGATACACTTGTTTTGCCGGAAGATAATCTTATAATCTTTACCATGCAATCGTCAGTTGATGTTATCAGAAATTACCTTTTAAGTTGTTAGGTGCTTATGAGAATAAAAAACGTAATAGCAGCATTAAGTTTATTTATAAAGTATCTTGCGACGGTTTTTATCATTCCTTTACTGGTTGCATTGTATTATAGAGATTTTCAATCTTTATTTGCATTTGGAATAACTATTATTGTAATGTTTTTATTCGGAATTTTGTTAAATTCAGGTGATGACAGAGTAGGCTTGGTTGATGATTTCAAAAAACAGGAAGCCCTTGCAACATTAGTTCTATTTTGGGTGTCAACTTCGATAATTTTTGCAATACCGTATTTGTTTTACGGATTTTCTCCGATAAATTCATTTTTTGAAGCGGTTTCAGGTATAACTACCACCGGGGCAACAATTCTTACCGATTTTTCTATATACCCCAAATCCCTTTTCTTTTGGAGAGGATATTCTCAATGGGTAGGGGGAATGGGAGTTATTATTTTGGTTATAGCCGTTTTACCTCAATTTGCAATTGCCGGCAGACAAATGTTTGCAGCGGATTCTCCCGGACCAGAAGATGGAAAATTTACGCCAAGAATTAAATCTACTGCCCTATTGTTGGGAAAATTGTATATATTTTTAACTGTTATTTTGGTAATTCTCTTAAAATGTGCGGGCATGCCCTTGTTTGATGCAATGTGTAATGCTTTTTCAACAATTTCTTGCGCAGGTTTTTCTCCAAATCAGGCAAGTATTATAGGTTATGACAAATCTGTTTTTGTATGGATAATTGCTGCTTTTATGTTTATTTCAGGAACAGGTTTTGCAATGACATACAGGCTAATCCAAAAAAGAGATTTATCTCTGCTCTCTAAGAATGATGAATTTAAGGTGTATTTAGGACTTACTGTTGCATTTTCAATATTTATCGCAATAATTTTATATACTCAGCACACATATACTATCGGTAAAGCAATTGAAGAGGGTGTTTTTCAATCAATCTCAATCGTAACGACAACAGGATTTGCAACGGTTGATTATACAATTTGGCCCCATTTTGCAAAAATTGCTCTTTTTCTTTTATTCTTTACGGGCGCTTGCGCAGGTTCAACTTCCGGCGGATTAAAAATAATTCGATTGTTACTTGTTTTAAAATACATAAAAAGAGAAATTGCAAAAATTTTACACCCTTCTGCGGTAATCCCCATTAGAGTCAATGATATACCGATTCCAAACGATATTATTTCTCAAACGGTATCTTTTGTAATTTTTTATTTTATGGTTTTTGCAATTACTGCTTTTTTGGTAACATTAACAGAAAACAGTTTTACAATCGGAATTACGGGAGCAATTGCAACATTAGGAAATGTTGGCCCTGCGTTTGGTGTAATCGGGCCTATGGGCAGTTATGATTCTATGTGTTTTGCGACAAAAATTATTTTTATATTTAATATGTTGTTGGGACGTTTGGAATTGATTCCCTTTTTAGCTATGTTAAATAAAGACTTCTACAATTTTAAAAGGTAAAAGATAATGGATATTAAAACTAAAAATTCATATAAATTATTCGGAAGTATTGTTATTCCTCCCGATAAATCAATCAGTCACAGATGTGCTATGCTTGCGGCATTGACAGGTAAAAAAGTAAAAATAAAAAACTATTCCAAAGGTGCAGATTGCCGTTCAACTTTAAAAATAGTCGAACAACTTGGCGCTGAGGTTGAATTTTTAAATGAAAACGACGTTCTGATAACTGCTCCAAGTTTTTTGAGAAAATCTTATTTTGACTTTGATTGCGGAAATTCAGGAACAACCATGCGTTTAATGTCCGGTATTTTGGCAGGTCAAAGGTTTCATTCGACTTTAATCGGTGATGTCAGTTTGAGTAAAAGACCAATGAGAAGAATAATTTCTCCGCTCGAAAACATGGGAGCAATTATAAAACATAATGATTTTAAAGCCCCGCTTGAAATTAAGGGAACAAAATTACACGGTATAACGTATAATTCTCCTATTGCTTCTGCACAAGTTAAATCTTCTTTGCTTTTTGCAGGTTTGTTTGCAGAAGGAGAAACAACAGTAATAGAACCTTTTCAATCAAGAAATCATACAGAATTGTTGTTCGATTATATGAATATTGATATAGTTAGAAATTCAAATCTTTCAACAACTGTCAGACGTTCTAAACCTGAGCCGAGAGACTTGGAAGTCTGCGGAGATATTTCTTCCGCAGCATTCTTTATGGTTGCCGCAGCAATTGTTCCCGATTCTGATGTCGTTATCAGAAATGTAGGAATTAACCACACTCGAGCAGGCATTATTGATATTATGAAGAAAATGGGCGCAAATATTCAACTCCTTGACGAAAGAATTGTATCAGGCGAACCTGTTGCAGATATAAGAGTTACGTACTCTCAATTAAAAGGTGTCACAATTGAAGGAAGCGATATTCCGAGATTAATTGATGAAATTCCAGTTATTGCTGTTCTTGCAACACAAGCGGACGGTAAAACAACAATAAAAGATGCCTCAGACTTGAGAAATAAAGAATCAAACAGAATTAAAACAATGGTTGAACAATTAAGAAAAATCGGTGCAAAAATTACCGAAACCGAAGACGGTATGGTTATTTTCGGAAAAACACAACTGTTTGGAAATGCAGAAATTGATTGCTATCACGACCATAGAACGGCAATGAGTTTTTACGTTGCAGGCTTAATCTGCCAAAATCCTCTTTTAATTAAGGAATTTGAATGGGTTAATACATCTTTCCCCGAATTTTTATTTTTAATGAACGCTCTTAACTTTTAATAACTAAACTTCAAACAGTTTTTGTATTGAATTTTCGATAAGTTCGTCATCTGTTTCGGGATTTTCTTTGTTTAGAGTCAGGGCTTTTGAATAGCATTGTGCCGCTTTAACTTTATTATCAAATTTTTCGTAAACTCTGCCTAAGTTAAAATGAGCCATTACATATTCGGGTGAATTATTTATTGCTTCTTCAAAACAGTCTTTTGCTGAGAAAAGGTCATTCTTGCCATCAAGATATACAACCCCGAGATTATTATATGCAGGAGCATAAGTATCATCTTTATCGATTGCATTCTTATACGCAATTATTGATTCTTCAATCAAATCTTTTTGCCATAATGAAGTTGCAAATTTGCTATATACATAAGCATCATTTGGATTTAGTGATAATGATTTTGTATAATTTTCAATGGCTTTTTCATAATCTTCTTCATCAAAATACAAATCACCAAGGGCGGAATATGTATCTGAACAATTTGCATCAAGGGCAATAGATTGTTCGTACATTTGGATTGCTTTTTCTGGTCTGTTTTTAATATCAGCATAAATTAAGGCAGTTGCTCTGCAAACTGCAGCGGTCCATTCAGGGTCAGGGTTAAGACCTATTGCCAAAAGATAATGGTCTTCAGCTTCTTCATATTGACCTGCTTTAAAATATGCAAATCCTAATGCATTGTGAAAATACGGATTTGCTTTATCTTCTTCAACCGCCATTTTAAATGCATTAACTGAATTTATAATATCGTTATTTTTTAGATATAAATGACCCAATTCATAATAGATATAATCTTTACTTCCTTCGGTATCTAAAGCAAGAGTATATGCGTCTATTGCTTCTTCTGTCCGATTTTCTTTGTACGTTTGAAGAATTGTTGCTTTTTTTAAGAGAGTTTCTCTGTCGTATGGTTGAACTTCAAGGACTTTTTCGTAAGATTCAAGTGCTTCATCAACATTTTCGTTGTTAATTTTGATATCACCTATAATTTTGTTAAAAATTTCGGGATGTTCGGTTGTCGTACTTGCACCCTTGTATGTTTTAACTGCTTTTTCTTCAAATCCTAAAGTTTTAAAAATTTTTCCGGCTGCTAGAAAACTACCGACAGCAGTTTTGTCTTTTATTTTTTTCATAAACATCTTTATGAACGAATAATCGAAAATACCTGTTAAAATACCTGTTGAAATGTAATAAACAGACTTAACAAGATGATTAATAGTAAATTCGCCGCGAAACAGTTTTTCTGAATGCATCAATCCTATGTTCATTCTTGGACGAGATGACGCTATGGGGTCAATTGCAATTGCTTTTTTAAATTCGTTTTCTGCTTCGGAATATTTTTCCGCAATTTTAAGAAAATAACCCGAATACAATCTTGCATTTGCATTATTCGGAAAAATTTCAACTGCATATTTACATTTTTCAATTGCCGTAGAAAGGCTTATCTGACCGCTTTCCCACAAAAGCATTGCAAGACGGTAATGTGTTTCGGGACAAGTCGGATTTTCAGCTAAAACTCTTGTATAACACTCGATTGCTTTTTCCAAATCGTTACGATGATTTTTCATTAACCATCTTTCGTGCGCTTCTCTGGCATTTTCGAGGATAACAGTTGTATTTTCCATATGTGTATTATTTTCCGATATCTTATTACATTATTATTTATACTTTTTACACACATTTTTCTTAACCTTTAAATATATGAATTTTTAATTAAACTTTGTTAACAAATATTCAAAACATGGCAATTTCATGGATTTAAAATACTTAATATAATCAAACACACACATATAAATTTTAGGAATAGTATTATGTCATTTTTAAGCGATTATTTAAATGCGACTTTGTCGTTCGGTAAAAAAGCCGATGAAACGAAAGATGTAAAATCAGTACAAGATAAACAATTTAGTTTTAGGGGTAACATTAACCCGAATAATGTTTCGTACAAAGACCCGATTGTTGATAACTTTGGAGTTTCTCAAGAAAGAGCGGCAGAAACATTTAAAAACCTCTCGACTATGTTTTTGGTAGGTTTTTGTTTCGGATGTTGCCCGAGTTTATTACTATTAGGTGTCGGAGCATTCTTGTTTGCAAATCAACAAAATTCGTTTAAAGATATTTTGTCACAAATGATTCAGCAATCTAACGATGCTTTTTCAAAATTAAATCAGCAAGTAAACGCTAATGCACAGCCCGAAGCTATGCAACCGCAACAATTTGTTTGTCCTCAACCAACTACAAACGCTTTACCTGCTCCTCAAGAACAAAAACTTCTTGAATACAGACCGGAAGAACCTCAACCGATGACTCCGCTTGAAAAAGCACAAATGAGATGTGCAAATGCCGAAAATAGTGTTAACAAATGGGATATGCATTTAAATAAAGCAACAAATCGTGCAAATATTGCAAATCAAAAATTAGAACGTGCTTATGCAAGAATGGACAGAGCAAGAACCGCATATGAAAATGCTCAAGAAGAAGCTAAGATTGCGGCAGAAGCAAAATTTGAAAGAGCAAGCATGGTTTATGAAAAACGATATGCAGAATCACAAGTTGCTAACGAACGTGTAGATTACGCCAATGCAAAATTGGAAGAGGCAAAAATTAAGTTAGAAGCCGCTAATACTGCTTATGCAACTATGCAGGCAGAAGAAACAGTTGACTTGTCGGCTGTTCCCGTATAAAAAGTTTTTTCTATCTATCTCTAAATAAGATTGTGTGTGTTTCGGTGTAGTCAATACACCGTTTTTTTTTGTAAATTTTTTTGCAAAATTTTCAATTTCAGAAATGAACGCTTAAAATATCAGAATGAAGAGAATTTTTTTAATTTTTATATTTATATTTTTATTTTCAAATGTTTCTTATTCAATTGAGGCAGATGATTCCGTTGATGAAATTATAAAAAGACAATACAATGCTTCAAGTACCGAAAGTAGTAAACTTCCGAGTTTGCCAAAGACATCTCCAAAATCAATAGAATCAAAAAATTTCTTTGATATAGGCGGTTCTAACCAGCAAACTAAAAAACAAACTCAAACACAAAAAAATAATTCTAATTATGCGAACGTAGATAACATTCCAAAAACTCCTCAAAAAAGTACAAAATCTTTTAAGGTAAACCGTTGGAGAAAGGTTAATGCAAAACTCCTTACTCCCGTTTCCGATTATTCAAAAGTCGGGAAACAAGTTACTTTCGTAACACTTGAACCATTGTATTCGATGAGTTATGAAATTCCGAAGGGTACAAAAATTAATGGAACTGTCGTTAAAGTTCATTCACCCCAATTTTTAGGCAATGGCGGTTTGGTTTCAGTAAAATCGGAATACATTTCATACAAAGGTTATCAATCATATTTTGAAGGCAATATTGTAAATCTTAACCATAAACATATATTTTTAAATAATATAAAAGGTAAAAGAGGGTATATTAAAGGTATTTCAAGAGCAATGAAGCCGGGAAAAACCTTTTATAAAAAATCTTTAAATTTAACAAAGAAAATGATAAAGGGACCTTTTGCAATTTTAAGTCCGATTGTTTATATTCCGGGAGCGGTATTTATTGTTGCAGACGGTGCCGTATCTCCTTTTATTGCAGTTTTTTCAAAAGGGGACAGAATTTATGTGCCAAAAGATACTCAGGTAACTATTAAACTTGTCTCACCTTCTTTTGTTGAATATTAAGAATTTGCAAGAATACTGATTTTAATCAATAATGTATTAGGATTGGTGTATTTTTAATGAAAATAAAAATTATTGTATTGACTATTATAATACTGTTAATAATTGGAATTGCGGGCGGTGTATATTATGCTGACGCATCATCTTTTGACAATAAGAAACAATACATGCTTGCCGAAAAATTATACGGTAGCCAAAAATATCAAGAATCTTACGCCGCATTTTTAAAAATTCGATTTTTCTCACCGTACTACAAATATGCTTTGTTTAAGCAGGCTTTATCCGCCGAAAAACTTGGAGATTGGAAAATTGCAACAGGAAAATTCGAGCATTTTATACACAAATTTCCTGATTCAATAATGACTTCAAGAGCGGAATATTCACTTGCCCGCTGCTATTTTATGAACAAGGAATATAAAAAAGCAAAACTATTGTTTCATAAAATAAAAGAAAATTCAAAAGTTAAAGATTATACTTATGCTTCCGATTATTTTCTCGGAAAAATTAATTACGAAAATAATCAACTCCAAGATGCAAAAAAGTATTATTTTTCATATCTTTC
>Ga0310695_10007358_pt1 | contig 17613 bp, 23 predicted proteins | sample RumenRJG_04DNA_FD_203882 | JGI IMG/M metagenome (GOLD analysis project Ga0310695, IMG submission 203882) | Bovine rumen microbial communities from Lethbridge, Alberta, Canada - RJG_04 (v2) (version 2) | ecosystem: Host-associated > Mammals > Digestive system > Stomach > Rumen | place: Canada...
CATTTTTGTTAAGCGTCTTACCCATTAGCGCAATGCAATTCGGAGCATAAAGCGAGTCAAGTACGCCTTCGCATAGATAAATGTCAGCGTCAAACTGAATTGTCGATTCTTGCCAGATAATAGCATCCTTCTCGGCTTTGATATTACAATATTTTGATTTTGAATATCCCAAGAAATCCCTTCCAACCCAATATGATAAGTACCCATGCTCATCATATGACGGCACTATTATTCTATTCCTTAATTCCCTCTTTGGGTCAGAATTATCCGTATAGCCGATATGGTAGAAATTTATAATGTCCTGGCTTATCTTTCTTTTGTTTAAGTATTCAACCAATTTTTTATCTCTGCATGTTGCTAGGTTAATCGTTTTGTATGACAACGGTAGGCTTATAAAATCCTCGCCGCGCATGGCTTTCTCTATATTTTTGAATAAATTAATATCTAGAAGCTGACTATCCTTTATACTCTTTATTATCTCATAATACTTCTCAAGCGCGTTTTTCCCGCCATACTTCTTAATTAGATGTATAATCGAACCCTGCATACTTGAATCTAAAGAGCTACACTTCCAGCATCTATATTTACCCTTAAACACGTTAACTTCCAGATTAAACTTATTATCTGGAATACCGCCATTTTCCTCTTTACACTTGGGACAGTTAAACTGCGCCTGCCCTTCGTCCGTGAACCCATCCTTTGTCGGCCCTAAAAATGACGTCAATAACTGCTCTATTTTCGTTAGTACAAGTATTTGCATACGATATCTATAATGTACACAAAAACGGCATAAAAACCAAAAATGTGATAATTAAAGATATTTATTAATGAAATAAATATTCCTAAATTAAGGCAAAATGAAAGACATTGACATTATGAACGCAAAGATGAGGTACGACAGAATGGATGATAAATGCATGGAGTTTAGCGGAGTCATAGCAGATGATATCTCATCGTTAATGGAAGGTAAAACAATTGAGAAGTGATATGTTTCTCTATAAGCAAGTATATTCGCGCGCGGAATACTTGCTTTTTAATAGAAATAATTTTATTAATAAAAAAAATAATAAATTAATTAAAAAATTAATTAACTTATTATAAATTAAACTCACCATTTATTAATCTTCGATGCGCAAATCCTTTTGCTTAGGAGCGTCGTATGAAAAGTCGCTTAATCTAATGACTGGTCTTCCGTAAGTCTTATAATTAAAAAATTTAGGGCACGCAATAAACCAATGGTCGTTATCTTTTTTATTGCAAGAAAGAGGCCACGTTGCGCAGCCTTTACAAACAACTTCTTTAAAACGGCCTACCATTACCAAATCCTCTTTTTCTTTTGCTAAGCTCATAACAAATATTTCCAAAAATATAAATTGATTCAACAAGTTAGTCAATAAAAAAGAGGAGCGGTGCCCCTCTTTTCTTATTCTTTTTCGCCATTTTTAGCTTTCTTGGCGAGTAAATTTCCAGCTACGGCTCCAAGCACGAATGTTCCGCAAGATACCATTTCTAGCCAAGCGTAAGTGACTTCAGGCTGCGCCAAGTGGCACACAACCGCAGCGATAACTACTGCCGCAATTACACAAACTGCGGTCCATTGTTTCCATGTCCAATTTTTCATCTTATTTCCAATTTATTTTATCATTTAGGTATTACAAACTTTTTGTCGAACTCATAATTCCAAATTAAAGTTTTATATTCGACGGTCACGGTTCCGTCTCCGTTATCGATGAGATTGTGAGACGATATAATAGGCCTCTCTACTCCGTGATGGTTAATATTAACATATGCCAACGCGCAAATTAATGAGTCGCAAGCGTCATAATTTTCTTTTTTGAATATACCTTTTTCGCTGTATACCCATGGTATGTTCGGGTATTTTTCGTTAACCATATTCATCATCACCGTTTTCTTATCAATGTCAAACGGATAATTTCCAAATAGAACTATGTTATTTTTTTTAATTGCATCCTCAACATGTTTCAATCTATATACTTCACCTTTCTTGTTATGCTTCCTTAAAGAAACAAGTTCTGGAAATGAGTACATCCTTGCATCATACGAAGAGATGAAATTTGGTATAATCTTTAATATCCGATATATACATTCGGCAATCATTCCGTTAAACCTAAGTAATGTTCCAACTGTATTTACGTTATTTGAACCCAGTAATGGCTCTTCTATTACAACATCAGTAATTCCAAATCCAGACAGAGACGGTATAAAATTCTGTTCAAAAACATTTTTTCTTAAAAACAAGGCCTCAATACCTTTAATCTTATTTGATATTTTTGGTGATACATGTGTTAGCGCTAAAATTTCTGGGGTATCATCTCCGTTATCTTTAATGACACTAACTCCAATACAGGCCGTACTTACATCAAGACCCAAAATAATCCTAGGATATATACTTTTTTCTTCCATTATATTTAATTTTTATAAATATACCACGCGTGCGCAAAAATATCAATGAAATCCTTTGACGAATGCTTTATTTTTTGTATATTATACGTGATTATGGAAAATATGATAGAAAGTAAATTGCTAAACGATATCATCGACTATTGCAGGATAAATGGCATCGAGGTTAATATGTACGTAAACCAAAAACTAAGGTCCGCACTTATGATAGATAAGTATGGTAAATCGCCATTTGAAAGGAACGCCGAGGCAAAAGTCGATAAGGTAGAGGTTTCTGAAGAAGGGAAAACTTTAACTGTTGGCGTTTCCGTTAAACCAGAGCCAAAACTTGAAAAAATAGGTGTTCCATTTGTGGTTGCGTCACAAGAAGAGATTGATTGGAACTCAAAGACTGGGGAATTAGAGCCGCTTGAGCCAATGAAGCCTGATAACAACCACACAAAAGAGAAACCACAAAAGAAGCAGGGAAAGAAGACTGTTAATTCGGAGAAATCTGACGAAGGAAAAATAATCGTGAATAAACGAGTCCTTAAGTGAACAAAAAAATAGAAATTAACAAAGGCGGAGAGATTTGCGTAAGGTGGAATGTTAAGCCAATTGACTATTCTAGGGAAAACGAGCACAATATCATATGTGCATTTGCTAAAAAATACGAAGTTCCTGTTAATAAGGTAAAGGTAGAAGTAAATTTCATAAATGAAAGCGGAGGGCTTACTTGTGACGCTTTAAATACCGAAAACATCGCTAACATTAAAGACCCTAAATTCCAACAGGAACTATTTAAGCAATATATCGCCGAAAATAAGATAGAGAACGTTGACTTTGACGAAATCGTAAAGATTGACTCAACAATCAACGCTCTCATTAACTATGATTCTTACGAAAACGGTAAGAGATATTCTATTAAGTGGGTAAAATGGAGTAACTACCTATCTTACGGTGAAGATAACTTCTTTGATTTTACTAAACTGCACGGCTTGGTCCTTCTTAACGGGCAGCCAGCTAATGAATGCGGTAAATCGACATTTGCGTACGATTTATTACACTTTTTGCTGTTTGGCAATAAAGTCACATCAGAAAAATCAAGGACTCTAGACCAAATATTCAATAACTACAAGCCAGAAGCAACAAAAGTAGAGGTTGAGGGGTGTATCACAATAGAAGGGCACGATTACATCATAAAAAGGACGTTGACAAGGCCAGAATTGGGTAAGAAAACTAGGAATGTAACTCAAAGAGTAGAATATTTTGAGGTTAACGATGGAGGGTATAAGATTGAACTGACAGATACAAATCTCAATGAGGCAAGAACAACGAAAACAACTAAGGTTATATCCGATGCGTTGGGCGGGGAAGATGATTTTAATATGATAATTAGCGCAAACGCAAAAGATTTGGATTCTTTAATATCGTTAAAGGAAACAGAGAGGGGGCGCTTGCTTTCTAGATGGATTGGATTATCTGTAATCGAAGACAAAGACGTTAAAGCGAGAGAAATGTGGAATAAGGATATTTCTAAGAAAAGATATTGTACCATATACAATCGCGAACAGCTATCATCTGAAATCGAAACGCTTAACAATAAGAACAAATTAGAAGAGGAATACATTAAATCAGAAGATAAAAGGGCAAAAAATGCAGAAAAAGAAGTTAAGAAGCTAAATAAAGAAAGAATGGCCCTCATTGAATCTAGAAAGTACGTCGATAACTCTATATCTGGATATGATATTAAGACTATAGAATCTGAATTAGAGTCAATTACACAGAAAGGTAAAGATACAAACTACCAAAAACAATTGTACGAGAATAAACTGAAAGAATACGGCGATATAATAGTAGACGAGGATGGATATAAACAAAAATTAACCGAAAAAGAGGGATATATCGCATTCTTGGCGGAGGCGAGGGCTAATATCGGAACATATAGAGAGCAAATAAAACAACTCTCAAATGCTGAGTTCTGCCCAACATGCCATAGAAAATTAGACGGAGTAGATAATTCCAGTAATATTGCTGAACTTCAAAAGCTTATAAACGGATTAATTGAAAATGGTGTTGAAACTTCTAAAAAGAAAGAAACTTTGGAAAAAGAACTTCTTGAAATCGAGGAGAATAGGAAAAAGCTTAGAGAGAAAAACAATATAGAGCTAAAAATAGCAACATTTAATAGTTTATTGGCGGTATTAAGAACTGATTATAAGGAAAAACAAAATATACTTAAATCTCTTAACGCGAACAAGGAGGCAATAGCTGTAAATAATAAAATAGATGCAGACATAAACGTAGTGGACGCTTCAATCGCATCAAATAACGCAATAATAAGCGACACAATACGAAATATCGCTACTAGTAAGTCGAATATTGAAGCAAATAACAACGAAATTAAAGAAAAAAACTCGATAATAGTCAAGATTAACGAGGAAGAGAAAGAAGAGAGGAACTGGAAGCTATATTTGCAGCTTATTGGAAAAGATGGCATCTGTAAAATAGTTTTGAGAAACTCATTACCAATCATTAACGGAGAATTGAGCCGATTATTGAGCGGAGTTGCTGATTTTAGCGTAGAAGTATCAATAAACGAAAAGAATGATATTGACTTCTGGCTCGTTAGGGATAATGTTAAGACAAGATTATCTGCCGCTAGCGGTCTTGAAAGAACTGAAGCCGCTCTTGCACTTCGAGTTGTCCTCGGGAAGATGTCAAATTTATCAAGGCCACCATTTATATTACTTGATGAAATTTTAGGGACGGTAGCTGCTGAAAATTATGATAAAATGAAGGTGTTATACGATAAGATTTCAAAAGAATACGAATTTATACTACATATAACGCACCTTGATTTAGACTGGCATAATATGAAAGTTACTGTCGTTAAAGAAAATAATATATCTAGAATAATATGATTAGAGATGATTAAAAAGAAAAAAGAAGTTAATAATTTCGAAAGAAGCTCTCTTAATTATTGCAAGGAGATTTCTGGATATGAGCCTCTATCTAAAGAAGAGGAATTAGAACTATTCAAGGACTATAAATATAACCACAGCTTAGATTCGAGAAATAAATTGGTCAATGCTAACCTTAAGTTTGTTATGAACATAGCTAAAAATTACTATGGCCATGGGCTGTCCTATGCAGACCTTATTTCTGAAGGTAATATGGGATTAATAAAGGCAATAGACGAAAAATTCGATGAATCAAAAGACTGTAAAATAATAACTTATTCTGTTTGGTGGATAAAACAAACAATTCAAGAGGCAATAAAGAAAAGAAACGGAATTGAATACGATGAGTTACCGATTGACACCGAGCCAAAAAGCTTAATGGATGACGAAGACACACAAATAATTATCGGAGATGAATTCTCTGATAAAAGTACTGAGTCTGAAATAAATAAAAACGACATAAAAGAAAGCATCGCAGTAATGATGTCATCTCTCACGTCGCGAGAAAAAGACATTATTGCAAAATATTACGGGCTAGACGGGAAAGATGGTAGAACTTTAGAAGAAATAGGAAATGAATTATCTTTAACAAAAGAAAGAGTAAGGCAAATTAAGGATAAGGCGGAGAAAAAAATGAGGTCATCTGCGCTTCTAAATTCTATAACAGCAGATATTTATATATAACGAATAAAATTTTAATGACATGGCTAAAAAGAAAGAACAACCAAAAGAAGAGGTTAAAACACTAGCTGAGGTGGAAGAGACCTTGGTAGAAAAAAACGAAGAACTAATTAGTGATGAAAATATCACTTCAATGGAAGCTCCGCAAGAGCAAATAATTAAAGAAGAGGTAAAAGAGTCTTTTGAAGAGACTGATATGCCAGAAGAAGTTGCAGAAGATGGACTTGAACACATTACTCCAGAAGAGGCACAAGAAACAGTCATAGAGCCAATTAAGGAAATCATAGAAGAGGCAAAAGAAATTCAAGAAGATAAAAAAGAACTTCTAGAATCTCTAGAGAAATCAACGCCAGAAGAAGCTACTGAAGAAATAAATAATCAAATTTCCAAAGTTGAAGAATTTAAGAAAAAACTTCAAGGCTCTTTTAAGGGTAAAACAAACTCTCAAATAACCCATTACTGGAATGGGGCTACTTATCCATTTTAATAATTATGATACAAGAAGACGCAACTAGAAATATTCTAAATAAGCTTAGAGCAATCAATGAATCTAACAATGGCATTTCGTCAGTGAGGAAAGGAATCCTCGCTGAGGCTGCCAACATGCAAGAAAAAAAACAAAAATTAGACGCAATTGCTATTACTAATGACCCGAAATTTGGTACAAATGCTTTACAAAACCAAATAGAGCAATTTAGGGCCTGCGTGGATAGCGGAGCTCAATTTACAGAACCAGAAGACGGGAAAGTTGCAGAAAGCCCACTAATTTATATGCCAAGTAACGGGAACCTGATTTTTAGCGGCGTTATTCCATGCCTGAATAATTTAAAATTCCAATATGTGCTCAAAACACTTACAGGAAATGGATGCTTTATTTGGTCTGACGGAATGATTATAAATAAAGAAAACTTACAGATTCTCAATAAGCTATACGGAAACTATATGTCTTGGAAAGACACGTGGAATTCTGAGAGTGCGGACTTCGAAAAAATGGTAAAAAACATGATTGAAAAAGAAAGCTAATAAAAAGGTCGGCATAAGCCGACTTTTTTTTGGTCTTTTACTATTTATTGTAAAAGAAACTGTATAATTACGAATGAATATAAACGAGGAAAAATACTTACGAAGGCTGCTATTTGAAGGACAAGTTGAAGACTTGGCCAATAACGATGCATTCGTCGAAAAGATTGCTAAAAAAATGGTAGCTAATCACGCAAGCAAAAAGGAGATTGAAAAATACGTAAAAGATATAGTTGCTGCATGTGCTAATTCATTTTTTAAAGCATTATGGCTTAAAAAGGATTTCTACGAAAGGGAAATAAAAAACGGTACCATATAATGTCGGAAAAGTTAAGTAAATACAACAAGAGCGGCGATGAAATCACAAGGCACGGATTTGTGTCAAATATGGAAGCGTTTATACGCAAGCTTTTGTCTGGGGATATAAATTCTCAGACAAATGATTATTTATTATCACATGGCATCGGAAGTGATGTGGCTCTTAAATATTTACTTGATAAACCAGATAAGAATGACCCGACTAGTGCTGTATTAAGCAGAAAAGAGTCAATCAAAACAGACAAAGAAACTAATAAAGATAGATTTCATATCAAATACACATTAAATGATAGGAGAAATCTAGAGAAGAAGCTGAGAAATATTTACATTAAGCTATTTGAATATCATATTGTTGATGATAACAAATTGTTAAATGAAGAGTCTAATGAACCTCCATACATTGCGGATGAGTTTATGATTGGTGCCGAGGGCGCAAGTAAGACTGACGTATTATCAAGGACGATATACCACGTAAAAACTAAAAACGAAAATACAAACAAAATGAAAAAGACTGTAATAATAAGCGAAGAGCAGTTGAGTTATCTAAAAGAGGCAATGGGTGGAGATATAGGACAGGGTTTTGAAGTGCCATTTGGAGCCGCTAAAAAAAATGACCCATCGTTAGACCATAATGAAATGATGAAAAAATCAGCCCCAGACTATAAATAAAACAAGTATGCGATTTGAATATTTTAACAACAAGAGTTTACTTGACTCGTCGGTCTTAGATGATATGAAAAAGATTGACAAACAAATCAATGAGGAAAAGAATAGTGAAAATCCTAATCAGGCCGCGATTGTTAAATTAAGAATGGCTAAACTATATCGAGGAATGGAACTATGCGGAGGAAGTGCCGTTAACAAATACCAGACAGCTGGTATACCATGGTAAGATAAATAAATAACAAAAAATAGATATAATAATTATGGATAAAACGTATAAGGTAGGCGAATTAAATGCTCTTCTTGCGGAAAGTTCAAAAGAATTCAAGGCAAAACTTGGAGCTGGAGTAGAAGGTAACAACAAGAGTAACAACGACAAGGCCTATAAGGACGCAAAGAAAAGAGCAAAAGACTTCGATGGCGGAGGAAAAGAAGGGTACTGGAAGGGTAACGCCGAATACAAGAAGGTAGACGACGGAAGGACAACCCTAGGATATAACCCAGAATCTGTGTCGAAAGAATATAAAGACAGGATTAACGCTCAGGCTAAGGGTTACACATCCAAGCAAGAAATGGAAAATGGAATCGAGAAACAAGGCGATTACGAAGATAATGACAAGATAAGGAAAGAAATCGAGAAGTCAGAGACGGAAAAGCGTGAGAAAATAGAGATTGGTAAAAAATCTGGATTGACAGCAAGTAAGATGCCTGCTGATACTTTCAAAAAGGAAGAGCTTTATGAGGCTAACTACCCGACTGCTTGGTTTAAAAAGACAACATTCTTGACAGAGGGGCATATGATGTCTATTATTCCAGATGAGTTTAAAAAGGAAGGTAAATTGTTTAACATGAAGGATAAAACAGAAAGCAATTATCTTTGCGAATGGAAGGATAATAAGGCTGTTATTGTTAAACATACAAATCCTAATGGAATGAACGAATCAATTAATAGAATGAAAGAACTAATGGGGTACAAGTCTAATAGTAGTCACACTGATAAACAAATTAGAGAGTGCGAAGGAGAAGATAGATTCAAGTCAACACTAGGCCAGATGAGAAGAATAATTTCATAACATAAAATCACAAATGGAAACAAATAAAGTTATTGAAATATTCAAATCATTTAGCAAACTTCCTGAGACTATACAGAAATACGGCGTTCAAAACATCGTAATTACTCTAATTTTATCTTGCATACTTGGGCTTATAATGTATTTGTTTATTCACCCAGACGCGGTAATTGAAAAGTTTAATGAAATTGAAAATCAAATTCAAACCGAGGATTACGAAAAAAGAATGGAGATTGACCCGCAAGTTAGAAACTATCTAAACGAATTTAGGGCGGATGTTTATGCTGATAGAGTTGTTGTTTGGGAAACGCATAACGGAGGCTCTAACTTAAACGGCATGAAATTTATTTATGTCGACATGACTTACGACATATTCGGGTCACACGTCCCTGGCGTTGCTAAAGAATACACAAACATGAGAACATCCACAAACCAATGGATACAATTCGTTGTAAAAAAAGGAATGTGGTACGGAGATATAGACACGGTAAAAGATATAGACATCGCGTTTTATTACAGGCTAAAACAAGCTGGCGTAAAAAGAGTGTCGGCATTTGTAATGGAAGGTCCAGATAGGCCTTCTGGAATTCTATCAGCATGTTACTATGAAGAGGATGCTGGAGGATGTGGATTCGACTGCTCTAGGGACGACATGGTTCGAGCAATGGCAAAATACGGAACAAAAATTAGCACACTTCTTTCTAAATGATAATTTAAGGCTCTTCTTGGAGCCTTTTTTTATTGTCTTTATAGATACTTTTGTGTATATTATAATAAAACTAGTATTATGATTAAAGGAGTTTTAATTTTCATACTGTGCTTTTCAATTCTGTACCTTTTCCGAGAAGGGTTGGAGTTTTTTAGAGCACTAAGAAAAGGAACATATGAAATTTCTACACTAAGAGAAGTTGGTGTCGGCCTGGCAATTTCATATATAATAACAATTATTTGCACTGGATTCTAAAATGGCTAATGTAAAAGATAGAATAGAAGCGATAAAAGAATATTTCCTAGGGATGGATGTAAAAGACGGATTGGTTAGTATAGCCGTAAAGTTTCCTAGAAAATGGATGATTCTTGAAGGGCTTGACGAAAAATATGGCATTGTGATTGATGAGTGTAGGAACACAGCAGGCTCGCCTTATGCTAAAGAACCAAGTTCTTTTTATTTTGCGGCATCTCTTGACGATGGGTTTGATGTGGCGTTTGATGCTATTGATGAGAATATTTCAGTAATGAAAGCAGCAGAGGAAAGGGTAGAGCTGCTTGAGTTGAAGACTAAAGAGTTAAAAGAGATATTTGATTCAGAAGAAAATTCTTTAGAGAAATTAAAGACGCTTGAGTTTACATTTCGCCAAGAACTTCGGTTTCAGAAAAGAAGAGGACAGGAAAAAGAATCAGATAATAATAACGGAGAAGAAACAGGAGGAGAAAACTAAAGATGGAAGCTGGTTTAATCGTATTATGCTATTCATTAATGGCGTATGGGGCGTGTAACGTAATAGTATACGGTTCTGGTCCATTTAGAGTATTTGAGCGCATTAGAGAATGGTCCACTAATATTAGCGAGCATTTTGGACTATTGTTTCAATGTATGATGTGTATGCCAACAAACTTTGGAATTATCTGCTCGCTAGTAAATTGGTTCTTTATACCAATAGCGTTTACACCATTTAATATACTTTTTGCTGGGAATACTGGATTGTGGTGGCTGGCAATGTTATGCGATGCAGCATTTACGTCTGGAATTGTATGGATTATACACCACGTGGAAGAATGGTTTGAAAAAATGGTTCCATCTGACGATAATCAGGAAGAATAATATGAGTTACATTGTAGATAGAGAGATATCAAAGCTAAAAGGCGATATTCATTCTTCGCAGATTGCTATTAATGCGGAAAAAGAAATATTTGCCGCTCAGTTACTAGGCGGGCTTGGAGAAGATATAAAGAAAGAACTCCGCAGCCCGACAAAGCCGAAAATTAGCACATCTATAAAAGTTAGATTTTCTAGATGGCTGACGAAACTTCTGGACAGATGGGATAACTTAGAAATAAAAAGGGGCTAAATAGGCCCCCTTTTTCATGTTGTATGTTTTTGAATCTTCCTCTTTGTCCACCCAGTTTGTTCCATTAACTCGCGTTCAAGCTCTCTTCTCTTTAGACTTATCTTATCATATGAACCAATAAAATATATATTTTTAATTTTAAGGCCTATTACGTCCTCCCTGAGCTTATTATACAATCTAACCGAATCACTCTTATTCTTGCAGAAAATAATATCGTATACAGAAGAATCATCCTTAAATAATATTTTATTCTTATACTGTATTACACGCTTAAAATCATATTTAGAACCAATATCTGAGCAAAGCAACGAAAGTATATAAGAATATGTTTTCCTATCATATTTTGGGCTCTTTCCGAACACCCAAAAGGTTTCTTCTACGTCATAGAACTCTTTATCAATGATAACCCATATTTTACTATTAGTTGTATGTTCGACAAGCTTCCCTATCTTATTCTTTAACCGCTGATTTTTCTTGTCGCCATCTCTGTTCCTCTCTAGTAATAGATATACATATTCTGAATTTACTATCTTTTTAAGAGATGTATTCCTCTGCGGAAATTGCACCATATTAGATATTGATATTAGTCGGTGCAATTCGGAATATGCCTCCTCAATAGTTCTATATATCCCAATATATCTGTCTTGCTTGCCATTGTGACACGAAACAAGTTTATAATTATATCGTTTAGACTCACCGATTAACGTTCGCCTGTCAACTTTTTTTGCTCTAGACTTACGTTTTTTCTTTGGCCCACGCTTCTTTGGACGCCCAACTTTTCGTTTTCTTACTATATGTTTTGTATTCTCAGCCATTTTGTGTATATTATATAAAGAAATATAACATTATTAACATAAAAAATAAAGATTATGGCAAAGTATTCTATCGCCCCCGATGACATTCAAAAAATTGTCATGGACGTGGCACAAGAAAATGGATTGGCACAGATTGGAATTGACTTCCAGGCATTCGTAACAACGAAAGGAAAAGATGTCATAAAGGTTGTTAAGGCAAACGAATGTGCTGAAATAGTATCTAACAGAGCAGACCTTGTTTTTGTTCTTATCAGACAAGATGTATTCGACGCAGTTGATGAAAAATCGCAATATCTATGGGTGAGGATGGCGCTTTCTACCGTTGATTACGACGATGAAAAAGATAAAATCATAATCGGATGTCCGATGATATCAGTTCCTATTAAGTTCTATGAACAATATGGTGAAACAGCAGTAGATGCGGCGTTGCTTCAAAATTACACGCTTGAACAAGTTATTGAGAAAGAAAAAGAGGCAAAGGCTGCCGCTAAAGAAGAAAAAAAGAGTAGAGGAAAAAGAAAAAGTGGGGAATAACCCACTTTTTTTATTTGCAAACCTGTTCTGCGTTAATATTTCCAAAATAAATTCAGCTCATTGAATCAGTCTGGCACAATTGAGAGTATTCTAGCTGCTCGGACGGTATTTGTTCAATTGACTCACATTCTGCGTCGTTTACAACACTTTTTGTGCCAATATATTCAATATCTTGATGCACACTTTGTGTGAACGTAAACTCTTGCTCAAACGAGCATCCATACGTTGTATATCCACTATACTCTTCATCGATAATTCCAGCAACAAATTTAAACCTATACGATTTTACCAAGAAGGGGTCTTCATTCTCTGGTATTATAAATGCTGAACCGTCAATAATAACAGATTGTGGAATAACACACTCATTTTCATTTATGTCAAAATAGTTGGCGTAGCCATCTCCAAGTATATATACCGTAAATCTTGTCTCATTAGAACTAATATCTATATTTCCATCCCTAATAAATTCTTCGCTATCGCCTATTTTTATGGCGATATAAATATGCCCTAGTAACTCTTCGCATGTTATACCAGCAACTCGTATTGTTACGTCGTCAGTAAATGTGCAGTCACTAATGTATTTATTGTGATATGTTATGGTTAGAAAACCAACTTTATCTTCTAATAGATTTGTGTTTTCATCACTATTGCTAGCAGTCGTAATTGTATACCCGCAAAGCGAACTATATCTAACAGTAGACCTAGAACCAGTCACAAATGCATCGCCAGCTGCCGATATATCGTTTACGCTCACAATCTCAAAAGCACCAGAATCCTGCCCGATAAGATTCACTATGTCCGTTAGTTTTCTAGTACCTCCACTCTTTGGGAAAGTGGTATATTTTCCTGCCAATCGAATATCGGCTTCATCGCACCTTCTGGCACGCTGCGATATTTCGCCAACAAATTCACCAGAACAATCTTCATTATCAATATCAGTATCGAAAGAATACGTATATCTATATGTTGCCGTCGCAACCCTTAATTCAACGCCAGCGTCATCGAAATACCTTCTATCAACGATAACATTTCCATCACCATCAAACCTCGCCCAAGAACATGGCTCTCCATGTTCATCAACGATAGATTCTAGCTCCTCTACAAAATACGGGTCATAACCTGTTCTTTCTATTTCCACCACACCACCGTCTGGGCCAATGTACTCATCATCTGAATTGATATATACCTCAATATTATTTAGAAGGTCTTCGCAATTTAGCTTATCTAGACATGCGTTTTGTTTTATTGTTAGGTTAACGTTAACAACTGGGACGGTAAGCTTTGGTATAACATATATTGGTCCTGTAACTGTGCATGTTCTTGTTAGGCTTCCATTTTCTGGTACGTTGAATGGAGATAACGGAAATCTGAGCTCATAAAGATTGTCTTGAGGGTCGTCAACTTTTAGAACATATGGATAATGGCACCATTCTTCTGAAGGCACCTCAACACCATAATCAATCACAAGTGAATCTATGTCTACATCCCCTGTGGCCCTAAATTTGAAAACAGCCTCGTTCATTTAGCCTGCAACGTCGAGATTTATTAAGATGCGCTGCTACAATATGTATGTGTTATCGTTATCGTTTTTGACATGGAAACAGCTGCTTCATTTGTTTTAATAACAATACTTGACGTGTATGTTTCAGAGCCAGCCGTTGATTCATACCTCTCTGGGAAGTCAAGCCTAATTGCATATAAGCCTGTATTATTTACGCGATATATCTTATCATAAACAGAGCATCCACTATATGAGGCACTTCCTGTTGGGTCTGTATATGTACTTCCTGTGGTTGAATCAATAACTACAGAAGAAGCACTAAAGAAGAAATAAACATGATAAGTGTCTATACCAGTTGTGTTTGTAAAGCTACCCCAAGTTAGGCCAGTGTTAGATAATTGAGTGTCACCCGTTAGCTGGGTAGAAGTAACCTCACCATTGTTTATTTGATAAACGCCCATAGAACTAAGGGTTGATGCTGTTTCAATTGCTGTAAATTTGTGTTCTGCCATTTTATTTTTTTATTTATTATGATTATTCTTATTATAAATAGAGTTTGGTTAACAATCTTGTGTTAAAACATGTGTTTTTGTGCCACCATATTTTTCTATAATCTCATTAACAAGAGTACAATCTTGCGTAAGTTTTGTTTCAATACTAGATAACTCAAAGCAGAATTCAAACACGCACGTTTCACTATCATCTCTTTCGCAACCGTTTTGGATAACTTGATGGTCGATTATAATCGGCTCAGAGCCAGGTTTTGTAATTAGTTCAATATGAATGCCAACGGTCCTGTCTTGTAGTTCTGAACTGTTTATGTCGTAATCATATCTATCGAGCGTTAGATGCAAAAACCACACATTACCCTGTGGTTGATATCTTGCATACATAAACGAAATATTGTGACACCAATCATCAACATCTTCGCCTATAAGATATATATTGCTCTCATCACTGATACTAGACGCCGTAATGGGAATATATACATCTATGTTACCATTTAAGTCTGGAATATAGAATATTTCAGATATGGTACTAGCAGTAATATTTGTTGTTGTTATTTCTACCATTATACTACAACGATTTTCCAATTTTTAGATTGAGCAACATTTAGGTAGTCTTTTGCTAACTCCTTTTGTGCCTGATTGATTCTTATGTAAACATTACTAACTTCTTCTAGCCTATCAATGCCAAGAAATATAGCCACTATTGACGGCAAATCTAAATCCGTGCTTGATATGTCAAACGATTTCTTTGCGCCAACCATAGCCATTGCTCCGCATATTTCAGTTTCACCGCCAATTATGTTCGTTAATGAACCACATCGGTTAAACATACCAGAGAAATTTGTACACTCTGAAACAACCCAATTGCGAATATCTATTTGTTCGAGCGATGTGCATCCATTAAACATGTTAATCATATTGTTACAATTTAATGTAGAAAAATGGCTAACATCAACAGTTTCTAATGAACTGCAATTCGAAAACATATTGGCCATTGTTGTCACATTTTCTGTGTCTATTCCTGACACATCCGCATTTGTTAGGGACGTACAATTCATAAACATGGAACTAATGTTTGTACAGCTTTGTGCTGAAATAATCGGAAACGTAACTCCAGTTAACGCTCTACACCCAGAAAACATCGCTTCTAAACTGTTAGCCCTATTAAAATTCCAATCGGATATGTCAATTGTCTCTAACTGCTTACAATTATAAAACATATTACTAAAGCTTATCACTGGAGAAAAATCACACTCTTCCGTCGTTACCCTAGTCAAAAGATTCTGGCCACTATAAAAACCAGATAGATTAATACAATGGCTAACCATTAATTTTGACTCGACGATTTCGTTGCTCCCGATAATTCTTACACCATAATTGTTTCCGCGCCAGCCATTAACCGTTTCAACACGATTAAAGGTATCCGTACTTCCGCTTAGCCTCCAGAAAACAATATCGCCATTAATCTCACCGCTTACAGGGCATCCTACTTGTGTTATTTTAAACTCAAACGGGAACGACATGTTTTCATTCTTTGTGCCAAACACACCACTTATGATAGCAGTTCTATCTGGACTTTGAAATGAGTCATAAATATCGAGCTTACTGAATTTCAGTCTTAGAATATAAATACTTTCGTTAAGTCCATATTGCTGTATTCCATCAACGCTACACCACTGCCTGCCATATGTGTCAACCTCCGCTGAAGACCTTTCTTCACTAAAACTTGTGGCAGAAAATGGAACATAAGCAGTAATTGAACCGTTGGTGCCTTCTGTGTAAGTAATTTCACTTAAAGACTCCAACGTTCTATTATATTTCGTATTTAAAAACCTTATAGCCATATATTAATTTATATTATGAGCAATCTTGTGTTACATCAAAATCGTGAACTGGAACATCCCCAATACTTTCACACTTTTGTGTTATAGATATTAGCCTATTTGATTTCTGAATAATTGTAGCACACGTTTGATTGATTGTAATTTCATTGTTCGATTTTTCAGAAACTTCCCCGCAATCCCTATCTACAACAATTGCGCCAGAAATTATCTCAGATATGGTATCACATTCTTGTTCAATTGCAAATGAATTATTGGATTTTTGCCAAATTCCAGGGCAAGATTGCGTTATCGTAAAAGTGCCATTTGATTTAGAAATTACGCCTTCGCTTGATTGGATTACACTAATAATATGATTTGACTTAGGATATATTACTTCTCCAGCTTGGTTTATGGTAATTATATTGTTTGACAGCTGCGATATTTCTTCGCACGATTGTCTTATTGAGAAGTTGCTGCTAGACTTCGGCTGAATACTATTGGAACAATTCTGTATAATATCAATTTCACTGTTAGATAATTGTTCAACAACACTGCATATGCCATTGATTTCGAAATTATTCGAGGACATAATAGAAATAAACTCATTACATCCTTGGTTAATCGCAATCACATTGTTTGACAATGGAGTAGGCGCGTCACATTTTTGGATTAAGTTTGTCTCCGTATTCGATACTGGATATACAAACTGGCAAGTGTCTTTAATGATAAAAATAGGCGAAGACAATTGGGTTATTTCACCGCATACGTCATTCAATGTTGTTTCGTATGAGATTAATAAAGTTACTTCCTCACACTCTTGTGTAATTCCAATTTCTGGATTAGAAATGAGTTCAACGAACTCGTCAGAACAGTTTGAATTAACAATATCTGTTGTGTTTATAAAATCAATGAAATCACACGCTTGTGATATGAATATAAAACTATCGCTAACTGAAGTTATCGCCTCAAATAGACAACCTTCTTGCCTTATCCTTATATCATCATCGATTTTTATTTTTTTACATAAACCATCATCTTTTCCGTACAGCATGCCAGTAACATAACCATATCTTACATTATCTTCTCCTACAATATAATAATATGGCTTTGTTATGATAAATACAAGTCTCCACTCTTCCTCGGAAATTTGTTCAAAATGTGAAAAATGACACCAATCAACAATGGTGCCAGCAGATGACACCACTGTTATGATACTCCTATCCTCATCCAGAGATGGGGCCGTTACT
>Ga0310695_10007361_pt1 | contig 17606 bp, 12 predicted proteins | sample RumenRJG_04DNA_FD_203882 | JGI IMG/M metagenome (GOLD analysis project Ga0310695, IMG submission 203882) | Bovine rumen microbial communities from Lethbridge, Alberta, Canada - RJG_04 (v2) (version 2) | ecosystem: Host-associated > Mammals > Digestive system > Stomach > Rumen | place: Canada...
TATAGAAATTTAATTTTTTTTTAAATAAAAAATATTTTTTTAATGGTTTTATTGTTTTTTCATATTATTTTATATTTATTTATTTATTTTATAAATATATATTTTTGGTTATTTTAGTTATTGTTTAATTCATAAGATTATTTCTTTTTTTTATCTTTTTAAAATTGTTATTTTTATAAGTTTATTCATTTTTATAATTCATTTTTTTATTTTTAATATGTTAAAAAATATTTTATTTTTATTGAAGATTCTGTAAAAATAAAAGTAAATTTTTAATAAGTTTAAATAATAATTAATCAAATAAATAAATACTAAATAAACACTTAAATATCAATAGATTAAAATATTGTTTTCCATATAATTAAATATCATCATCATCAAATTCATTATCAAATATAAAATTAAAATTTTTTTTATAACTTAAATAACTACCATTATCAGAAGAAAAAATATTTAAATTATCTTTAATATTATCAAAATTAATTTTTCTAACCAAAGATTCTAAATCATTTTGCAATTTATCAAATTCATTTCCTTCAGTAGAATTATCTAAATTTTCAAATAAATTTTTTGAATATATACTATCTCTTTTAAAAGTTGTATATTGTGTATTTTCCGTATTTTTCACATTTGAAATTTTACCTATACTTAAATCTTTTTTATCTTTACTATTAGAATTTTTTCTAAGAGGAATTTTTTGTAATTTTAAATTTGATTTTGATTGTCTATTATTACTATTATTTTTTAATTTATTTATTATTTTATTTATTGGTATTCTATTTATTTTTTGAACACATTTTTTTTTGTTTGATAAATTTCTATATGTTATAGAAGGTTTTCTTTGATGAAAACTATTTTCTTTTTTAACAATTAATTTATTATTATTATTACTATATATATTTTTCTCATTTATATTTTTTGAATTTTCTTTTTTTATATTTTTAACTTTCTTATTTTTTTTTCCATGTGATAAATTCATTATTTTTCTTTTTATTTTCAAAATATCTAATTTAATATTATGGTTTATTATTTTATCCTTTAAAGTTTTTTCTTTACTAATATCTTTTTTATTATAATTAAAACTAATTGCTTTAGTATGTTTATGTGATTCTTCTCTTATTGAATTTTTAGCGGGAAATTTAATTTTCATTGTACTATTTTTACATAGAAAATTATTTCTTAATGATAAATTTATAGGCTGATCTAATTGAGAATCTGTTGAATGTAACATTGATAAAAGATTTGATATTGTTATTTTATTTTTTTCTTTTGTTGTGTTTGGATTTAAATTTTGAATTTTATCACTTGTCATTTTATACATTGTTGATACACCATTTTGATTTATTTTATTTGTCTCAAATGGGAAATTAATATTATATGGATTTGAATATATTGAAATTGAATATTTTTTGTTTTTTGATTTTGAATTTTTTGATTGAATATTATTTGAGTGATTAAATGAATTTAACATTTGAATTTTTTATTATTTATTTTTTTATTTTAATTTAAATATTATTTTGTATAAATATAAATTAAAATGATAATTAAAAAAAATTTGAATTAATATTTTATAAATAATAAGTAATATGACTATTATATCTATTTATTTTTTATATATTTGGAAATAAATAAAACTAAAATATATTATAAATATATATAAATACCGTTATTTCCTCTAATAAATAAATGTTTAAATTGTTTTACTTTTTCATTTGTATTATTTTCAAAAATTTCTTCTGAATTTTGAAGATAAATATTCATTGCACCATCTAAAGAAATTAATCTACCTTTATATTGTTCATTTGTTTGTAATTTAACAATTACTTCTTTACCAATATTGCTTTGAAGAAATTCTTCTGGTGGAGCTATTTTTTCTATTTCTGACATATATAAAATTGTAAAAATAAATTTATTGATTTAAAATTTTTATCTATTTATTAAAAATTTTATATGGATAAATCAATAATTCATGTATTGAAGAGTAAAAAATATTAAAATATTAATTAAAAATATATTAAAAAAATATTAAAAACAAACAATTAAAATATAATTTTTTTTTGAATGAATAAAATTAAACTAAAATAAATATTATTATTTTAATATTATTCATATTCATTATTATTAGAATAATTATTTTCAAAAGAATATATTTTTTGATTTTTCTGTTCATATAAATTAAGTTCATTTTTATTATTATACATATTGTTTTGATAAATATTAATAATATTTTGATTTTCATCTAAGACTTGAACTTGAATTAAACCATAATTTCCAATTTTACCATATGCTTTATTAAATAAAAAAAATTTCAATTTATAAATTTTTGAAATTAAATCATTTATATTGTTTTGAAAATAAGCTTCAATTTGAATTTGAATTATCTCATTTGGTCTTAATTCTTTTCCATCATTTATATATGTATCAAGAATTTTTAAATCTGAATCATTTTTATCATATTTCAGTATAGAACCTTTAGGAATAGGAAATTTCCCATTATTTTTTAATTGAAAAGATACTTTAATTTTTTGATTTTTTATAATGCTTGATTTTAATTTTGAAGGAATTCTAGAATCAATTATAAATTCACAGGATAATTGTTTTATTTCATTTGGTGTAATAATTCTACTTTTTTTGTTTAATTCCGAATTATTATTACTATAATTATCATTTGACATATTTTTATTTTGTAAATAATTGTTATTACTATTAATATATGTAATAGAAGATGTATCATTATAATCATTGTCTTCATTATTCATGTTAGAATTTTTCATTTTAGAAATTTGAATATTCGAATTTTGTAATGAGTTTTTTATTGAATTATTCTGATTAAAATCATTTTCATTCATTGGTGTTTTTTTTCTATTAATTGGTTTTTCATTATCAAAAATTTCATCATCATTATCTATTGGAGTTCTTATTCCTCTTTTTATTGGTTTTGGAAATTCGTTTGAATATTTTAAAATTTTAGAATCTGAAATAATATTTGAATCATGATATTTTATATTATTTCCATCTAAAGTTAATATTTTATCTCGTAATTCTGAAATAATATTCTGTGTTTCTTTTTTATAATTGTCAAATTGTTCTTCAAATAAAATTATATCATTTTCTGCTTTTTGACATTTTTTTTTAATAATTATTGATATATTTTCTAGTTCTTTCATCTTTTCTTCTAAATTACTCAATTTTTGATTCAATAATTGATTTTCTTCATTAGGAGTTATTTCATTAATCTTTGGATTATATTCACAATAAACAACATTAATTTTATTATTTACAAAGTTCTTTTTGAAATATTTTTTATCAACAATTATTTTCTCATTTTTTTCCTTTACAAAAAAGTTTAAATCTTTCATTTTTTTTTCTAAGTTAAACTCTTTTGCAATTTCCATAGTAAAACCATTATAATCATTAATAAAATCTATCTCTTTAATCTTATCTCGGAAAATACATTTTATTTTATTATCTTTCATTTTTATTATCTTTTTTAAATCTTAATATTAAAATATATTTTTTTTTAATTATTTTTATTATTTTGAAAAAAATTTAAATAAATATGAATCTCTTAGATCAAAAATTAAAAGATAAATTAAAACTTTTTGATAATATAGATAAAGAATTAGAATCTACTTCCTTTAAATTAAATAAATCTCAAAATAAAATATTAAATAATTCTCAATCATCATCAAATATCACAAATGAACAATTTAATCAAATATATTCCAATTTTTTAATGGAAAATCAAAATAATAATAATTTATCATTAAAAATAACATCAAATCATACACACAAAAATTCAATTGATACAAAAAAAACAAATTTAGAAACCTCAAGAACATCAAAAAGTATTTCTAAAAATTTAAATAATTCAAATTCAAATTTAAATATTCCTAATAATAGTGGAAATAGACTTTATAATTATGGTTTTTATTTAAAGAATAAATTAGAAAAAAGAAGAAAAAAAGAAGAGGAAAAAATTCATAGTCAAATGACTCCTAAATTATATTATTCAAAATCAAATAATATTTATAATAATAATAATATATTAAATAATAATAATCATAGTTCAGATAATTTAATAAAAAAAAAAAATAATGAAAAAAATATTTATAATAATCAATATACTTATAGACCAAAATTAAATAAAAATAGTTTAAAAATTGCACAAAATTTAGAATCATCATCAGAAAGATTAATAAGGAAAAGAAGAAAGAATAATAGTTCAATTTCAAATAAAGAAAATAAACAATATTATAATAATATATATTTTGACTCTTCACATTCAAGATCTCGTTCTAATTCAACTTCTCCTTCAAGTAATAATAAAAATCATTTGAAAAGATGTAATGATTTATATAATAAAGGAATTGAACAAATTATAAAAAGAGAACAAATATATCAAGAAAGTAAATTAAAAAAAGAAGAAGAATATAAAAAATATTCTTTTAAACCAAAAATAAATAATAAATCAAATGAATTAAATGATTTAAATAATTCATTTAATAAATCAAAAAGTAAAAATAATACAAAAAAAAATATAGAAAAAAAAATAAATGATATATATAAAAAACAATATAATTGGAAAAGAAAATTAGAAAATAGAAATATAAAAAAAAGAGAAGATATAAATAAAGAAAAAATAAAAGATTGTACATTTAAACCAGAAATTTCTCATTTAAATATTGAAAATGATGAAAAATTTATTTTAAAAAATTTACAACAAATGAATGATTATGTAATAAAAAGAAGAAATATAATTAAAAAGCAAAAAGAATATGAAGAATATAAGAATAAAAGATTAGGTAATAATTCTCAAAATTTTATAATTAAAACAACAATTCCAAAAGAATTTGAATTTCAAACAAATAATAGAAGTAGATCACATAGTAAAGAAAAAGCAAATATAAATAATGAAAATAAAGTTTTAGGAAATAATAATTATGGGAGTAATGATAATGGTTATTGTTTTTTTAATAATAATATTAGTGGAAATAATTTTGGTCAAAGAGATTTTATTGATGCTATTAATGAATTACATTATAGAATTGATAATTTAAATATATAATTATATAAAGTTTTGTTTTTTTTAAAATATAAAATATGAAACAATTTAATTTTTATTTTATTTAATATAATAAAATAAAATATTAAATAATAATTAAATATTTAAAAACTTTAATGGATTCTAAAATTAGAAATTTAATTAAAGAAAAAAATCTACAAATTAATCAAGATTTAAGAAGTAGATCAATAGACGAGTTATTATATATATATTTTAATACTGAAAAATATGTTTTTGAAATGATGAATAATGAAAAAAAAGAAAATTTAAAATTAATAGAAAATTTAAAGAATAAAATAAAAGAATTAGACAAAAATAAAGCTAGTTATAGAAATGCTTTAAAAGAATTAAATCAATATAAGGTTAAAATAAATGAAAAAGAAAAGGAAATTCAAGATTTATTTAAAAAAAAAGATGAACTTGATCAAAAAAATACTAAGAAAAATTTAATTGAAATAATTAATAAAAAGATTAATGAAAATTATAAAAAACCAAAAGATATGTTATACAAAGATTTTTTCAAGAAAAAAATTACATTAGAAGAATATATGGAAAAATTTAAGTTAGCAGGATTTAATTATTATTATCATAATTTAATGTCTCAACAAATAGATAAAATATAAAAATAATTTTTAAATAAAAATTAGTTTAAAATCATTATTTTAAAAATTTTTTTTTCAAAAAATAAATTTTATCTAAATTAATAATTCTTAAAATGCATAAAAAAAAATTTAGAAAAAAATTATTTTCAAATATTTAAAAAAAACAAAAAAAAAAAAAAAAAAATTTAAAAAAAAAACCTTATTAAAAAAACCTATTCTTTATCTTCTTCTTCTTCCTCTTCTCCTTCTTTAGGAATTCCAATTTGCATTTCAACAATTTCTTTCTTATAAAAATCTCCTAATTTCAAAAGTATTCCAGCAGTAAATTTTCCATAATCATCATTAATTTGATTAAAATAATTTTCTTTCTCATTTTCAAACTTACAAACAAAATCAACACATTCTAAAAAATTAGCTCTAAAATATCTATCGAAATTTTTATTAATACAAATAATTTTTAAATTATCAGAAACCATAGGCATAATAAGAGTTTTTTCAGAATAAAAATGTTCAAAAATTTGAGGTTTTGCTTTTTCTTTTTCTTCTTTTTTTTTTTTTTCCAAAGCTTTTTTCAAAGCAGAAGAACCTAAACTTTTTTCTGGAACTGGATTTTCTTTAACTTCTTTTTTATGAGGATTTTCAATAGGATAAATTTCTTGTATTAATACACAAATACATTCTAAGGGAATTTCATCAAAAGTTAAATCTCTTTGTATAAATTGAACACATGATGCATCTGTTCCTTCTCTATATTTTTGAAGAAGTAAATTAAATATTTTTATATATGTTTCTTTTACTTTTTCTAATCCTACTTCATTACATGTTTCAAAAAAGAAATTTAACATATCATCATTTGAAAATGTATTTTCTAAGAATTTTTCTAGTAATTGTTTATATTTTTTTTCATCTTCTACTTTTATTATATCTTCTATTACTTCAATATTTTCATCAAATTCTTTATATTGTTCTAAATCTTCATTTTTGTATATAAAAAATATTTGATGGGATTTTTCTATGTAAGTTTCTATTATTTTTTTTATTTTTTCATCTGTTAAAAAATCTGGGATTAATCTATTTAACATTTCTAAATATAAAGCAAATTGTCCTATTGGTCCTCCTATTGTAGTAACACATTTTTTATCTTTTTTTTGATAGTAACCATTTATATCAAAAATAAATTCTATATTTGTATCTTCTATCCATTCACTATCAACTACTAATTCTTCTTTTAATTTCTGACGAATACCATCCAATATTTTTTCATGTTTTCTTCTTGCTCTTTCTTCTTTTTTTCTTTGAATTTCATCTTCTTCTCTTTTTTTTAATATTTCACCAATTCTCTTATTTTCTTTTAATCTTTCTTTTTCTTTTAAAATTGCATTTTTATGTTTTTCTTTATTATTATTTAAATATTTATAAACTAACATTTCTTGTAATTTATCAACAATTTTATAATCATTCAAATTAAAGTTTTCTGCTAAATTCTGTAAATCTGGTAATAAATCTGTAAAAAAATCATTATTTTGTGGATTTTTGAATACAGCTCTTTCAGTTAAAGCATTTTTAGTATCTTTCATTAATTTAGAAATATATTTCTTAGCAATAGTCCTAGATGATAATTTCATTTGGAAAATTTTAGTCATATTCAATCTTTTCAATTTATTTTCTTTTTTCATTTTCATATCATCATATCTTTTCTTTTCATTATCTTCAATATTTTTTACACGATTATCATCATCTAAATTATAATTTTTATACTTTTCTTGTTGTTCTTTAATTTCTTTAATTTCTTCTTCTTCTAAAACTTCTCTTCTAGAATCTTCAAGAGTTTTACTTAAAATAATATGTACAAGAGGTTCAACTTCAATATCAAAATTAAATAAATCACCATCTTCAATTTGTGTTTCAACATCAATTCCAGTTTTTTCAGGCCAAATTAAAGGTTCTTGTGGTTTAGGAGGTAAAGGATCAGTTTGTATAATTTCTTCAAAAGTTATTGGTTTAGGCATTTCTGTAGTAGTAACTTTTTCTGTGAAAATACCAAATCCATCATAATTTGTATTTTTTATTTTATTTTGATGATAATGAGTTTTACTCATTTGATTTTTATCAAAGGGAAAATTATTACTGTATGTTTTATTACTACGTTTTTTTATTGAGGGAAGTTGACCTTTTTGGATATTTTGGTTTTCTGTGTAGTTTGAAGATGTTACGTATACTACCCCAAAATTGTGACCACGACGTAAACGAGGATCTGTTACAAAGTTGTAGGTTAGTTTGTTTGATGGATAAGCTGTTTTATTTGGGATAACACTTGAACCGAAATTGAAGGGAGATGACATTTTAAGTTATATTTTTTTATTTTTTTTTTTTGGGGATTTTTTTTTTTTTTTGAATTTTATTATTTTTTAATATATTTTTTTTAAATTTTCTTTTCATTATATAATTATTTTATGAAATTTTTATTTTTTATTGTTTTTTATTCTTTTAATTTTAAAATTATGTTTTCTATACATTTTTGAATTGAAAAATCTATTTTTTCACCATTTTTTTTTACAATAAAAAAACATCTATTATAATTTGAATTATTATGTTTTCCAACAGTTATATAATCCATATCTTTTATTTTTTCATTATAATTATGATGATATTTTAAAATGTCTTCTATGAATTCTTTATTTTTTCCTATTAATTTTTCATTATCTTTAATTTGATTTAATATATTTTTAATTTGATTTTTTATTAATTTAATATCATTAAATTTTTCTTCTCCTAAAATTACTGGATTTTCTAAATAAGATTTTTTTTTTTTTATTTGCTTTTTTTCTTTTTTTTCTTTATTTGTACAATTTTCATAATGTTCACCATGTTCTTTGTAGAATTTTTTTAAATCATCATTTTCACATTTTTCAATTGTAAAAATTACATTTTTAATTTTAAAAGTGTCTTTATATAAAATTTCTTCATTTGGATTTTTTAGTATTGAAATGTAACCTTTTTTATTCTTAAATCTACAATAATTTATTTTTAAATTTGGATTTTCCTTTTTAAAATTTGAAACAATTTCCTGCCATTTTATTCTTATATCTTCATTTGATGTTATTTTTAATATTATTTTGTCTAATTTTTCTTCTTCTTTTTTTTCTTGATTTTCATTTTCTTTTTTTCTTTTATGAGATAATAAAATTAAATCAGGTAATTTTTTATTATTTTCTCTTTTTACTTTTTCATTAATTTTATTTAATTCTGATTCTTCATTTTCTTTTATTCCTTCAATTAATTCTTTTTTTTCCATTTTCTTCTTTTTGAATTATTTTACATTTTAAAAAATAATCATTATTTATATATCTATATGATTCATGATATAATTTGATAAAAAATAGAATCATTTTTTAAATTTCAAAATTAATATGCTGATGTTACTATGAAATTATTATTATTTGAATTATTTTTCTTCATTTTTTTCCACAAATTCATTAATTAAAATAAGACAATTATTCTTTATATTCTTAAAATAAAGAATATTCATTAAAATAAAAAATAAAATCTAAAAATTATTGATAATAAATTTTCTAATTAATTATAGATTTAACTATTCATAAGATTGTAGAATAATGATTGATGATAAAGTTTATCTTTTTTTTCAATTATTTATGCTTAGTGAATGTATATTAATAAAATTGATGATATTAATAAAAAAAAAAAAGATAAAATATTAGAAAGATTAATTCAAAATGATATATTTTGATAAATATTATTATTAGATAAAAAAATATGAATATAAAATAATTTTTAATATGGAATTTAGTTTATATATAGAATATAAGATATATATTTAAATTTTTAAAAAAAAAATATAAAAATAAATAAAAATTAAATAATGTATACCCCATTTTCAAATGAGGAAAATGTGAACATCCAAACATCAATATTAAAAATGCAAACACCATTAAACAACCAAATAAATCCACAGATAAATGAAATGTTAAATTTATTAAATAATTGTCAATATGTAAAATTAGAATTTCCAGAATGATGTTTTATTATATTAAATACATTTAATTTATATACATTATCATCAATTAAAGATGAATCATCAACAGAAAGTCATAAAACCTTTTTATTTCAAGCAAAGATGAAACCAATAAAGTGTATATGTGATGAAATATCAATAGAATGTAAAACAGGTTTAACTCCCGAAACAGCAAATGATTACTTTTGTAAATATTTTATTAAATCAAAAACATGTTGTCAAAGTATTTGTAGAAAAACATTTTGTAATGATCAAATTTTAAATCCAATGACTTTAGAAATTGCTCCTAGTCTATTTGAAGAAAATGAAAGTAATGATGAAATTTCTTATGGTTCAATTGAAAGGATTCAACAATATTATAATAATTATGGTATTAGGAAATTTTATGGTTATAAACAAAATGATTATAAATATTATATTGGTGATATTAATTATAATTGTAAATGTAATTTATGTGATTTTTGTTATTTCCCATTTAAGAAATTTTTTTGTTGTTGTACTAATAAAAAAAGATTTTTATATAAATTAATTTTTAATAGAAATAATGAAGAATGTGGTGAATATAATTATATTTTAGAAAATTCTTGTTGTTGTCAAAAAACTTCTTTTGAAATTAGATTCCCACATGATGCTGATGTTCCTATGAAATTATTATTAATTGGTGGATTAATTGATTCAATATTATTTTTTTATATTTCAAAACCTGAATTGAATAAACCAAATATTAAAATTATACCTCCTCAAATTAAAAATAAACTAGTTATTTTATTTACTTGTTTTTTTATATATGTCATCATAATTCTTTTTTTGATTTTCATGTTGATAACAAAGAGAATATAATTCTTTGGTTTGTTTTGGATGCACTTTTTCAATAAAATCATTATTTAAAATATATAACCATTATCTATTTTATGATAATGAATAATAAAACTAATATCATCTTATATTTTAATCATTTCCAAAAAATAAAAATTAAAAATTAAAAATAAATTTTTATATAAAAAACCAAGAATAATATTTCAATTATTAAATATTTATTTTTTTGTGATATTATTTTGATTAAATAAAAAACTTTTTGATTTTTATTATGAATTATTATTTGGAATTAATTGAATAATGTTATTTAACTTATATTTCAATATTTTTATTAATTATAAATTATAAAAGTTCAATTTTATATTTATTTAATTCTTTTTATAATTTATTTAAATATTATAATATCAAGACCTACTAATGGAATAAAAATAATATTCCAATGGTAATGACTAAAAATCTCAAAATTTTAATTATCATAAAGATAGAAAAGAAAATGAAAATTTACAAAAAACTAAAATTAATAGTAAATCATACAATTTTATATTTAAGAAAAAATATCATTTTTATAAATTATATTCTGCTAATTGTAAAAAAAACATTTTAATTTTTAGAAAATGTTTTAAAATTATTAAAAAAGAATTGAAGGTGAAAAATATTAATTTTTTTTCTGTTTACAAAAATATAATCATTTAATTTATTTATTTACTTATTATTTCAGGAAAATTACAAAAAAAAATTATAAAATTTATACATAAATTAAATTTCATATTTAGTTTTAAAATCAACACTATTATGTCTTTTAAACTTATCATCAATAACTTTACTGTTTTTACTTTGACAATCACAATTATTTTCAGTAAAATTAACATCATTATCATTATTATCTTTAATATAATTATTTTTAATATCATCATCTTTATTATTATCTGAGTTAATAATATCATTAACAGTATCTAATCTAATATCATTGATTTCTTGTTCAAATTCATTTTCATTTTTTTCATTCATACTTAAATTAATTTCATCATTTTCATTAATTGGACAAATATTTCTAAATTTAATCATTTCATAATTATCATCATTAACTGAAGGAGCAATTTCACTAAATTGAGTTATTTTATCATAATTAATTACTCCTTCAATCATATTATTATTTACAAATGATGTATCTGTTAAAAGAGATTGATTTCCTTGAAGACTTATAAAACTTTTATTTCTATTTTTGATCAATTTTGAAATTTGAAAATCATTTATTTCATTTATTAATTGTAATGAGTTATTTTTAAAAGAATTTTTTAATTTTATTTTTTGATTTTCTAATTTGGATTTTTCTTTAATTAAATCACTATTTTTAATAAAGCAAGTTTTAAAAGAATTTTTATTTTCATAATTAATATTATTAGAATATTCAATATTATCTTCATAAGGTAAAAAAAATTCATAATCTAATTTATTAATAGCAAAATACCAAACACAATTCCAAAATAAAGGTGTAAATTGCATTTTAAAATTATTAACATCTAAATGAGTTCCATATTCTCTTAAAATACCATTTTTAACATTAACTTTAATATTATAAGGAGAATGTAAAACTACTTCATCAGTTGTTGATGTTTTACCTTCAATTCCAAAATAATTTCCTTGAGTATTTAATTCTTTTCCAAATTTAATTCCAATTTTTGGTAAATTATAATGATTATTATCACAAGAAATCCACATAATATCATTTTTTGTATTTGAAAAATTTGTACATATATCATATAAATTTATTAAACTTTGACATTCTATACATAAATCAAATTTATAAAATTGAATTTGAGATGTTAATACATTTTTTTCATATTTATTTTTAAAAGTTCTTTTTCTAAAAGTAAAATCATCTTTTTTTTCTAAATGAAATAATAATTCATTTTTATTATTTATTAATTCATCACTAACCAATTCTTTTATTTGTTGTGAATCTAATAATTTATTAATTATATCATAAATAAAAGTACTTGGATGTAATTTAAATATTATTAACTTTTGATATAATTTTAATATCATTTCTTCTTCTTTATTTTTATTTAAAACATCAAATAATAAATTAAAAATTTCCATTTCATGATGAATAACTTTATCTAAAACATTAATTAATTGATTAAAACGATATTTTCTTTCATTTTTATCAAAATACCAAAAAGAAAAAGCCCAAAGTTCTAACCAAGTTAAATAAATATAATTTTTCATTTCAATTTTATGAATTTTATAACTTCCTAAATAAGATTTTGATATAATATCAGTAGAAATTAAATCAATTTCTTCTGAAAAATCAGGAGGAGGAGAATATTCATTTACATTATTATTATTAAAAAATAAATCCATATTCAAAATTGGAAAAAGTAAATAATTAAAATTAACTCTTTTAGATTTTAAAGTAATTTCTTGTCCATTATATAATTGATTTGAAATATCTTTTGTTATCATTTCTATTTCTTGTTCAGATAATTCTCTTGTTTTTTGTACTGCATAAATATTAGTTTTATTATAAGCTTTTGAAGATAAAAAAATTGTTTCTTCTTTTCTAAAATATTTTTTTCTATTTTCTTTATCTATTAATTCATCTTTTATTAATAAAATTTCTGCCATTTCTAAATTATTTTTTGGTATCATTCTCTTATATATTAATTCTGAAAACATATTTGATTCTGTTAAAAATTTTTCATAAAATTTTCTCTCATATGAATGATCATTTAAAAATTTATCAATTTTAAATAATGTATGTATATTTGCATTTTGAATATCTTCATTTGATTTAAAATAATCTTCATTTAAATAATCTTCATAATCTTTAATAATTTCTAAATGAAAATCAAAAAAAATTTTAGAAAATTCATAATTAAATGTTTCTTCTGGGATAATTTTATTTTGTATAGAATATAAATATTTTTTAATATCTTTTTCAAGCATATATTTAGCTTCATAAGGGAAAGGAGGCATTTCTTCATCAGTAATTAATTTTGTTTTTTTATCTTCAATATCAACAATAAAAAAATTAGAACCATAAGTTTCAATTTCATTATCATCAAAAAAATTTTCATAATATTTTTCATTTATTCCAAAAATAAAAGGAGAAATACTTTCTAAAGTTTTATAATTTTCCTTTGGTAAATAACTTATAATTTGATGAGGATATTTATAAGGAAAAATTAAAGAAATAAAAGATAAAAGTACTTTACATAAAATATTTAAATCAGTAGAAAAAAATAATATTTTTGACTCATAATAAATTTGTCTAATTATTTCAATAATTGTTTCTACATCAAACCATTGGAAAATTTTTTCTAATTTAATTTGAACAGATGGAATTTTATTTATTTCATTTGATTTTAATTCTAGTTTTTTATTAAATAATAAATATTCAATTGTATATAACCCTCTTGGTGGAACTGGAACTTCAATAATTAAATTTTCTATAATTTTCTCAATTGGTATTTGAAAAGAAGAAAAAGTAACACTTTGATATAAAGAATATAATATTTGTTGATGTATATTAATATAAGGATAAACTGAAATTACACAAATGCATTTTGGAATAAAATAAAATCTACTTTTAAAAAAAGGACTTTTTCTACTTGTTAAAGGAATTCTATTTTCTAAAATACTAGAATTATTAATTGAATCTTCAGAAGTTTCATTTAATGAATTACACATATCAATTTTATCTTTTAATTTCTTATATTTTGTTATCGATTCATAAAAAATTAAACAACTAATAAATTTTTGAGGATAATTAAAAGAATATAATGCATTATCTAAAATAAAAGAATTAAATTGTATTTCAGGTTCTCTTTTACTCATTATCATTTTAAATCCTTTTGGAAAACAAAAATTAATTATTCCTGAATCAATTTCTAAAATTGATTTTTCAAAAGTTGGACATTTAGATAAAATTTCTGGTTTTAATTCTATATTATTTATATAATCTGGATCATCAAATTTATATAAGTTTTCATTTCTACATATTGATGGTTTTATTCCACATATTACAAAATAATCTATTAAATTATTACCCTTATCTAATTGAAATTTTAATTTTGCTAAATTCTCGGGGAGAACTCGTTTTGGCATTTTTTAAATTGTATTTTTTAATTTTTTTATTTTTGTTATTTTAAATTTTTATTTTGAAATATATTTTTTTACTAAATTATTATAATGGTTTTATAAAAGTGGAAATATTAAATTTTTGATATTGTTTTATTTATTTTTTTAATTTAATATGAATAATAAAAAAAATATGATTGTTTCAGAGGATAAAAAAATTAAAAATAAACCTTTGACTATTAGTAAATCTATATCATCAAAAGAATTTGCAGAAGAGAGAAAGTATAATAATTTAAAAGATGATTATTCACAATTAGGTAAAATTAATGAAAAAAATAAAACTAAAGTTACAGAGTTAACAAATGAAATAAATAAATTAAAAAATATAAAAAATAATTTAGAAAAAGAATTAATAATATCAAAAAAAGCAAATGAGAGAATAATGACAGAAAAACAGAATTGTGATAAAGTAATAAAAGAAAATAAAAATTATATTATCAAATTAGAAAACAAAATATTTGAATTATCAAAATCTAAATCTTTAAATTTATTTGAATATAATCATAAAATTACAAAAGAAAATGAATATTTAAAGCAAGATATAATTAATAAAGAAGAACAAATTTCAAAAATTTCAGAAGAGAATTTAAATTTAAAAAAAGAAATTAATATATTAAATAATTCTCTATCTACAAAATTAGAAAATTTAAAATTTAAAGGTGATTTAAAATCTTCTTTACTTTATAATATTGGATTAATAAAATTACAATTAGATGAATCAAAAGAATTAAATAATGAAAATGATAATACAATTCTTAATTTAAAAAAAGAAATTGATAAAAAGAATAAATTACTTCAAGATTTAACTTTTGATAAATCTAATATTGTCGAAGAATTAATGAAAAAAAAAGAAGAAAATGAAAATATTATAAATGAATATAATAAATTAAAAGAACAATTTTCAAAATATAAAAAAGAAATTGACAAAGTAAATGAAAAAATATCATTAAATAAAGATGATAATTTAATAGAAGAAAAGAATATAAAATTAAATAATGAAAATAATACAAATAAAATTAATAAAGAATCTGATTTATTATTAGATATAAATAGTTCAATTAAAAATGAATTAAATTTAAAATATAAAAACATTTGTAATGAAAGAGATTCTTTAAAAAAAAAATTAAATCAATTTGAAAATGAGAAAAAAGAAATAATAGAAAAAAATAAAATTCTTTTACAACAAAATAATAAATTATCAAATGCTTTAACACTTCTCTCAAATAAATGTGAACAATATGAAGGAGATTATAATCAAAATATTACAGATTTAAATAATGAAATATCAAATTTAAAAATAGAAAAAGAGAATCAAAAAAAAGAAATTTCTTCTTTAAAATTAAAAATTAATTCTTTAGAATCAGAAAATAATAATTATAAAGAACAAAATCAACAATTAAATTTACAATTAGATAAGATTAAAAAAACAAATTTATTACTTCATAAAAATTTATCAAATGCAATTCAAAGTTCAGAAAATATTATAAATAATTCTGATAATATAAATATGAATAATATGGATTTAATAAATGTAAAAAACAACGAAACAAATTTAAATGATTTAATAAAAAAAGAAACAGAAAAAAATAAAGAATATGCAGAAATAATAGAAAAATACAATCAAAACATATAAATTATTTTTTTTATAAATTTTTTATTTAAAAAAAATATATAAAAATATAAATAAATTCATAAAAAAAAATATGATAAATAACAATAATAATGATTCACAAATAGAATCAGAAAAAGAATATTCAATAAAATCTCAAATAATAAAAACATTAGAATGGCCAAGTTATACAATTTCAATATTACAAGATAATGAAGAAGATAACGAACAAATAAATTTTTTATTAGGAACAAACACAAACAATACAGAATCAAATTATTTAATTTCTGCATTTTATGATAAAGAAACAGAAAAAATTAATATAAGAAGAAAATTAAAGCATTCAGGAAATGTAGTAAAAGTATTTTATTTAAATTCAAAAAAAGCATTAACATCATCATCAGATAATAATATTTATTTATATGATTTACATCAAAAACATAATGAAGTTTCAACAAAGCCAAATTTAATATTAAAATCACATAATGATTATTGTACATCAATAAATTTAAATAAAGGAAAAAATACTTTAATTTCAACTTCTTTAGATGGAAAATTATGTTTATGGAATATTAATTCAAGTGGTAGTTTAGGTATTTTAAAACCTTTAAATGAAATATCATATCATGAAAATAGTATTAATGATTCAGATTGGGATAAAAATAATGAATATTTATTTTGTTCATGTGGTGATGATAAAAAAATGATTTTTTATGATATTAGAGATAGTAATAAAGTTATTAGTATTAATACACCTAATAAATTAAAAAAAATTAAATATAATTATATGAATTCTAATTTATTATTAACTGCTAATGATGATTTTAAAATTGATTTATGGGATTTGAGAAATACTAAAGTTAAATTACATAATTTTGAATTTCATAAAGGAGAAATCACTTCTATTAAATGGAGTGATGTTAATGAAAAAATTTTTATTAGTTCTTCTGTTGATTGTAATTTAGTTATGTGGAATTTAAAATATTTAGAAGAGTTTAATAGTCCTGTTAATGGAGAAGATTTCCCAGTTGAAGTTGAATGGATTAAATATTTAGATAATAGGATTTTGGATTTTGATTTTTTTAATAATATTATTTCTTTGGTTGATGATGAAAATCATGTTAAAGTTTTAAGTTTAAATATTTAAATTTTTTTATATAATTTAATTACAATATTAATTAAATAAAATATTACTTTATATTTTTATTTTCAAAATTATCCCAATAAAATCTTTTCAGAATATTTTAAAATAAATTTTATAACATTATAGAATTAAAAATCAATATTTAAGATTATTTATAGTAAAATAATTTTTATAGAAGTACAATTTAATAAAAA
>Ga0310695_10007365_pt1 | contig 17601 bp, 10 predicted proteins | sample RumenRJG_04DNA_FD_203882 | JGI IMG/M metagenome (GOLD analysis project Ga0310695, IMG submission 203882) | Bovine rumen microbial communities from Lethbridge, Alberta, Canada - RJG_04 (v2) (version 2) | ecosystem: Host-associated > Mammals > Digestive system > Stomach > Rumen | place: Canada...
TGAAGGATATCTGCAAGGGTCTGAAGAAGAACCAATATCCTGCGGCAATGTTTGTGGCAGGTGGCCTGATGATGACGCTGATGACTCGTTGCACGTACAGGTTCTATCATCGTCCTGAGGAACTGCGTAGGCTGAACAACTCGACGCTGATTATCGGCGACCCAGCCAGTGGTAAGTCGTTTGCCACTCGACTGTTCAAACTCTTGGCGGCTCCTATGGTGGCAGCGGATAAGGCTGGTATCGCAGCCATCAACCGCTACAAGGAGGAGATGAAAACCAAGGGCGCAAACAAGGAGAAGCCGCAGAAGCCTAAGGCACTATTCAGGGTGCATCCGGCTCGTACTTCGAATGCACAATTCATCCAAGATATGGTGAATGCCGTGGAGGTGGTGGATGGTACTGAGATGCAGTTGCATATGCTGACCTTTGATACTGAACTCGACAACACCATGACGGTGCAGAAGGGTGGTTCGTGGATTGATAAGATGAGTCTGGAACTCAAAGCGTTTCACAACGAGGAGGATGGCCAGGCGTATTCTAATTTGGACAGTGTGGTGCAGAACTTCTTCGTGTTCTGGAACTATATCTACACGGGCACCCCTATGGCTCTGAAGAAGAAGGTGAATGCTCAGAACTTTGGTTCTGGACTGGCTACACGCCTGACATGCATTCCGCTGCCCAGCACCAACTTCGAGATGATGGAGCGTGAGAGCACCGTCGATTTCGAGAGCGACGGCAGACTGAAGGAGTGGGCTTTCAAGTTGGATCGCGTGAAGGGCGAACTCTCTGTGCAGAAGATTGTAGATGAACTCTACGACTGGACGGCACGCCGCATGATGGATGCCAAGGAGAACAACTCAAAGGCGGACGAAATGCTGCTGAAGCGTTGCGCCTATCATGGGCTGAACTTCTCAGCACCGTTCATCGTGATGCGCCATTGGGCAGATATTCATCAGGACGGGCAGTATTGGTGTGGTGAGTTTGAGACAGACGCTACAGACTGGAAACTGGCAGAGTTGATAGTGACCATTCAGTACGCCTGCCAGCGTCATTACTTTGGGGCATTGGCCGAAAAGTATTTCGACGACAAGACACGCGATGCTGCTGCCAACACGCCACGCAGGGCAAAGACAATTGAGGCTTTCAACCGTCTGCCTGAAGAGTTTACCATCGACGATGTGATGCGCTGCTTTGGACTGGCACAGAACAACTCGGCTCGCGCCAGGGTGTTCCGTCTGCTGAAGGATGGTCTGGTAGAAAAGGTGGATGAGTTTGTGGAGAACGGCACCACCAAGGCTAAGTACAAGAAGACTGGGGCTGTGATGATTTGACGCTGACTGCGGGCAGGGCTTCGTCCCTGCCAACGCAGTTCTTGCTTAGGCAAGCGACCATAGGTCGAGCGACGCAGTTACACAGTTACGCAGTTGCATAAGGTTTTATAGAAACGAGAAAATGGAAAAAGTAGAAATATCTATATGGACTTCGCCGGCATGGAAAAGAGTCCTGGCAGCTTTGCCGAAACGCTCTACGAGACTTATGGAATGACACTCGTTGACCGCGTCATCCAACAGAACAAGAAATAGCGTGCTCTAAAAGTCAAAAAACAAATGAAGGTCACACGGTGCATCCACCATGTGACCTTCTTATTGATTCACACACTACGACTAGTTGTTGATAATCATGTTGTAAAGGATGAAGGAATAGATATCGGCTTGTTCCTCCAGTACCTTAGCCAGTGGTTTGCCACCTCCGTGACCTGCCTTGGTATCGATGCGGATGAGCACGGGGTTGGGACCTGCATGGCACTCTTGCAGGGTAGCTGCAAACTTGAACGAGTGGGCTGGAACCACGCGGTCGTCGTGATCGGCTGTAGTAACGAGGGTGGCAGGGTATTTCGTGCCAGGCTTCAGGTTGTGGAGTGGGGAATAGCCGCGAAGGTATTCGAACATCTCCTTGGAATCCTCGCTGGTGCCATAGTCGGAGGCCCAGTTCCAGCCGATGGTGAACTTATGATAGCGAAGCATGTCCATCACGCCGACTTGTGGAATGGCCACACAGAAGAGGTCGGGACGCTGGGTCATGCAGGCTCCGACAAGCAGTCCGCCATTGGAACCGCCCACGATGGCGAGTTTATCGCTGGAGGTGTAGCGCTCGCGGATGAGGTATTCGGCAGCGGCGATGAAGTCGTCGAAGACATTCTGCTTCTGCATCTTCGTGCCTGCCAAGTGCCATGCTTCGCCATACTCGCTACCGCCACGCAGGTTGACCTGTGCATAGATGCCGCCCTGTTCGAGGAAGGGAATGCGCGTAGCTGAGAAGCTGGGGCCGAGCGAGATGTTGAAACCACCGTAGCCGTAGAGATAGACGGGATTCTTGCCGTGGCGCTTCATGCCTTTCTTATAAGTGATAAACATAGGTACGCGCGTGCCGTCCTTGCTCTGGAAGAAAATCTGTTCGGAAACGTAATCCTGTTGCTTGAACTTCACGTTGGGCTGGGCATAGAGCGTGCTCTCATTCTTCGCCATATCGTAGCGATAGATGGTGCCAGGCATGGTGAACGAGGTGAAGCTGTAGAAGCACTCGGGCTGTTTCTCGTCGCCGGTAAAGCCCACGCTGCCCACCATCGGCAACTTAACTTCGTGGCGCAACGTGCCATCCAGACCATAGACGAAAGCATGGTCGGAAGCGTCCTGATTATAGGTCAGAATGAATTGGCGGTTGATAACTTCCACGTCGCTCAGCATGTGCTGTTGTTCAGCAACTACTTCGTGCCAGTCGTCGACACCAGGCTTGTGAATGTCTGCCACCATGAGGCGACCCTTGGGAGCACCGTAGTTGGTGTATATGTAAATCTTGTCGCCCTCGTTGTAAACGGGCACATACTGGAAGTCCATGTTGCCAGTCATCTGGATGAACTGAGCATTCTGCTGGCGTAAGTCGCGCACAAAGAGATTGTTGCCTGCACCAGCACCACTCTCGAAAAGATACATCATGGTTTCTTCTTCGTTTACGCTGACATCATAGAAGCGCTTGGGTTGGGTGGGATTCTGATAGAACAACACATCGTCAGACTGGGGCGTACCCATCTTATGATAATAAATCTTCATGCCCTCGTTGACGTTCGAGAACTCCTTACCCTCCTCAGGACGGTCGTAGGACGAATAGTAGAAACCATCGCCACACCATGCAGCCCCAGAGAACTTCGCCCATTCAATGTGGTCGTTGGTCAACTGTCCCGTCTTCAGGTCAATGACATAGAACTCCTGCCAGTCAGAACCAGAGCGTGAGATGCTGTAGGCAGCCCATCGTCCGTTGTTCGAGAAATAGACACCCTTCAGGGCAACTGTTCCGTCGGAAGACAGCGTGTTAGGGTCGAGGAAAACGCGAGGCTCGCCACCCAACTCATCCATCACGTACATCACATACTGATTCTGCAGTCCGTTGTTCTTGTAGAAATACCACTTGCCGTGACGCTTGCGAGGAGCCCCGATTTTCTCGTAGTTCGAAAGTTCCGTGAGTCGCTTCAACAGTCTTGCGCGGAAAGGAATCTTCTGCAGATAAGCGTTCGTCACCTTGTTCTCAGCCTCTACCCACGCAGCGGTCTGCGCAGAGGTATCGTTCTCCAGCCAGCGATAAGGGTCGGCTACTTTCACACCGAAGTATTCATCAACGGTGCCGTCTTTCTGAGCCTTGGGATAGTTCAGGCTCTGAGCTGTAGCAACGGTAGTTGCTAACGTTGCCAATGTCATGATAATTGCTTTTTTCATATAGGTTATGTAAATATTTGGGTACAAAGATACAAAAATAATTGATAACTGATAATTCTTTTTTTAAAAAAGCGGCAAAGCCGAGCGGATAATTGATAATTATTTTGTAATTTTGTCGGCAGTAAACTTAAAACAAAATGAATAACATCAAACGAATCGTATTGACAGGTGGCCCTTGTGCTGGTAAGACAACGGCCCTGGTGCGCATCATCGAGCATTTCTCGAATCTCGGCTTCAAAGTGTTCTGTGTTCCAGAAGTTCCCACCATGTACAGTCAGGGAGGATGGAGCTATCTGACTCCTAATCCCAAGCTCTATTATGAGGGTGAGTTAGCCATTCTGCAAACCCAGCTGGCGCTGGAAGATTCGTTTATGCGTCTGGCTGAGACCTGTACCAAGCCTACCTTCGTGGTGTGCGACCGTGGTACGATGGACATTTCGGCCTATATCGCCCCAGAGATGTGGAAGGACATTACCAGCAAGTGTGGCACGTGTAGCAACGAGTTGCGCGAGCGCTATGATGCCGTGCTCCATCTGGTGTCAGCTGCCGATGGTGCTGAACAGTATTATACCGTTGCCACCAATGCCAACCGCTATGAGCAAGCCAATGAGGAAGGACTGCAACTGGCGCGCGACTTGGACAAGAAGGTGAATCGTGCATGGAAGGGACATCCGCACCTGCGCGTCATCAACAACCACGATGACTTCGACACCAAGCTGCGCCGTGTGCTGAAGGAGATTTCCAACGTGCTGGAGATTCCACAGCCCATAGAGGAAGTCCGTACTTATATCGTGGAGATTACGGGCAATCTGCCTGAGTGTGTGGAGAGCGAAATTACCCAGACTTACCTGGTGGCTGATCCTGATTGTGAGGTGCGCCTGCGTCGTCGCGACTGGGGTGGGGAGATCGTCAATGTGCACAAGACCAAGAAGCGCATCTCGGCTACGGAGGTGCTGGAGACGGAGCGTCAGGTGACAAATGCCCTGTACGAGTCGTTGTTGCAGCAGGCAGACCCCTATCGTGCCACTATTCACAAGACGCGTCGCTCGTTTATCTGGAAGGGTCAGTATTTCGAAATCGACTCCTTCCATGAGCCCGTTGACAATCTGGTACTGCTCGAGACCAAGGGCGTTGCCCAGACGGAGGATGTGAACTTCCCGCCCTTCCTGAAAGTCATCAAGGATGTGACAGGAAATCCGCAATACTATAATTATAATATAGCCCTTAGACGGTAAGATAATCACTTAACCAACATAATGAAAAGACTGATATTCATGAGTCTGGCGCTGGTAGCTTTGTCGGCTGTAGCCCAGCAGCATTTCCTATGGTACGATAAACCCGCCACGCATTGGCTGGAGGCGCTTCCCATAGGAAATTCGCATTTAGGAGCAATGGTCTATGGAAAGACCGATGTAGAGGAAATCCAGTTGAATGAGGAGACCTTCTGGAGTGGTTCTCCCCACGAGAACAACAGCAAGGAGTCGCTCCAGTATCTGCCTGAGGTGAGGAAGCTCATCTTTGCAGGTCGTGAACAGGAGGCAGCCGGACTGATAGACCAGCACTTCGTGAAAGGACCTCACGGCATGCGCTATCTGCCGATGGGAAGTGTGCGCCTGACGTTCAACTATCCGGGCAAGGATGCTGTGCCAGAAAACTACCGCAGACAACTGAGTCTGTCGGACGCGCTGAACACCACATCGTATACCGTTGAGGGTGTTCGCTACGAGCGTACCGTCTTTGCCTCGCAGGCCGACAATGCCATCATCGTGCATCTGAAAGCCGACAAGAAGGGCGCCCTCTCGTTTGCCGTGAATTGCGAGAGTCCGCTGGAAGCAACGTATGCCGTATCGAAGCACGAGTTGACCTCTACGATTAAGAATGTGGGGCAGGAGGGCATTGACGGTAAGCTGACCGCCCAACTGCGCGTGAAGGTGCTGACTGACGGAAAAATGGCGGACAAGGCCCAGCGTGTGCTGGTGAAAAATGCTACTACCGCAACGCTTTACATCGTGGCTGCCACCAACTTCGTGAACTATCATGATATCAGCGGAAATGCTGACGAGAAGAACAACCGTTCGCTCCAGTCGTTGGCGGGCAAGAGCTATGAGCAATTGCTGAATGCGCATCTGCAAAAATACCAGGAGCAATACAATCGGGTTTATCTAGACCTGTCTAGACAGTCTAGACAATCTAGAGATTCTAGATTATCCAGCCTTCCCACCAACGAGCGCCTGGCTAAATTCGACGGCTCCGACCTCGATATGGTGTCGCTGATGATGCAGTATGGTCGTTACCTGCTGATTTCTTCGTCGCAGCCTGGTGGTCAACCTGCTAATCTGCAGGGTGTGTGGAACGATAAGATGAATGCGCCGTGGGATTCGAAATACACCATCAACATCAATGCGGAGATGAACTACTGGCCTGCGCTGGTGGGCAATCTCGCAGAGACGCAGCAACCGCTGTTCTCGATGATTCGCGACCTGAGCACGACGGGAGCCCAGACAGCGAAGACGATGTATGGCTGCAAAGGTTGGGTAGCGCATCATAATACCGACCTGTGGCGAATAGCAGGTCCTGTAGACGGAACACCTTGGGGCATGTTTCCTACGGGTGGCGCCTGGCTGACTACGCATCTCTGGCAACACTATCTGTTTACAGGCGACAAGAAGTTCCTGGCAGACTACTATCCCGTGATGAAGGGTGCTGCTGATTTCCTGACAGACTATATGCGCGAATATCCTGCCGATGGTGAACTGAAGAATGCGGCTGGATGGATGATGACCGTGCCTACTGTTTCGCCAGAACATGGACCGAACGGAAAGGGTACGAATGTGACGGCAGGTTCGACGATGGACAACCAGATTGTGTTCGATGTGCTGAGCAGTACCATCCGTGCTGCCAAGATTTTGGGCAAGGCAGAAAAAGAGGTGAGTAAGTTGAAAGCATGTCTTGCCAAACTGCCGCCTATGCAGATTGGACGCTACGGACAATTGCAGGAGTGGCTGATAGATGCAGACGACCCCAAGGACGAGCATCGGCACATCTCGCATCTCTATGGACTTTATCCCTCGAACCAGATTTCGCCCTATACGCATCCAGAACTGTTCACAGCTGCTTCGAACACTTTGAAACAGCGTGGCGATATGGCAACGGGATGGAGTTTGGGATGGAAGACGAACTTCTGGGCAAGAATGCTGGATGGCAACCATGCCTATCAGATTATCAAGAATATGTTGCGCCTGTTGCCGCGCGATGAGGAAGCGAAGAATTATCCTGAGGGACGAACCTATCCGAACCTCTTCGATGCGCATCCACCTTTCCAGATTGACGGTAATTTCGGATGCTCGGCAGGAGTCTGTGAGATGCTGGTACAGAGTCATGACGGTGCGGTGCAGCTGTTGCCTGCCCTTCCTGACGATTGGAAGGAGGGCGAGGTGCGCGGACTGAGAGCCCGTGGTGGTTTCGTGGTTGACATCAAGTGGGAGAAGGGAAAGCTCACGGAGACAACCATCCGTTCTACCATTGGAGGCACGTTGCGCCTGCGTTCGTATGTGGCATTACAAGGCAGGGACTTGCGACCAGCCAGTGGACCGTGTCCGAATGCTTTGTTTGCGCCTGCTGATATCAAACAACCGCTCCAGTCGTCTGAACTGAAGGCGTTGGAAATGCTTCGTGTGCGTCCTGTCTATGAATATGATATGGATACACAGGCAGGCGAAAGCTATACCTTTACTTGTAGTGAGGAGAACAGGTCGGCTATCACCCAATCGTGGTTAGACCCGCTGCGCTATTCTGCTGTCTTCGAAGGGCAGCATACTGCGCTGTACACCATCCATAACGAAAAGGGTATGGAGGCTTGCGTAACCAACTATGGCGCTCGTTTGGTGAGTCTGGTTTATCAGGGAAAAGACTGTGTGGTAGGTTTCGACAATGTGGTGGACTATCGTCGTTTCCGTCAGAACTATGGGGCAACGGTAGGTCGCTATGTAGGAAGAATCAACGGGGCAAAGTTTACGCTGGATGGCGAGGAATATCCCTTGCAGGAAAATGGAAGGGGAGTGACCTCGCACGGAGGTTATCCTGGTTTTGCAGACCATGTGTGGACGCTGAAAGCGCAGACGGACAGCACCGTGACCTTGCAATACGTTTCTGCGGATGGAGAAAACGGATTTCCTGGCGAACTGACTGTGAACCTGACCTATAAGCTGAGCAACAGAAACGGGCTGGAAGTAAGCTATGAGGCTACTACCACCAAGCCTACGGTGCTGAACCTGACGAACCATTCGTTCTTTAACATCTCAGGAAACTTGAAGCAGGAAATCACCAACCAGACGTTGTGGGTGAACAGCGACAAGATTGCTACTTTCGATGCCCAGAAGAATCTGGACGGCAAGATGATGAAGGTGAAGGGTACGCCCTTCGACTTCCGTAAGCCTACGAAGATTGGTGCAAGAATAGATGATGATCATGCCCAACTGAAGATTACGCGTGGCTATGACCACAGCTTCGTGCTGAACACAAAAGGCAGCGACCAGAAGGCTGCTGCCATGATAACGGATGAAGCCACCAAGACGCAGATGACAGTCTATACCACAGAACCCGTGTTGCACATTTATACGGGCAACGGACTGAAGGGTAACACGCGAGGCAAACAGGATATCTATTATCCGCATCGTTCAGCCATCTGTTTTGAGGCAATGCATCTGGCAGATTCGCCTAACCAGCCTCAGTTCCCCTCTACCGTGTTACGTCCAGGAGAGACGTTCAGTTCGCACACGGCATATGTGTTCTCTACGATAGAGTAAGCACAACCTCTTGGTTGGGCAGAATGTCCACCTGCTGGTCTTTGTAATATAGCGTGCCTCGGCCTTCCGTGGCACGTATTTTTATCTGCTTCTTGTCCATATAGACATGTATCATGCCATGAGGTGTTGGCACGTCGCCCTCCATCCATTCCAAGTCGCCCAAAGCAGGTCTTACCTCATATTCTTCATAGCCAGGCTTGGTAGGTTGTACGCCCAGATAATACTTGCCTAGCAAGTAAACGGGCGATGCACCCCAGGCGTGACACAGCGACTTGCCATAGGGACGACCGTACATAGCGAGATGTTGTACGCCCTTTTCCGTGGGCACGTATTTCTCCCAGAAAGAGGTCGCACCCTCACGTAACATGCCGCCCCAGTAGTCACGTATCTCCTGCAAAACTTGAGTATGCAAACCGTCGATGCAGAGGGCTTCTAATTCGTAGAAACGCATATAGGGTGTGGTGATGGGATCGACCTTAGGATTCAGCATGACGCTCTTCATGATCTCTTGGCGCTGTTCCTCATAAGCCATTCCATAGATGATGGCAAACATATTGGGGAACTTGGTAATCTGACGATTCATCACACCATCCTCGATAGCGTGGTAGTAGGCTTTCTCCTCGTCGCTCCAGAAGGTCTGATTGATTTTGTTGCGCAATTCCTCAGACTGCACACGATAGTTGGTCTTGATGCCAAGTACATCGGCGCATAGGGCCATTGTCTCCAAAGCCTTGCAGAACAGGATCTGTTCGAAGCAGAGGGTGCCACGCTTGTGCATGGGGAAATCTACCCAGTCGACGAAAATCCAATCGTCGGCCTGCCCCTCAGCCATTCCTTCGCTATTGGTGCGACTTTGCACGTAATCCATCAGCGTCACCATGCGGGGCCACATCTCACGAACGAAGTCTGCATCGCCCGTGTATTGATAGTAATCAAGCACCGACTTGAACCAATAGAAAGTATAGTCCATGATGGTGTTGACATGTGCCGTCACAGGGTCTTTGCCTCGCAGCTGTCGGATGGTGCGTTTGACACACTCTGTATCGAAGCGCAGGTAGTAGTTCATCAGATACGACTGGATGGCGTCGCCACTCCACGTCCAACGGTCGCGCTTGATGCCGTCCATGAAGAACTCGCGAGTGGTGAGGTCCATCGTGTATGCACCCACTTCCCATATCTTGTTGATTTCCTCGTCAGAGCAACGGAAGGAACCACTATGCGACAAATCGTGGGAAGCATATTCATAGTCCATCAATACTTCGTCGTAGGTGGTGCCTTCTTCTGCCTCGATATAGACATAGCGGAAGGCTTTGCTTCCGAGGTCTGAGGTGTAGCTTGTTGCTGAGGCACAGCAACATGCGGAAATGGAAAGCACGTCGAGGGTTTCGCAATGCTCCTTGTCCTGTGCTTCTTCAGCGCTCTCTCCGTAGTAGATGTGAAGGGTTCCTTTCAGATTCTTGACTTTCAGGTAGCCGAAGGTCTCCTTGCCAAAATCGTAGAGGGTTTTGTTAGCTGTCAAAGTATGGTAGCATACGGGACGGAGCTCTTCGCGCTCCAGCTGGAATGAGGAGGGTGGGGTGCTGATACTGTCGAAATGCCAATGGGCAGCAGGCACGTAGATGCCTGAACCATGTGCAACTCCGTTTTCGTCAATCCATATCTTATCCTCATAGGTCGCCAACCATGTAGAGTCTGTCTTAATCGTTTTTCCGTCTATATACAAGGCAGGAGGCGTAGCTTGGTTCCATACCTTCAGATTCAGTTTATGCTGACCTTTTGGTACGACAAACGTCTGAGGCATGCCAAACTGTAGTTTCCCGTCGAGCATCAGATTGAACTGTCCCTCGCAAGTAATGGTGATAGTCTCGTCCTCAGGAATGTCGAATGCCTTTGAGAATTCAACCGTAACATAGTGCGAGTCCTGTTTCCAGAACGGGGGAAACATAGCTCCTCGCTCAGTTCTGCGATTATTGAAAATGTTGCCGAGCCACACCTCGAAGTCGCCCGGATACCAGATCCACGTAGCTTTATTTTCTGCCTGCATTGCGTTTGATGTTTTCGTTTACTTGTGGACCATTGTTCTCCCAGATGTTGCCAGGTCCGTTGGCATTCTTCAGATATTTCTCCTCGGGTGTCCAGTTGTCCTTCATTGTGATGTTGCTCGACCCCTCGTCGGTATAGAGGTAGAACCAATGGTTCGGATCGTGAACGTAGCTGGGCTTGGCTATATCGCGAACCACATTCTCAGAGATGATGGTTCCAGGTTGGTTGCCCAAAGTATAGATGCCTGCGCAGTCGTACATGTGCTGGGCATAGTTGTAGATGAGGTTGGCATGCACTTTGTTGTTCTTCATGCAGACCAAATCTCTGTTCCAGCCCCAGCCCATAGAGATACCTGTGTAAGATACGTTGTGGATGGTGTTATGTTCGATATTGATGTCGCTCACATAACCTGCGCAAATAGCGACACAGCCCCAGTCCTCATTGCTTACCTCATAGAACAGGCTGTTGCTGACCTCTTGTCCTGTGCAAACCTCGCGGAAATCAGTAGGCTGATAAGGCAGGTGAGTCTCGAGTCCTTCAGGTGAGAACGAGCCACACACATATCCATTCATCGCAATATCGGTGAAGGTACAGTTGGTTGTCGCACCACGACGACATGCAATGACATAATCCAAACCAGAACCGCCCAGATGCTCGAAGCGACAAGCGTCAAAATTGATATCCTCCGTATAGCGTAGTTCCACAGCGGCATTGGCACGTCCCAACCATCCCTGATTGTCCAGTTTGTGGTTATTAGGACGGTCAATAGAGGGGCGAAGTTTATAGGCTTCGGTCAGATACATGCCTGCCTGAAGGGGCACATGACCTTTCTCTGAAGGACGCATCCATGTAGTGTGTTGGAAAGAAATACCTTTGATGTTGATATGCCTTACGGGGCGCTCTGCAGAACCAATGACTTCTACTAAGGTTCCCAAAACGGGAACAACAGCTTCCTGGATGATTTCGCCTTTCTTGGGCATATAGTAAATCTTATGCTCTCTGATGTCGTAATACCACTCGCCTGGCTCATCCAACAGCTCCTTCGCATTGGTCAGATAGAAGGGTGAGGGATGTCCTGTATCAGGCGTCATAGGCGAAGGCCAAGGGTGCTCAAATTGGAGCTTGTCCTCTGGGTTGTGGAAGCGCACGGCGACGGAATCGCCTTGCACAGTAAGGCTCTTGATGCGGAGGTTTGAGGTACACCACATCTCGTGCAACACCATCTCTGCGTAGGGCGCTTTCAGAATTTTCTCAACTGCTTTCTTAGGAACCCACAAAATATGGCCTTTCTTGTCATAGGTACGGATGCGAGGCATTTGTTCGAAGGGGTCGCTCCCGTCGACTAAATCGACGGGCACATTGCGGGCACGAATGGCCTTCTTGCCGTTGATCCATAACTGACGGAAATCGACAGGACGACCATTGAAATCAGGAACATCAGCCACCAACAACTTGCCTTGTTTCTTCCATCCTGTAATTTTCATGCCACCACTGATGACGGCGTTGTTACCCACCATCGTCAGACCGCTGTCCTCTGGACGCAGACGAAGGGGTTCATACAGAAAATAAGTACCTGCTCCAAGGTTGATAGTTACCTCAGAAGCTTTCCCCAGTCTTCTCATCTCGCGAGCCTTGCGGATAGCATCGGTCAGCGATGAGTCGGGGGTAATGTTTATCTCTGCTGCCTGCATGCCTATGGTGCAGAACAAGCTTACGAAAAGGAGTATGTGTTTCATATATTTTAAAGACGCACTGATGGGTAAATTGTCACCAGTAAGGTTTAAACCTTACGCGCTGTAATACGTCTAAAAAACATCTATAACAATACTATTAGCATTTTCACAATGAAGGATTTTAATTACTACGCACCAACAGAGGTGATGTTCGGAGAGAACAGTGAGGAGCAGGTGGCTGCTCTGGTGAAGAAATATGGTGGTACGAAGGTACTTGTACATTATGGCGGCAAGAGTGCAGTCAAGTCAGGACTGCTGGATAAGATTTGCAACCTGCTTCGTGAGGGTGGTGTAGATTTTGTTACTTTGGGTGGCGTAGTGCCCAACCCTCGTCTTTCTTTGGTGCATGAGGGTATCGCCTTGTGTCGTCGCGAGGATGTTGACTTCATTCTGGCTGTAGGTGGTGGCTCTGTCATCGACTCTGCCAAAGGCATTGCCTATGGAGTGTGCTATGAAGGTGATGTGTGGGACATCTATCTGGGCAAGGCAGAACCTACAAGTATGCTTCCTGTTGCTTCTGTGCTGACCATCCCTGCTGCTGGCAGCGAGATGAGTGAGGCCAGTGTGTTAACGAATGAGGATGGCGATATAAAGTTAGGCTATAGCAACGATATGTCGCGTCCTAAGTTTGCCATCATGAATCCTGGCCTAGTTGGGCTCGTTATGTGATGCACGAGAACCTGAGTCGTTTTGTGCGTTTTGCCGTCAATGTAATGGATGTACCCAACGACTTTACTGATCCAGAGGGTACCGCTTTGAAAGGTATTGAGGCGATGGAGCGCTTTTATCATGCTATCGGTATGCCTACGAATATCAAGGAACTCATTGGACGTGACATCACGGATGATGAGATTAAGGAGATGACACGTAAGTGCAGTCGTGACTATCAGGCAACCTGTGGCTGTTTCAAGGTGTTGAAGGCTGAGGATATGGAGGCAATCTATAAAATGGCTCGCGCATGAAGATATTAATAATAGGTGGTACGGGTACTATCAGTAGTGCTATCACTCGACAATTGTCAGAAGGAGGTCACGACCTGTGGCTGTTGAATCGTGGCACTCGTAAGAACGAGGTTCCTGCCAATGTCCGTCAAGTTATCTGCGATATCAACGATGAAGCATCCGTGCTCGACAGTTTGGCTGACGAGATGTTTGATACCGTTTGCGAATTCATTGGCTTTACTCCTGCTCAAGTAGAACGCGATCTCCGATTGTTCCAAGGGCGTACTCGTCAGTATGTCTATATCAGTTCTGCTTCTGCTTACAACAAGCCTGCTGCAAATCATGTTATCACCGAGGGTACCACACTGGCTAATCCTTTTTGGCAGTATTCCCGTGACAAGATAGCCTGTGAGGAACTCTTGCTAAAGGCCTATCGTGAGCAGGGTTTCCCCATTACCATTGTTCGCCCTAGTCACACTTATTGTGAACGAGGTGTACCCACGAGTGTTCATGGGCCTAAAGGCAGTTGGCAGGTGATAAAGCGCATGCTCGACGGCAAGCCTGTCATCATTCAGGGCGATGGTACGTCATTGTGGACGCTGACGTGGAACGAAGACTTTGCCCGTGGTTTCATTGGTTTGTTAGGAAACCCCAAAGCTATTGGTGAGGCCTTTCAGATTATGAGTGACGAATCGTTGACGTGGACACAGATTTACCAATGTGTGGCTAATGCTTTAAATGTTCCCTTTAAGCCTTATTATGTGTCTTCTGAGTTTTTGTCTGAGGTGGCTCCTAAGGAATGGGACTTCCGTGGTAACCTATTAGGCGACAAGTCCTTGACGGTAATCTTTGATTGCGCCAAATTGAAGCGTGTTGTTCCTGGTTTCCAGGCAACTACTCGTTTCCATGAAGGTGTCCGTCGTAGTGTGGAATATCTGCTCAACCATCCAGAGTTACAGATAGAAGAACCTGATTTTGATGCTTGGTGCGATCGTGTCATTGAAGTACAAGAAATAGCTAAAAACAATTTTGAATAATGAAAAACGGAATTTTACATGTAGGAATTATTGGAGCAGGATGGATTGCAGAGAAAGCTGCCATCACATTGGCAGGGCTAACTGATTGCGAGGCTTATGCTATTGGCTCGCGCTCGTTGGAAAAAGCTGAGACTTTTGCTCAGAAGTGGAACATCCCCAAGGCTTATGGCTCCTATGCCGAGCTTATTGCCGACCCTGATGTCGATTTGATTTACGTGGCCACTCCTCATTCTCATCACTACGATGTTACAAAGCAGGCTCTGATGGCTGACAAACCTTGTCTTGTGGAAAAAGCTTTTATGGCTAACCTTCGCCAAGCTAAAGATATTGTGAACCTTGCCCACGAGCGTCATGTCTTTCTGGCCGAAGCCATTTGGACACGCTATCAGCCAGCAGTTGCAATGGTGCGAAAACTCATTGCCGACGGACGTATTGGTGAGCCTCGTCTCATCACGGCCACGCTAGGGTATAGCATGGGTGCGAAGCCTCGTATCATGCGACCCGACCTCTGTGGCGGAGCTCTGCTCGATTTGGGTGTCTATGCCCTCAACTTCGTCCGTATGTTCACTTCTAGCGATATCATTAACATGGATGGTCATTGTGTCAAGAGCGACACGGGCATGGACCTAACCAATGCCATTACTATGATTCTCTCCAATGGTATTTTGGCCAATGTCCAGAGTAGTGCTGCATGTGTTGGTGATAATATTGGTGTCATTGCTGGTACTGAGGGAAATCTCATCATCGACAACATCAATAATCCCCAGAAGATTACTGTTAACAAGCGCGATCGTGTCTTCGTAGAGGAAATCCATGTGCCACAACAAATTACAGGCTACGAATATGAATTCATAGCCTGCAAGAAAGCTCTCGAAAAAGGGATTCTCGAACCCTTTGAGATGCCTCACGAAGAAACGCTATATATCATGCAACTGATGGACCAGCTTCGCGAACGGTGGGGCATCCGATACCCAATGGATTAGGAATAAACAAGCTAAGAGGATTATTCGACCATTTCAATAGTCTTCTTTAGCTTGTCTACATATGCATCAATGGCTGCAACAGCTACGATGTTGACAACATCGCGAACGGAAGCGCCGAAGTCTACGAAGTGGATTGGCTTGTTCAGACCCATCTGGATTGGACCAATAATCTCGACATCAGCATCAAGCATCTGCAACATCTTATAGCTGGAACGTGCTGAGGTAAGGTTGGGGAAGACGAGTGTGTTGACATCCTTGCCGTGAAGACGGGTGAAAGGATATTGCTCGTCACGCAATTCACGGTCGAGGGCAAAGCCTAACTGCATCTCACCATCGATAGGAAGGTCGGGATGACACTCTTGCATGTATTCAGCAGCACGCTTCACCTTGAGGGCTCCTTCGCTCTGGCTACTTCCGAAGTTAGAGTGGCTAATCATGCCCACAACAGGTTTCTCGTTGAAGAACTTAACGCTTTTCGAAGCGAGCTTGGCAATGTCGATGAGGGTTTCTGTATCAGGATTCTCGTTGACAAGGGTATCAGCGATATAGAGGGTTCCACGAGCGGAGTTGATAATGTGCATAGCTCCGAAGTGCTTGTATTGGGGACGGATGCCAATAACCTCCTTGACAACTTTCACCGTATTGGAGTACTTAGTGTACAGACCCGTGATGAAGGCATCTGCTTCGCCAGTTTCTACCATCATCATTCCGAAATAGTTGCGTTCGAACATCTTATCGTTAGCCTCTTGGAATGTGTAACCTTCACGCTGGCGCTTTTCGGTAAGGATACGGGCATAGCGCTCACGACGCTCCTGCTCATTGGGATGGCGCAGGTTGACAATCTCGATACCCTCAATGTTAAGATCGAGTTGGGCTGCCAGTTTCTGGATAACCTCGTCGTTGCCCAACAGGATTGGGTCACAGATACCTTCGGCCTTAGCCTGTACAGCTGCTTTCAGCATCGTGGGGTGGATAGCCTCTGCAAAGACAATGCGCTGAGGATGAGCAGCAGCAGTAGCATAGAGCTTCTGAGTGAGTTTGGTTTCCTGACCAAGCATTACAGACAGCGAGCGCTTGTAGGCATCCCAATCTTCGATGTTACGACGGGCTACACCGCTATCAATAGCAGCCTTTGCTACAGCTGCACTAACTTCGGTAATGAGTCGTGGGTCAACAGGTTTCGGAATGAAGTAATCACGTCCGAAAGTAAGGTTGTTAACCTTATAGACGTCGTTCACTACATCGGGCACAGGTTGCTTGGCCAAATCAGCAATAGCATGAACGGCTGCCAACTTCATCTCCTCGTTGATGGCGCTGGCGTGAACATCAAGAGCACCACGGAAGATGTATGGGAATCCGATAACGTTGTTAATCTGGTTAGGATAGTCTGTACGACCCGTAGACATCAGCGTGTCAGGACGAGCTTCCATAGCATCCTCGTAGCTGATTTCAGGAACGGGGTTAGCCAATGCAAAGATAACGGGATCCTTAGCCATTGACTTCACCATTTCTTTGGTCAGTACATTACCCTTTGAAAGACCTACGAATACATCGGCACCATTGACGGCTTCTTCCAATGTGTGGATATCCGTACGGGTAGTGGCAAAGAACTTCTTCTGGTCATTCAAGTCAGTACGACTGGTAGAGATGACACCCTTGGAGTCGAGCATTACGATGTTCTCCTTCTGGGCACCGATAGCCATATATAATTTGGTACACGAGATAGCGGCAGCACCAGCTCCGTTAACTACAATCTTCACTTTCTTGATGTCCTTGCCATTCACTTCAAGGGCATTCTTTAAACCAGCTGCTGAGATGATGGCAGTACCATGCTGGTCGTCGTGCATAACGGGAATGTCAAGCGTGCGCTTCAGACGTTCCTCAATATAGAAACATTCAGGGGCTTTAATGTCCTCAAGGTTGATTCCTCCAAAAGTGGGGGCAATCTTTTCAACAGCCTCGCAGAATTTCTCAGGGTCTTTCTCCGCAACTTCGATATCGAATACGTCAATACCACCATATATCTTGAAAAGCAGACCCTTACCCTCCATTACAGGTTTTCCACTCATGGCACCGATATCGCCCAATCCGAGCACGGCAGTACCATTTGAGATAACGGCTACCAAATTGCCTTTATCTGTATATTTATAAGCATCATCAGGATTCTGCTGGATTTCAAGACAAGGGTAGGCTACACCTGGCGAATAAGCCAGTGATAGGTCGGTTTGTGTACGATAAGCCTTTGTTGGCTTTACTTCGATTTTACCAGGGCGGCCAGACTCGTGATACTCC
>Ga0310695_10007366_pt1 | contig 17599 bp, 11 predicted proteins | sample RumenRJG_04DNA_FD_203882 | JGI IMG/M metagenome (GOLD analysis project Ga0310695, IMG submission 203882) | Bovine rumen microbial communities from Lethbridge, Alberta, Canada - RJG_04 (v2) (version 2) | ecosystem: Host-associated > Mammals > Digestive system > Stomach > Rumen | place: Canada...
CAATAATAATTTATCCACTCATTCAGGTAATTGAATTCTCCTTTTCTCTTTTCAACAATGTTTTTAAGGAAGAAGGTATTTCCGTAATCGGCGTAAGTATCGCAGTTTCGGTGTTATGTCTGCCACTTTATATCGTAGCTGAACATTGGCAGCAGGTTCAGAGAGATACAGAAAAACGGCTCGATAATGGAATCAAACGAATCAAAGAAACGTTCAAAGGTGATGAACAATATATGATTCTTTCTGCTTTTTACAAGGAAAATCATTATCATCCACTTATGGCCTTGCGTTCATCTTTCGGTCTATTAATTCAAGTTCCATTTTTTATGGCAGCTTATTCTTTTCTTTCTAATCTCCCTGTTTTACGAGGATATTCTTTTGGTTTTATCCGTGATATGGGATCAGCGGATGCACTTTTTTCAATTGGCTCTTTTAATGTGAATGTACTTCCGATTGCAATGACATTAATAAATATTATTGCTGGTACAATCTATACAAAAGGTTTCAAATTCAAGGATAAACTTACAATTTATGGGATGGCACTTGTTTTTCTTGTAATTCTTTACAATTCTCCGAGTGGCCTTGTTCTTTATTGGACGATGAACAATGTTTTCTCCCTGGTAAAGAATGTTTTTTATAAAATCAAAAATCCAAAGAAAGTTCTTTATTTTATTCTCGTTGCAGCAGTTCTTTTTGTTGATTATTATGCATTATTCCATCATCACGGAATGCTTCACAAACGATTGCTTCTTGTTTTTGCCGCAAGCATATTGCTTTTTACTCCGCTTGCAGTCCGTTTTGTATCTCACCTTTTGAATACGATTTTTGCGCCTCTTTCAGAGCATAAAAAAACAAGATTCAGTATTTTCCTAACATCTTCTCTTGCACTTGCCTTCTTTGCAGGCTTTGTATTGCCATCTCTTGTTATTAATTCTTCACCTGTCGAATTCGCAAATATTGATGGCTATGGGAATCCACTTTATTTCTTGTATAACTCCACGATTCAGATGCTTGGACTTCTTGTTTTCTGGCCTATTTGTATTTACTTTCTATTCAATAAGCGCATTCAGACAGCTATGGCGCTCTTTTTCTCATCTATTCTGCTTGTATGTCTCGTAAATGCTTTCTGTTTTGCAGGAGATTATGGAACACTTTCACGCCTTATTACTTTTGATTCACTTGTAACCTCTGTGACTCTTCCGTATGCAATTTTAAATGCAGTTTCTGTCATTGCAGCACTTTTGATTCCTTTAACACTTTTAAAATTCAAACAGCAAAAAATCTTACAGGCTTCACTTTCTATCATTCTTATTGCTTCGCTTGGAATTACTGTAGTCAATTCTGTATCAATTAATTCTGAGTATTCCGCTTATAAAAAAGAAATTGCCTCTAAGGTTGTCGAAGAAGAAACTATCACACCTGTTTATCATCTTTCAAAAACAGGTAAAAACGTAATTCTGATTATGAGTGACCGAGCCGAGGGAGCATACTTTGAGCCGATTTTTGAAGAATTCCCAGAACTTAAAGAAATATTCTCAGGATTTACATATTTCAAAAACACAATTTCGTATAATCAAGGAACCTTGCTTGGTGCCCCGGGATTATACGGTGGTTATGAATATACGCCCTACGAAATCAACAAACGAAATAAAGTAAAACTCGTAGACAAACAGAATGAAGCACTTCTTCTTTTACCACGAATTTTTACCGAACAGTCAGATTTTAACGCTACAGTTACAGATTTGAGCTGGGCAAACTACAGCTGGGTTCCAGATATGTCTATTACAAATCAATATCCAAAAATCGCGGGATTCAATGTAGAGAGGAAATACACAAGTCTTTGGGTAAAAGAAAATCCTGATAAGATTAAGGCTAATATCACAAGCGACTCAATCAAACGGAATCTCGTCTGGTACTCACTTTTTAAATTCGTTCCATGCTTCATGCGAGATAGTATTTATGACGACGGAGCCTGGTGGTCAAGCGATGAAAATACAAGTGACATTATGGAATTCCTTGATTTCTACACTGCGCTTGCTTATCTTCCACGTCTCACCGATTTTTCTGGCACAGGAAATCAATACTTTACAATTGTAAACGACACAACTCATTCAACTCAGGATTTACAGGCCCCAAACTACGAACCTGCTATTAGAATCACAGACACAGGACCGATCCCATACGCAAGCATTTCAGGTAATATCGCCATGTTCAAAAAAGTCGGTGCATGGATTGAATATCTAAAAGCAAACGATTGTTATGATAATACAAGGATCATAATCGTTGCCGATCACGGAATCGGAAAAGACGAACAAAAAAAGAAATTTTTCATCGGCGATTGGGATGATTATTGTCCTGATCACAACTGGCCGCTTTTTATGTTCAAAGATTTTGGTGCAACAGGAACCCCTGTTACAAACGAAGATTTTATGACAAATGCAGATGTTCCAAGTCTTTTGCTTGAAGGAATCGTTGAGAATCCAAAAAACCCTTTCACTGGTAAAGAAATAAAAAAAATACCACTTAAAGGGAAAAAAGCAAGTGGAGTTGTTACAACACACAACTTTCTTCCAGGTGTGAATGGTCTTTATACATTTAATGTTCCTGATTCAGACTGGTATACAGTAAAAAACAACATTTTCGATAGAAAAAACTGGCAAAAAGGAGTAAAATAAAACTATGAATATTTTACCTTTGTACATCGATCCAGGCACAGGATCAATGCTATTTTCTGTGCTTATCGGAGCCGCCGCAACCCTGTTTTTTTTGGGCAAAGCGGCTGCAATTAAAATAAAACTTATTCTTTCGGGCAAAAAGGACGGTGGTGCCCAGCTTGATTCTTCATACAAACCTTATGTCGTTTACAATGAAGGCAATCAGTACTGGAACACTTTCAAGCCTGTCTGCGATGATTTTGAAAAGCGAAAAATCACGCTCACCTACTACACTTCATCAAAGACCGATCCTGTTTTTGAGCAAAATTACGAATTTGTAAAACCAGAATTCATCGGTGAAGGAAACGCAGCTTTTGCAAAACTTAACATGCTCTCAGCCGGCTTTGTTCTTATGACAACTCCGGGGCTTCAGGTATATCAGCTCAAACGAAGTAAGCGCGTAGCACATTACAGCCATGTGCTTCATATGCCGAATGATGCCACAACTTACCGCCTTTTTGGTCTTGATTTCTTTGATTCTGTTTTGCTCACAGGTAATTATCAAAAGACAGATATCCAATTCCTTGAAGAGCAGCGTGGAATTCCACAAAAGGATCTTGTCACAGTTGGCTGTTCTTATCTTGATGTGTACAAAGAAAATATTGCGGCAATACCAGCCGAAGAAAATCATCCGTTCACAGTTCTTGTTTCTCCAAGCTGGGGTGATGTAGGCATTCTCAAAAAGTACGGAGAAAAGCTTCTTGACCCGCTTTCAAAAACAGGCTGGCGGATTATCGTTCGTCCACATCCTCAATCAAAAAAGAGCGAGGCCGATATGCTTGACCGGCTCACAGCAAAATACAAGGATTGCCCGAATATCGTTTGGGATTACGAACGTCAAAATATCTTCTCGCTCAAAAAAGCAGACATCATGATTTCAGATTTTTCCGGCATCATTTTTGACTACACATTCTTGTGCGACAAACCTGTAATGTATGTCAATGCGGGAATGGATTTGCGTCCTTACGATGCCTATGATTTGGGCGACAAAGAATTGTGGCAGTATTCTGTTCTCCGCACATTCGGTACTGAGTTAAAGGAAGAACAGTTTGCAAATATAAAAGAAGTAATTCAGTCAATGAGCGATTCAAAGAAGCTTGAAAAAGCCCGCCACGAAGCAAAAGCTACGGCATGGATGCACGAAGGCGAAGCTGGCAAACGAATCGCAGACTATATGATTCAGACAGTTGAAAATCTAAATAAAAGAGAAGAAAAGACTGCATAATAAGAGAACACAATGACAAAAACAGTTTATCTTGGAATTACCGGTGATATCATTCACCCAGGAATCATCAATATTATCAATAAAGGAGCAAAACTTGGTGAGCTTACAATCGGTTTGCTTACAGACAGTGCAATTGTAAGTCACAAAAGACTTCCATATCTAACTTACGACCAGCGAAAACAGGTCGTTGAAAACATCAAGGGAGTTGCAAAGGTCGTTCCTCAGGAAGACTGGAGCTATGTTCCGAATCTCAAAAAATACAAGCCTGATTTCATGATTCACGGCGATGACTGGAAGACTAACTACCTTTCAAAAATCCGCGAGGAATGTTTCGAAGTCGTAAAAGAATGGGGCGGTCAGATTGTCGAGATTCCATACACACAGGGAATCAATTCAACAGCCCTTGCTGAAAACGCATCTACAATCGGAACAACTCCGGACATCCGCCGTGCAACATTGCGCCGCCTCATCGCCGCAAAGCCGGTAGTCCGAATTCTTGAGGCTCATTCAGGTCTTTCGGGCCTTATCGCAGAGCATGCCCAGGTTACTAAGGAAGACGGAATCCATCAGTTTGACGGCATGTGGTCTTCATCCCTCACAGACTCAACTTCAAAAGGCAAGCCGGACATCGAGGCTGTTGACCTCACTACCCGCCTTCAGTCTCTTACTGATATTCTTGAATGTACTACAAAGCCTATTATTTATGACGGTGACACAGGCGATATTCCTGAGCATTTCATATTCACAGTCCGCACTTTGGAACGCAACGGCGTTTCTGCTGTAATCATCGAGGATAAAAAAGGCTTGAAGAAGAATTCCCTCTTCGGAACAGAGGCCAAACAGGTTCTTGCAACCGAAGAAGAATTCTGCGAGAAAATTGCCGCAGGTAAAAAGGCACAGGTCACAAAAGACTTCATGATTATCGCACGAATCGAGGAAATCATCGCAGGTTACAGCGTAGACGAAGCAATCGCAAAGGCATTCGCTGCAGTCAAGGCTGGTGCCGACGGCGTTATGATTCACTCAAAGGACAAGAGCGGAATGGATATCAAAGAATTTTGTGCAAAATTCCGTGCAGAGTATAAAAATATTCCAATCGTACTTGTACCAACTACATACAATCAGTTCACCGAAAAAGAACTTGGCGAATGGGGCGCAAACATTATTATTTACGCAAACCACATGCTCCGAGCAAGCTACCCTGCAATGTACAAGTGTGCAGAGAAAATTCTCGAAGCAGAGCGTTCTCTTGAAGTAAACGATATGTGTATGCCAATTAAAGAAATCTTGGAATTGATTCCTGGAACAAAATAATTTGGAGAAAATTATGATTAAACCATCTACTTTTTATAACCTTTTGATTGAAAACGGCACTGATTTTTTTGCAGGCGTTCCCGATTCTCTTTTGAAAAATTTCTGTGCCTATGTAACTGACAACGCCCCAGAAGAAAAGCACATTATTTCTGCAAATGAAGGAAGCGCAACAGCCTTAGCTGCTGGCTATCACTTTGCAACAGGCAAGATTCCTCTTATTTACATGCAGAACTCAGGCGAAGGAAACATGATTAATCCGCTTCTTTCTCTCGTTGATCCAGATGTCTATTCTGTTCCGCTCCTTATTTTGATTGGATGGCGCGGAGAGCCAGGTGTACATGACGAGCCTCAGCATGTAAAGCAAGGAAAAGTCACTTGTGATTTGCTCGATGCAATGAAAGTTCCGTATGCTGTTCTTGCCGAAACCGAAGCTCTTCTTCCAGCTCAGCTTGAAAGGGCATATTCTTACATCAAGGAAAATTCCGCTCCTTATGCGTTCGTAATCAAAAAAGGCACATTCGATGACTATGTCCTTCAGAACAATATTAAAGTCGAAGCCGAAATGAAGCGTGAGGAAGCAATCGAAAAAATCATGCTTGCTGCCAGCGACAAAACAGCTTTCATCTCAACGACAGGAATGGCAAGCCGCGAATTGTACGAACTCCGTGAAAAGCATGGCATGGGTCACGAAAAAGACTTCCTCACAGTCGGCTCAATGGGTCATGCAAGCCAGATTGCCCTTGCAGTGGCAATGCAAAAACCAAATCGACCGATTTTCTGTATCGACGGTGACGGCGCAACAATCATGCAGATGGGCGGAATGGCAACAGTTGGCACTCGCAGACCAAAGAATCTCGTCCATTTTGTAATGAACAACGGAGCACATGATTCTGTCGGCGGCCAGCCAACAGTAGGCCTCAAGATTGATATCCCTGCAATTGCAAAAGCATGCGGCTACGAAAAAGTTTATTCAGTCGAAACAGCAGACGAACTTGAGAATATCATGAAAACAATCGCGAATTCTTTTAAAGAAGGCAAAAATGTTCTTACATTCGTTGAGGTCAAAGTTTCGAAGGGTGCAAGAAATGATTTGGGACGACCAAAATCAACTCCACAAGAGAACAAACGCGCTTTGATGCAATTCTTAAAAGACTAAAAATCAAGGAAATATAAATGATTAAACAAGCAGTAATTATGGCGGGCGGTCTTGGCTCCCGCTTTGGTAACAGAACTCAGGCAATGCCGAAAGGCTTTATCGAAATTGACGGTGTCGCAATGGTAGAACGTTCGGTTCAAAAACTCATTGCGGCCGGCATCGAAGAAATCATCATCGGAACAGGCCATTGTTCAGAATTTTATGATGAGCTTGCAAAAAAATACCCGATTATTAAAACAGTGCGCAACGATAATTACGAGAACACCAGTAGCATGGGTACTCTCGAAGTCTGTGCTCCGCTCGTTAAAGGAACAGCTCTCCTTCTTGAAAGTGATTTGCTTTATGATTCAATCGGTCTTTTCGTTCTCGACAACGATGAGCGCAAAAATGTAATCCTCGCAAGCGGAAAAACAAACAGCGAGGATGAAGTTTATCTTGAAGCAGATGAAAATGGTGTTCTTACTGCTGTCAGCAAAGATAAAAGCAAAATCAAAAACGTCGCAGGTGAACTCGTAGGCATTTCAAAAGTCTCAAAAGAATTCCTAGATAAAATGGTCGCTTTCTACGACAAGAACAGAGCCGAAAAAGCAAAAATCGACTACGAAACCGTATTCTGCGAGATTGCAAAAGAAGATCCAATTTATGTCCGCAAAATCGAATACTACGCATGGACAGAAATCGATGACGAGGCAATGCTCGACCGTGCAAACAAACTCATTTATCCACGGATTCAGGAAAATGAATCGCTCCGCTCTGTCCGCCGTGAAGTTCTTTTGAATCCGGGGCCATCAACAACAACTGACAGCGTAAAATATGCACAGGTTGTGGCAGATATCTGTCCTCGCGAGCTTGAATTCGGAAACCTCATGGAAGAAGTCGCAACGGGCCTTACCGAAGTCTGTGCAAATCCAAAAGACTATATCACAGTTATGTTCGACTGCTCAGGAACAGGTGCGGACGAGGCAATGGTTTCAAGCTGCGTTCCGCCTGACGGAAAACTCCTCGTCGTGGACAACGGTTCTTACGGCGCACGACTTGCAAAAATTGCTTCTGTTTACGGAATCGACATGGACGTTTTCAAATCATCAACTTATGAGCCGATTGACCTTGTTGCCCTCGAAAATCAGATGAAGAGCAAAAAATACACAACATTCGCAATCGTCTACCACGAGACAACAACAGGTTTGCTCAATCCTCTCGAAAAAATCTGCCCTATGGCAAAAAAATACGGCATGACAACAATTTGTGACATCGTATCAGCTTACGGTGGTATGCCAATCGACTTGGGAAGCCTCGGAATCGACTTTGCAACAAGCACATCGAACAAACATATCGGTGGTATGGCAGGTGTCGGTTTTGTTGTCTGTAAGCGTGATGAACTTTTGAAGCAGAAAGACTGGCCAATGCGCAACTACTACCTCAATCTTTACGACCAGTACAAATACTTCCTCGAAACAAAACAGACACGTTTCACTCCTCCTGTACAGACATTCTATGCTCTCAGACAGGCAATCATCGAGACAAAAGTTGAGACTGTTGAAAAACGTTTTGAGCGTTTCACAGAATGTTGGGAGATTCTCGTTAAAGGACTTAAAGACATCGGTCTCAAAATGCTCGTAAAAGAAGAATTTCAGAGTCACTTCATTACAGCGATTTTAATTCCTGAAACACCGAAGTACAACTTCAACGAGCTGCATGACTATGCCCGCTCTTTCGGATTCACGATTTACCCAGGAAAACTCGGCAACATCGACACATTCCGAATCGCGAACATGGGTGACATAAAGCCTGAGGAAATGACGCATTTTATCTGCGTTCTCCGTGACTACATGCACTCAATCGGAGTTTGTTAAGACATGCCCAACAAAATCCTCATCAACGGAAATTTTCTCTGCCGCAATCTCACTGGAATCGAACGCTTTGCATTTGAAATATGCCGATGCATTGACGAAATTCTTTCCCAAAAGAGTGCTAGCAATTTTGAGCTTTCGATTCTTGTGCCTGCTAACGCAAAAATCATGCCGGATTACAAGAACATTTCTGTAATTCCAGGTGTGGCACTCACAAGTTTCCCGCGATGGGATTTGTTTTATTTTCCAAAAGTCTGCAAGCGTTTTCATGCAGAGGGATTGAATTTCAGTAATACCGCCCCTCTTGGCAAAAACTGTGGTTATGCTTTTCTCCATGATATTTATGCCGCAGATTTTCCAAGCGATTTCACGTCATTCAAGGACAAGCTGATTCGGGCTTACAGCTGCTTTCACTACAAAAATATTGCCAAAAAAGCAAAAAAAATCTTCACAGTCTCTGAATTCAGCAAAACTCAGATTCAACAAACATACAATGTTGCAGAAAATCGAATTTCTGTAATTCCGAACGGCTGGGATCATTTTAACTCAATTGAAGAAGACGAAGGAATTTTTGAAAGATTCCCTGCGCTCACCCAAACACCGTTTTTCTTCATGCTCGGAAGCTTTCAAAAACGAAAGAACCTCAAATGGATCGTCGAATATGCAAAAAATCATAGCGACCAGATTTTCGCAATCTCCGGGAAAACAATCGGGGGCATGAAATCAACGGAAATCGGAGATTTATCATTGCTCAAAAATGTCATTCTTCTTGGTTATGTTAATGACGGCGAAGTAAAATCGTTGATGAAAAAATGCAGGGCATTCGTGTTTCCTTCCTACTATGAAGGATTCGGCATACCGCCGCTTGAAGCTCTTTCAGTTGGAGCAAAAATTATTGTCGCGCGTTCTGCAAGTCTTCCAGAAATTTACGGAGAAGCAGCCCAATATATTGATTCAGAAAACACAGACTGCAATCTAGAAGAACTTGCCTCTATTCCGGAAAAATCAGAAGCAATTTCTGAAGTTTTGAATAAGTATACATATCATAATTCCGCTGAAATGCTGTATAATGTTCTCACGGAGGCATAAAAATGAAAAGAGTTGCGATTGTACATGATTGGCTGGTAAATTATGGCGGAGCTGAACGAGTCGTCGAAGAGCTTCTCAAACTTTATCCCGAAGCTGAAATATTCACATTGGTCTACGATGAAAAAAAGATGGGCAAAATCTTCCCAAAAGAAAAAGTCCACACTTCTTTTATGCAGAAATGGCCACTTTCGACAAAACTTTACACAAAATTTCTTTCATTCATGCCAAAAGCCTTTGAGTCATTTGATCTTTCAAATTACAAGCTCGTAATCTGCTCATCTTCATGCTGTGCAAAAGGTGTAATCACCCCGCCGCTAGTTCCGCATGTTGCCTATATCCACACACCAATGCGTTATGCCTGGGACAAATATTTTGAATACAAATCTCGGAGCGGCAGGCTCACTCAGTTTTTCATGGACAAATGGATGCCAAAAATCCGTCTCTGGGACTATGTTTCAAGCCAGCGCATAGACACTTTAATCGCAAACTCAAATTATATCTCGCGCCGAATCAAAAAATATTGGAACAGGGATTCAATCGTTATCTATCCGCCAGTAAATACAGACCGACTAACGCCAAATTACAAGCCACACGAAGACTTTTTCGTAGTTTTCAGCCGTTTCGTTCCATACAAGAGAATCGATTTGGCAATTCAGGCCTGCGGAAACCTCAAAAAGAAGCTCGTCGTAATCGGTAGCGGAAGCCAGGAAAAATCTCTTAAAAAGCTTGCGGCAAGTTACCACGATGTAGAGATTACTTTCACAGGACGAATCAGCGACAAGGAAGTCATGGACTATTTGCAGCGATGCCGCGCAATGATTTTCTGTGCCGAAGAAGATTTCGGAATCATTCCGGTCGAAGCCCAGTGCTGTGGCCGCCCTGTAATCGCTTTCGGAAAAGGCGGTGCTTTGGAAACAGTCATCAACGGAAAGACAGGCACTTTCTTCAGCCATGCCACCGTGGATTCAGTCGAACGTGCAATCAACCGCTTTGAGGAACTTGAAAAATCAGGCGCATTCGACACGGATTTTATCTCACAGCATGCAAAGACTTTCTCCGCAGAACGCTTTGCAAGACAAATTTCTGAATGCATTGACAACACTATTATGAAGCTCGATGAGGAGACCAGCAAAAAATGAGAATCGCAATAGACTGCCGCATGATTGGCTCAGGAGGAATCGGTTCATTTATCTCAGAGCTTATTCCTTGCTTTCTCGAAGAAAACGAATGCCTTTTAATCGGCACGCACGAACAGTGCACACCTTTCTTGCGCTTTCAGAATGTTGAATTCTGTTATTGTGATGTGAAGCCGTTCTCACTCAAGGAAATTACAAATTTCCCTGCGGACGTTCTTGAAGCTATTCATCACTATGACTATTATTTTACTCCTTACTGCAACATCCCGGGCAAAATAGAAATTCCAATTTTCTCAGTAATTCACGATGTCGTTTTTCTTGATGTTAAAGGAATGGCGGGCTTTTTTGGAAGAATCGCGCGCAAAATGTTCTATAAAAGAGCCATCAATTTCTCGGACGCAATTTTTACAGTCTCAGAATTCTCAAAAGAGCGGATTATTCATCATCTCCACTGCAAAAAGCAAATCGAAGTCGTCTACAACGCTGCCCCAAAATATCTCAAAGAGTCGTTCGAAGGTGAAAAACCAGCCCAAAAAGATCAGATTCTCTTCGTGGGTAACATTAAAAAGCACAAAGGACTCAAAACACTTCTAGATGCGTTTGAAAAAGCCCGAAATTCCGACAAAGATTTCAAATCCAAGCTAGTGATTGTAGGAAACGCTGAAAATTTCCGCACTGGGGACGAAGAGACCGTCGCAAGGCTCAATGAACTTTCCTCAAAAGAAGGATTCATCGAATTCACAGGCCGAATTTCAAATGACCAGCTCAAATACACTTATGCAGAATCCAAACTTCTCGTTCAGCCTTCACTCTATGAAGGATTCGGAATTCCACCTTTGGAAGCAATGACTTGCGGAACACCCGCTTTGATTTCGGACATTCCTGTTTTCAAAGAAATTTACTCAAATCTTCCGGTCACTTTCTTTAAGGCCGGTGACAGCAACGATTTGTGTGAAAAATTGCTTTCTTTGAACAAAAGTGAGCCTCCTCAAATCGATTTGTCAAAAGTTGAGCAGATTTATTCCTACAAACGCTCAGCCCAAATCATTTGCGACACAATGGCCAGCTTCAAGCATTAGCCAAAAGTAGACTTTTTTGACTTTTTTGTGTAAACTTAAAAAAACTATGACAGACGAAGAGTTTAAATTATATTTTAAGAAAAATTTCTGGCGCACAAGTTCATTCACATCTGGTGCCGCTCTCATGATTATCGATTGTATCGGAGTCATGCTCAGTATCGGTATTACTTTCTTTATCATCAATCTCATAAACCATTCGTGGATTAATTTCCGCTCATTCGTCACTTATTGGGTTTATCTGCCACCTACAATGGCCGTTTTTTATGCAGCGGGTCTTTATCCAGGTCTGGTTCATCCGCCTGCAGATGAAGTCAAAAAATTAGGTCTCTGTTCATTCTTTGTTTTTGCAGGAATCGCACTCTCTATCACTGTTGAAGAAGTTGAAGACAAGCTCGCAATTGTTGTCGCATTGATTTGTGCCGCACCAGTCGCACTCATTTTGCTTCCTGCTGCAAGAGAATTCGCCCGCCATCTTTTTTCAAAAAACAAGTGGTTTGGCGTTCCAGCTGTAATTTATGTCTCTGGCAATTCTGGCGATGTTATCATCGAGCGTCTTTTAAAGCGCAAGGATCTGGGCTACAAACCATGCTTGATTATCGACAGCAAATCATGGATTCCTGGCGAAAAGTTCGGGATTCCGCTCTACCCGCCATCAGAATCAACTTTCAACATGATAAAATCTCTTGGCATCAAAGTCGCAATTCTCTGCGATTATGACCGTGACACAACCTATATAAATACATACTACCGCTACACGATTCAAATTCCGCGTCTCAATGACCTCTCAACAATCTCAACGAATATGCGTGATTTTGGCGGTATTCTGGGCTTTTCTTCCACCCACAACCTCACTAAGCCGTTCAGTCTTTTCTGGAAGCGTTTTATAGATTTGTTACTTCTCCTGCTTTCTTCTCCAGTCACGATTCCTGTAACTGCTTTTGTCGCGCTTATCGTAAAAATCACTAGCCCTGGGCCTATTTTCTACGGACACAAGCGAATTGGCAAAAACGGCAAAGAGTTTAAATGCTGGAAATTCCGCTCAATGGTAATCGACGCTGACAAGCAGCTAGAAAAGATTCTCGCCGAAAACCCGGAAATGCGCGCAGAATGGGAAAAGGACCGCAAATTCACAAACGATCCGCGTGTCACCAAAATCGGCAAAATCTTGCGCAAAACAAGCATCGATGAAATTCCTCAGTTCTTCAACATTCTCACTGGCGAAATGAGTTTTATCGGTCCACGCCCTGTCACAGAACCGGAGCTTGCAAAATACGGCAAAAAATCCGATTTCATTCTCTCCGTTCAGCCAGGTTTGAGCGGCATGTGGCAGATTTCTGGTCGCAGCGATACAGGTTATGAAGAACGGGTCACGCTTGATTCATACTACATTCAGAACTGGTCTGTCTGGCTCGATATTTGGATTATAATCAAAACAGTTTATGTAGTTCTGCGGGGAAAAGGTGCGTATTAATCCAAGAGCAGCAATATTCTTCGTTCTGACAATTGCCTGCTTCCATGCGTTCCCTCAAAAATTTCGCATCGAAAATATAACTTACTCTCTCGAAAAAACTCGCGAACTTGATTTAAAGCGCGTTGTTCCAGTCAATACGGACCGAATTTTTGAAAGCAAGGAAGAGCTGGATTCTTATCTTTTGGATTTAAAGCAACGCCTGATGAACACAAGGGCTTTTGATGAGGTAGAAGTTAGAAATGAGGAGTTAGGAGTTGCAGGGGGGGGCGGCTCCCCCTCGGCTTCAATGGCTTCACCATTTCCGCCTACCCCCTCTGCGGGGGATTCCCCCGCAACGCCCCCATCTACAACTGATACAATTATTCCGCTCTCATTGCATATATCTGCGCATGATACAAAATCGCTTTTGATTCTTCCTTACCCTAAGTATGATTCTAATGACGGCCTGATTTTCAAAATCAAGGTCAAAGATGTCAATTTTTTGGGCACTATGAACACGATGGACATTGGTGCTTTTGCGGGCATCAAAGAAGATATAAAAACAGGCGACCAGAATCTTACGCTCGGTGGAGAATTCAAATACAGTTACCCCTTCTATGTCGCCAGTTTTATGGCAAGCTGGAACAATAATTTTGATCTGCAATATACCCGTGGCGTGGACGAACTTGAGTTTTATTCTGGCACAGGATTCACATTAGAGAGGTCTTTCAAGCGTTTTTCTTTGATTTTTGACGTAAGCGAACAGGCAAACCGGGATCTGGAATACGAAGACTTTGGAGACACACAGTTTTTTACGAGTGACATGAAGATTTCGCTCCCTGTAAAAGTTTTTGACATCGATAACTGGGGATTTGTTTTCTGGACACCATTTATCGATGGAAAAGTTAGCTACGACAAAGACGGAATCAGCATAAAAAATGATGATTTGGCAAGCCCGGTAATTTCAACGGGCCAATCTATTTCAACAAAAAGAATCAACTGGTACGGAAATTTCAGGAGCGGCGTTTCGGCTACAATCGGCCACACAGTCGGCTACGACTTCATGCAAAAAGAAGTAGAACCGACAGTTTTTGGTGAAATTCAAGCGTTTAAAGGCTTTGGATTTGCCGGCATCAATACACGCTTCTCTGCATTTGTCACAAAGTCAAACCGGGATAAAATCGGAAAGTTGATTCGTGGCGCACGTGACAAGCAAACTTATATAAATATTGAAGAAATCGAACTAAAAACAAAGAAATCTCTCAAAACTCCTAGCGCAATTGTCTTAAACGTCGATATTCCAATTCACATCATTACGACACACTGGCTCGACTGGTCAGATTTTATTTTTGGCGAAGATTCCTGGTTCAGCCGCACTTTCGCCTGGACCGATAAATTCAATTTCGAGCTCCAGGTTTCGCCATTTGTTGACATCGCACTCACAAAAAATGAAGTTACAGGCCGCCTTTTCTCGCCAAAAGACGGATGGTACACCGGTGGAATAGAATTCTTAGTCTTCCCCGAACGATGGAAAGGAATCGTAATGAGGGGCAGTCTCGGAATCGACTTAGGCAGAGCCATAATCGCAAAAAAATATCCAGAAAAAATCGATATGAGCTGGCGCGAAAATATTAAAAAATACGAAATTTACGCAGGAATCGGCCTGCATTATTAAGGAAACAATGATTAATTCTCTATTGAATTAATCATTGTTCTCTTTGAATGTTGCTAATTGTCCGTAACTCAAAGAGTTACGGCAATTTGAGGGAAGTGCGGATTAATCGCGACAAGTGTTAATCAGCACTTCCCTAATTTCTTAACATAACCAGCACTTTTCTGTTATAATAATATAATGGAAAAGAAATTTTACACTCCGCGTGAAGTCACAATCGGCGGATACAGCAATGTTGATAAAATCACAATCGGAGGCTCTGCCCCAGTCACAATCCAGACAATGTGGAAGGAAGGAATCATCGGCGTAAAAGATGATCCGGCCCGCCTCGAATCAATCCGAAACCGTATAGCTCAGATGAAAATGCTGGGCTGCGACATCATCCGGTTTGCTGTTCCAGATATGGAAAGCGCAGAAAGCTTCATCGAAATCTGTAAGGCAACATCAATGCCGCTAGTCGCTGACATTCATTTTGATTACCGGCTCGCCCTCAAATGCCTCGAAGGTCCAGTGGCCGCAATCAGAATCAATCCTGGCAATATTGGCGCCCGTGACCGTGTTGAGGCCGTCGTAAACGGATGCCGTGAAAAAGGCGTTGCAATCCGAATCGGCGTAAACACAGGCTCTCTTCCCCACGATTTGCGTGAAAAGGTCGAAAAAGGAGAGCTTAGCCGTGCCGTTGCATTGAGCGAAACCGCCGCGCGTGAATGTGCCGTATTCGACGAGCTTAATTTTGACCAGTTTGTAGTCAGCATGAAAGCAAGTTCAGTTGCAGAGACAATCGAAGCAAACGAAGATTTTGCCTCAAAATACAATATTCCGCTCCATGTTGGCGTCACAGAAGCAGGTCCTCTTATCACAGGTGTCGTAAAATCAACCCTCGCATTCAGCCATCTTTTGCGTGAAGGAATCGGCTCGACAATCCGCGTTTCCCTTTCTTCAAGTCCCGAAAATGAGGTCATCACAGGCCTTGAGATTTTGCGTGAATGTGGCAAAAGAAGCGGCGGCGTCACGCTCGTAAGCTGCCCTCGTTGCGGCCGACAGGGCTTCGACGTTCATGCATTCATGGACCGATGGCAAAACAAGCTTCTCTCAATGAAAAAGAATATCACTGTAGCCGTAATGGGTTGTGTCGTAAACGGTCCAGGTGAAGGAAAACACGCGGACATCGGAATCGCAGGAGCTGGCGGCAAGGCAATTATCTTCAAAAAAGGTGAAATTGTACGAACGATTGATGAAAAAGATGCCGATAATGTATTTGAAGAAATGTTGAATGAAATTTAGCATTTACATTTAAGGAATTGGCATCTTTATGAAAAAAATAATTCTGTCACTTTTTTTGACTTTCGCATCATTTGCTCTCTTTTCTCAGGTTGTTCCCAAAAAGCCTGAGTCTTCAGAATTCTCATGGCGTATTTTGCAGGACGCACAGTTTGCTTATGATAATGGCGACTTTGCAAAGGCAATGAATCTTGCAAATAAGGCAAAGGCAAACCGAGTGTCAGAAAGCGAGTACGAAGTTTATATTCTTGATACGGCTCTCTCACCACTTGCAGTCCGACGTGCAGGTGAAGATTTCGATGCTGTTCTTGAAGTCTTAAAAGAGCGTGACCAGCTCGAAGCGATTATTATCATCAAACGTTACCTTGAGCTTTATGGTCCAAAGGCTTTCCAATATTCCGTTCACAAAATGGAAGACTGGGTAAAAGCAAAACGGGTTTATCCGGAAGCAGATTTTTTAATCGGAAAGATTTACCGTCTGGAAGGTGAATACAAAACAGCTATCGATTTTTACGAAAAAGCTCGCCTTGAAGGTGATTTTCTTGATATCCCAGACCAAATTTATGACATTCTTTATGAAATGGCAGATTTGATGAAGCACAGAGCGGAGAGCGAAAAATACAAGCAGGCTCTTCTTTTGATTTTGGACAAAGATCCAAACTACAAGGACGCAGTGCTTCGCAAGGCAATGCTTAAAATCATCGATGCCAACAAAGCTTCAAACGTAAACAGATTTTTCGACTTGTTCAGAGTTTCTTCGCCAAAAACACTCAATGCACTTTACAATATCAGTGTGATTTTTGAAGAAGAAGGTGAAGCCGAAAATTCACTTTTTGCCTCGGCTTTGGGAACAATCGAATCATTCAGCCATATTTTAGGTTCAATTTCCGGCAGGGATGCAAACTATGAGTTCACGACACTTGCCCTCTTCCTTAAAAAAATCAGCGAATACGAAGACATCTGCCTATGGTGCGAGCAAAATCATTTCTGGGATAACTTAATCGCCTACTGCAAAAAAGTGGCAGCCCGCGGTGACATAATCTATGCAAATGCAATGCTTGAAGTAATTGCAGAAAATGCTTCTGATTCATACACCCGCGCCGCAGCAAAAGCAAACATTATCCGATAAAAGTTCGATAAAAGATTTCTTAGTTTCATAAAAAAAGGTGGCTCACATTAAGCCACCTTTTGTGTTTATAGAGCCGCGCTTCCTGTGTTCATGTTGGTGAGGAAGGCCTCGTTGTTTCGGCTCTTCTTCATCTGCTCAAGGATAAGCTCGGTAATTTCGGCATCTTCCATAGGATTGATAACCTTGCGTAAAACCCAAAGTTTCTGCAATGTAGCCTCGTCAAGCAAAAGTTCTTCCTTTCGAGTGCCGGATTTTTTGATATTGATTGCAGGGAAAAGACGACGCTCAGCCAATCGGCGGTCAAGGTCAATCTCTGAGTTACCAGTACCTTTGAATTCCTCGAAGATAACCTCATCCATGCGGCTACCAGTATCGATAAGAGCTGTAGAAATGATTGTGAGAGATCCGCCTTCCTCGATGTTTCGTGCCGCACCAAAGAATCGCTTTGGCTTATGAAGGGCGTTTGAGTCAACACCACCAGAAAGGACTTTGCCCGATGTAGGA
>Ga0310695_10007369_pt1 | contig 17597 bp, 13 predicted proteins | sample RumenRJG_04DNA_FD_203882 | JGI IMG/M metagenome (GOLD analysis project Ga0310695, IMG submission 203882) | Bovine rumen microbial communities from Lethbridge, Alberta, Canada - RJG_04 (v2) (version 2) | ecosystem: Host-associated > Mammals > Digestive system > Stomach > Rumen | place: Canada...
CAAGCAGGTTCATCTCGGCAAGGTTAGCACCCTTACCACCGAGTTCCTCACGCATTTTTGCATTACCTTCGGCCTTACCATTACCGAAGAGGTAAACTCTTTTTTGACTCATAGTTTGTGTATTATTAAGTAATAAATTGTTGTATTTTCGTTGTATTTATCAGTTGGTTTGCAAAGATACGACAAAAAAATAATTTCTCCAAATAATTTTCCCTTTTTTATGCAACAAAATAATTATAGGTCTTTTCTTTTTGTTTTTCCACCTTTTTTTGTTAACTTTGCGCAAAATATTATGCAATGGCAAGAAACAAGAAACCATTACCGCTCCTTGAGGGCGTAACGATAGAAGCTGTGGCCGCTGAGGGAAAATGCCTGTTCCACTGGGAGGACCTGGTGGTCTTCGTCCCCTTCTGCGTACCTGGCGATGTTTGTGACGTACAGATTCGTCGCAAGAAGCACTCCTTTGCCGAGGGCGAGGTGGTGCGCTTTATTACATATAGTAAGGTACGCGCAATCCCCTTCTGTCAGCACTTTGGTGTCTGTGGTGGGTGTAAGTGGCAGAATCTTCCCTATGAAGAACAGTTGAAGTTCAAGCAGCAGCAGGTGTATGATCAGCTGCACCGCATAGGCAAGGTGGAGCTGCCAGAATTCCGTCCCATTCTGGGTTCTGTAAAGACGCAGGAGTATCGCAACAAGTTGGATTTTGGATGTGCCAACAAGCGTTACCTTACCAAGGAACAGATTCAGACATTGCCTAACGACGAGAGTCAGAGTCTGAAGGATGTGCCTGCCATTGGATTCCATATCACAGGGGCTTTCGACAAGATTCTGCCTATTGAGAAGTGTTGGCTGATGGACGACCTGAACAACCAAATACGTAACGACATTCGCGACTATGCTATGGAGCACGGCATCTCGTTCTTCGACCTGCGTGCACAGGTGGGACTGTTGCGCGACATCATTATCCGCAATAGTGCCAGTGGTGAACTGATGGTCATCATCCAGTTCCACTACGACGAGACTGGTGGTGAGAAAGAGGCCATAGACCTGTTGCAGCATGTGGCTGACACCTTCCCACAGATTACCTCGCTGATGTATCTGGACAACCAGAAGTGTAACGACACTATTGGCGACCAGGAGATACTGACCTTCAAGGGTACTGACCACATCTTTGAACTGATGGAGGACCTGAAGTTCAAGGTGGGGCCAAAGTCGTTCTATCAGACGAATACAGAGCAGGCTTATCATCTGTACTCCGTAGCCCGCGAGTTCGCCAACCTTACTGGCAATGAGCTGGTCTACGACCTGTATACAGGCACTGGCACCATCGCCAATTTCGTAGCGAAGAAAGCCCGTCAGGTGATTGGCATCGAGTATGTGCCTGAAGCCATCGAGGACGCCAAAATCAACTCGCAGGTGAACGGCATTGAGAACACGCTGTTCTATGCTGGCGACATGAAGGATATCCTGACGGACGACTTCATTGCAGAGCATGGACGACCAGATGTCATCATCACCGACCCACCCCGAGCAGGCATGCACCCCGACGTGGTGAAGACCATCTTGAATGCTGCCCCAGAGCGCATCGTCTATGTCAGCTGCAATCCTGCCACACAGGCTCGCGACCTGCAGCTGCTCGACGTGCAATACAAGGTCAGCGAGGTGCAGCCTGTCGACATGTTCCCACACACACCACATGTAGAGAATGTAGTATTACTCACAAAAAAATAAAGACTATGAAAAAACTTATGACACTGGCCTTTATGGCTATTGCATTGACAGCCAATGCGCAGGAAAAGACCACAATTGAAGTGCCACAATGGGTTAAGAACATCAAGTTCAGCGGCTACGGCATGCTGCAATATCAAGGTACCGATCAGGAAGGTGCAGAGTCGAACACCTTCAATCTGCGTCTGGCTCGTTTCATTCTGGATGGCAAGATTGGTGACTTCGACTGGCGTGCACAGATTCAGGGCACCAATGCTAAGGGCCCAGCTGAGCCAACAGTTCAGTTAGTCGACCTCTATGCTGAATGGCGCAAATATCCGGAGTTCAAGGTTCGTGCCGGACAGTTCAAGCGTGCCTTCACATACGAGAACCCCACCCACCCCATTACACAGGGTTGGCGTGCCTATGCTGACGTTATCAACAACCTGTCAGGCTTCGGCGATCGTACAGGCGAGAAGAGCTCTGGTGGTCGTGATATCGGTGTACAGATTTCTGGTGATTTGTTCCCCAACGCAAATGGCCGTCGCCTGCTCCACTATCAGGTAGGCGTTTACAACGGTGAGGGTATCAATTCCAAGGATAAGGACAACAAGAAAGATATCATAGGAGGTTTCTGGGTAATGCCTATCAAGGGACTTCGCATTGGTGCTTTCGGATGGACAGGTACGCGTGGTGAGATGTCCTCGACATATCACTATCTTGAGGAGTTTTTAGATGAAAACAACGAAATAAAGACTCGATTAAAGAGTCAGTCAATGACTGTTCAAAGTGCCCGTAAGAACCGCTATGCTATCTCTGCTGAGTACTCTCAGGACGAATACATGTTCCGCGCTGAGTATCTGCACTCTCAGGGTTGGGGTTCAAATCTGAACTTTGGCGACAAGGCTGACGGTTGGTACGTCTTCGGCATCGTACCTGTTATCAAGGGTAAGCTTCAGGCTAAGGCTCGCTACCAGTGCTATCGCCCAGATAAGAGTTGGAATAGCGAGACAATCGTTGCAGACGATGGTGCTTCCTACACCTATGGTGGCGCTAAGACTTCTTATGAAGTTGGTTTGAACTATTTCTTCACCAAGAATCTGGAAATGCACCTTGAGTATGCACGCATTAACGACCGCAGTCTTGCCAAGCATGACTACAACCTCGTAGACTTGGAGATGGATTTCAGATTCTAAATAAACTTTCGTTTCAGAGCCTCCCACAAACGGGTTTTCTGATACAAGATAGTGAGAGAGTAAGCCGTGCTAACCAAGGTTAGTGCGGCTTCTATCATCCAATAGACTATACCATCCGTGTTGCACGTAACCCAGTAGGCCACGCAGGCTATTGCCAACTGCACAACGGCGTAACCCATCAATGACCAGGTGCAACGGTAGTCATAGCGGAAATAGGCGAAGAGGTTGATCATAAGGTAGTCGAAGACATGAGCTACGACAATACCTACGCCGGCACCATAGACGTCAGCATAGTGGAAGCCAATGGCAACACTGAAGACCAATACCACGAAATAAGAAGACTCCAAAAGCAGGTAGGCCAGCGAACGACGACGCGCCAGTGTGATATAGGCCACAGGGAGCGTCATCACCTTGAAATACATAGCCAGCACAGCCACCTGAGCCATAGCGATGACAGAAAGGAATTCAGTACTGAACAAGAGCGGAATAAGTACAGGCAGCAGGACCATCAACGCCATCAGCATAGGCGACAAGAGGAGTAGCGACACCTCCATCTGCTTGTTGACCGTTTCGTTGGTTGCCTTCACATCGCTAGCCACACCTGACAAGCGTGGGAAATAGTCGGTTTCCATAGCAGAAAATACCATGCCGGCATAAGTGATAGTAATCATATAGCCTGCATTATACAGGCCCACATCGCCCAGTCCGCCCTCAATATTGAGATACGAGCGGATAAACATCTCGGCACCGCTTCCTACAGCAGCCGCCAGGACAAAGGCGACACCAAGTTTGAGCATGTCAAAGCCTTCCTTCAGACAGTCACGCTGAAAGGATAACTGAAATCGCTGTAGACGATATGAGTAAGCGATGGTGACCAGCATAGCGACAAAGGCTAACAATACGATGGCTGGCGCTACGCCACGTTGACCGTAAAAATAATAAATGGGAACAGACAACAGCACACCTAAAACAGCAGTAATCAACTGTATCTTTGCCAAAGCGCCCAACTGACGCTGAGCCTTCAGCACAGCCGTCTCGCCACCAGTGACAGCAGCCATAGCCACTGCGAAACCCAAAAAGGCATAGTGTAACGTGTGGTCACCCCAGTCGAACGACCAGTCATTCATCAACGGACTGACTATCACACAAAAGGCAAAACCAAGCAAAGCAGCGATAACGCTCCAAGTGCGGATAACCTTAATATTATACGTCAGGCGTTCCTCGTCGCCTTGCTCATAAAGCTCTGACAAGCGTGGTACGGCACCAAACGAGATACCCAAATTGGTACACTGCACCGCAAAGTTCTGTACGGACATTAGCAGGGCATTGAATCCCATACCACCAGCACCTAAGAGCAGTGCCATAGCCTTATTGCGTACAAGACCTATCAAAATGATAAGTCCCTGCACGCTCCCAAACAGACTGGTGTATTTTAGCACGTGACTGTAGCCCTTGTCGTGTCTTTTTCCCATATTTCTTACTAAGAGAACGCAAAAGTACAACAAATATTTTGATTTTCCGTTATTTTAGTGTAATTTTGTGCACATGAAACTCAGTATTGTCATTCCCGTCTATCGTGTAGAAGCCACCCTCGACCGCTGTGTGGAGAGTGTGTTGGGACAGGATGTGGACGATATGGAGGTTATTCTGGTAGACGACGGCTCACCAGACAACTGTCCGAAGATGTGCGATGACTGGGCAGAGAGAGATGTCCGTATCCGCGTGATTCACAAAGAGAATGGTGGACTGAGCGATGCACGCAATGTTGCTATAGACATAGCGAAAGGTGATTATATCACCTTTGTCGATAGTGACGACTGGATGGAAACTGGAACTTACAAGGCTATCCTGAAGTTGATGGATGATGACGACATCGTGGAATTCCCCGTTGCTCGTCGTTTGCCGTTGTCAGACCGGTCTTACGACAATATAGACGACTACTGGCTGACAGAACAGGCATACACCCACACTTTTGCCTGCAATAAAATCTACCGGCGCTCTCTTTTCGACGACGTTTGCTATCCCAAAGGAAAGGTTTTCGAAGACGTCTATACCTTGCCCTTGTTGCTGCGTAAAGCTAAACGCGTCAGCACAACAAGTCAGGGCTGTTACCACTACGAGTGGAATCCGTCTGGCATTACCGCCACTGCTGATGGTGAGAAACTGGCGATGTTGCTTGAAGCACATCTGACATCTGGAATGCCCATTGACGACAGCTACTATATGTATTTGGTGAACATACAGATAGACGTTCGAGAACAAACAGAGAAACCTCTTATTCTCCCCAAGAAGAAGCTCAATGTCAGTAATCTTAAAGGAAAACAAAAACTTAAAGCAATACTATTAAACTTTTTAGGAATCAGTATTTTATGCAGAATAAGCAAATTCATACATCTCTTCAAGAAACCCAGCCGTTGGTAAGTTTTATCATCGCATACTACGACCTGCCCGTACAAATGTTGGGCAAGTGCATCGGTAGCATTCTGGCACTTGCCCTACATCCCGGTGAGCGCGAGATTATCGTGATTGACGACGGTTCGAACGTAAGCCCCATGAACATTCTGATGCAGTATGGCGAAGAAATCATCTACATACGTCAGAAAAATGCTGGTCTTAGTAATGCCCGCAATAAAGGTATTGAGATGGCGACAGGACAGTATATCCAGTTCGTCGACGCCGATGATTGGCTCGTCGCAGAGCCCTACAATCATTGCCTTAACCTGTTGAAGCAGTCCCCAGATACCGATATGGTCATTTTTGACTTCACCACGACTGACAAGCAGCAGTCTTCTTACAAAGACACCACTTATCCAAGCGGTACAGACCTCATGCGCCATCACAATATTCACGGCATGGCCTGCGGCTATCTGTTCCAGAAAAAAACACTAAGCGAGCTGCGTTTCACCTCAGGCATCTACCACGAAGACGAGGAGTTTACGCCACAATTGCTCATTCGCTCCGAGAACATCATTGTCACCACGGCTCAGGCCTATTATTATAACCAACGTCCAGGCTCCATTACCAACAGTGGCGATAACGAAAAGAAGCTAAAAAGACTGGATGATTTTCAGGGTGTTCTGAAACGCCTGAATCTCATAGCAGACCGTCTACCGAACAATGATCGTCTGGCCATGCAACGCCGTGTGGCACAGCTGACGATGGACTACATCTATCAGGTAATTATCCAGACGCGTTCTCTCCAGCAACTCAATACAAGCATCGAAACGCTTCGGAAAGAGGGACTGTTCCCACTGCCCGCCAACAACTACTCACAGAAATACACATGGTTTCGGCACCTATCGAACACCAATATCGGACGCGCCCTGCTCATCAAGACACTTCCCCTACTAAAGACAGAACGATGAAGATACTATTACTTGGCGAATATAGTAACGTTCACGCTACGCTGGCCATGGGGCTTCGTGAATTAGGGCATCAGGTGACCGTCATATCGAATGGTGACTTCTGGAAGAACTACACACGCGACATTGATGTCAGCAGGAAGCCTTGCAGATGGGGAGGAATACGGCTATTGCTAAAGTTGTGGACTCTGCTGCCCCAAATGCGAGGCTACGACGTAGTACAACTCATCAATCCCATGTTCTTTGAACTGAAAGCTGAGCGACTGTTCTGGTTCTACCAATATCTGCGCAAGAACAACAAGCGCGTATTTCTCTGTGCTTTCGGTATGGACTACTACTGGGTACACGAGTGTATAGAACGCAAGCCATTACGATATAGCGACTTCAACATCGGAGAGACATTACGTACCAATGAGGACGCAATGAAGGAGCGTGCAGACTGGCTAGGAACTGCGAAAGAGCGTCTTAACAAGCTGATTGCCAATGACTGTGACGGCATCGTTACGGGACTCTACGAATACGACGTTTGTTACAGGCCACATTTCCCAGAGAAGACTTGCTTCATTCCCTTCCCCATCGCCCCAACGACTTCCTTAACTCCTTTAACTTCATTAACTCCTTTAACTCCTATAAGAATTTTTATTGGCATCAGCAAGCAACGCTCCGCCTACAAAGGAACTGATATCATGCTGAAGGCTGCCGAGGCTATTGCCGACAAATACCCGGAAAATGTTGTCTTGGAAAAGGCTAATGGTGTGCCCTTTGCCACTTATCAGCAGATGATAGAATCGAGTGACGTCCTGCTCGACCAACTCTATGCCTACACACCAGCCATGAATGCCTTGTTGGCCATGTCGAAAGGTATTGTTGTCGTGGGCGGTGGCGAGCCAGAAAACTACGAGATTATCCACGAGACGGGACTGCGCCCCATCATCAATGTCGAGCCCACCTACGAGAGCGTCTATCACGAACTGGAGCAGTTGGTGTTGCACCCTGAACGTATTCCTGAACTGAAACGCCAAAGCATAGAGTACATAAAAAAGCATCACGACTTTGTGAAAGTCGCGATGCAATACGTTGATTTCTGGAATCGTTGATGATTACTCAGCAGCGGGAGCTTCAGCAGCAGTCTCCTCAGCGGGAGCCTCTGCAGCAGCGGCAGCAGCTTCAGCCTCTGCCTTAGCAGCAGCCTCAGCAGCCTTCTTCTCAGCTACCTTCTTAGCAATCTCCTCGTTCAGCTTCTTCTCCTGAGCCAGCTCCTTAGCAGCAGCGTCCTTCTTAGCCTTAGCCTCAGCCTCTGCGATCTTGTTCAGACCGTTCTGCTTGTCAGACTTCCAGGCGTCGAACTTCTTCTGTGCAGTAGCCTCATCGAAAGCGCCCTTCTTGACACCACCCTTCAGGTGCTTCATCAAGTAAACGCCCTCACGGCTGAGGATGTTACGAACAGTGTCGGTAGGCTGTGCACCAGTCTCGACCCAATAAAGTGCACGCTCGAAATTCAGGTCTACTGTGGCAGGGTTGGTGTTTGGGTTGTAAGTACCAATCTTCTCAGTGAAACGACCATCACGTGGTGCACGAGCGTCAGCGATAACGATACGATAGAAAGCATAGCTCTTGCGACCGCCGCGCTGCAATCTGATTTTTGTTGCCATTGTTTTTTAAATGATTTTTGTTGTTAAAAAATTGAATTTCATGCTCTTATCTCGTAAAAGCGGGTGCAAAGGTACAAAGAAATTAAGAATTAAGAATTAAGAATTAAGAATTAATCCTTCTGCTTAATTATTTTTAACTTTTTACTGCTTCCTTAGCGTAATACCTGCCTGCATGCCATTGACACTCTTCAGCAGCGACGAGATAGTATTCAGATTAGCGTTTGTTGACTTGGCACCAAACGACTTGAACATATTCAGCAGTTTGGTGGCATCAGTCACAAACTGCATGTCGTTGCCATCAATCTGCGTGGTAATAGATACCGTCTTAATGCCTGCAATGGTCAGCAGTAGCTTAGAGTCTTTCACCTCCCACGTGCCCTTGGCGGTGCGACCGTTCAGCGTGCGAGTATAGGTACCGTCCTCATTGAACGTCATCGAGAAGGTTCCGGGCTTGATACCATATTTCGTCAGGTAGCTCTGCAGCTTGGTTTCCAGCTTGTTGGCGGCAATCTTAGCGGCAGCATTGGTCAGGATGTTGTCTGACTTAAATACGATAGCCGGTTCAGTATAATTCCATGTGCCGATAATCTTGTTCTTGTCAGCCTGTTTGTCACTAGAGAAGACGCTGGTTAAGGTCGATACCAGATCACCCGACTGTGAGTTACTAGTAGCAGCCCCTAACACATTACCCAACACACTTCCCAAATCGCTCTGCGCACTTACGTTGACAGAGAACAGAAGGGCCATACTGATGGCCATCATCTTCACTACATTCTTTTTCATAGATACGTTTTTATTTAAAACGCTGCAAAATTACAAATTTTCCACTAAATCGTGCTATGTTATAACATTTTTTGATTACTTTTGCATCTTGATGAAAGATTTGTCCATACTTATACCCACCTATAACGACGAATGTCTGGGACTAGTGAGCGCTCTGCAGCAGCAGGCTGTGGCGCTAGGCATTAACTACGAGATTATCGTTGCTGACGATGGCTCAACACAGCAGGATGTCCTCCAGACCAATCAACAGATTAATGCACTGGCAGACTGTAGGATGATAGCACGAAACGTGAACGTCGGTCGTGCGGCCATACGCAATTTTCTGGTTCAGCAGGCACAGTATGAGTGGTTACTGTTCATCGATGGCGATATGACGATGCACAGAGACGACTATCTCCAGCGATATCTGGCTGCCGAGGGTGAGGTGGTCTGTGGCGGACTTGTAATCAAGGAGGGTGTCAAAGGTAACCTGCGCTCTATGTACGAGATGCGCCACGAGCAGGAGCACACGGCAATACGTCGCCAGCAGCGCCCCTACCAGGATTTCCATACCGCCAATTTTCTCATTCGCCGTCAGACGATGAAAACCCACCTCTTCGACGAGCGTTTTCGTCACTATGGCTATGAGGATGTGCTGTTGGGCAAGCGCTTGGAGCAGGATGGCATTCCCATTCACCATATCGACAACCCACTGAGTTTCGAGGTTTACGAAACCAACCTGGCCTTTGTCTGCAAGACGGAAGAAGGTCTGCGCACACTCTATCAGTTCCGCGACGAACTTCGGGGCTACTCTCGCCTACTCGACTTTGCCGAGCGCCGTCCGTGGACAGCCAGGATGGTCCGACTGTGGCACCTGTTGGCAGCAAAATGGGAGCGCCGCCATCTCTGTGGCAACGCCCCCAAGCTTACAGTTTTCAATCTCTACCGCTTAGGTTATTTTCTGCAACTATAGCTTCACAGGTGCTATTCTGAAGGTGAAGTCATAGCCCTGCTTGGCAGGCAACATGTAAGACTTCTCAGGCCATGCACCCCACGAGTTAACACAACCCAGACCCATCTGCTTCTGCTGGATGTGCACCTGTGTCAATGGACGCTCCACGAGGTCACCACTGTGCTGTCCCCAGCGATGGTCCTTGTACATGCCTGCATCCAGGTCTTCCACCAGATACGGCAGGGCTGAACACTCCATGGGAGCTGTACTCTCGAACATCAAACCGCGCTTACCGTCAGTCACCTGGAACCAACGCACATCAGTGTGGTTGCCCGACTCCTGCGGACGAATATAAGGATAATACTCGTCCATCACCTTATTCTTATAATAGCCTAGGAACTCCGAGCTGTTGCGGTCACAATAGTTCTCATGCGGGCCACGGCCGTAGTATTCCACCAGATTATACTGCTTAGGCATCTGCAGCTGCATGCCATAGCGGAATAGCCACGAGTCCTTGGCGTCGTCAGCCACCTTCAGCTGCTGGCGAACAACGACAGAGCCGTCAGTCTGCAGGGTATAAGTCATGGTGAGGAGAGATTTTACATCGGGCATATCAATAATGGCGACAACGGAATTGTCGTTGACGCTAACGCTCTTTACCTTCTTCTGCGGATTCTTCCAGGATGCAAAGCGCTGCTGCAGCCTAGCACCGTAGTCGTTGTCTGTGGGTGCACGCCAGAACTCTGGAGTGATGCTCTGACGATCAACGAGCATAGGCTGTCCGTCGACATCGAGATAGTCAATCATACCCGACTGCTTACCGATGGTTAACACCGTACCACCAGCGGTCAGTTTTATGTAGCTCTTGGTCTCTTCGCTTTCAACCTTGGCTTGTTCGGCATTAATATCCTGGAACTGGTAGGGATTGAGTACGAACTGCTGACGAGCGACAACCTGTCCCTTGCTGACGAAGGGCTGATTGTCGTCTTTAGCTTTCAGCTGGAAGCTGACAAAGAGCTCCTGGTCGCCATGATGTCCCAGTACACGGGCAATGGTTTTCTGCATAGCTTCGATAGTAATAACCTTACGCTGCTGGGGAGCTATGCCGCTGATATCCATCTTTCCACCATGCCCAAATGTCATACCGTCAGGACGGTTGCCTCCGTGATGACTTTTTCCTGCACCACCAACAAACCACTCCAACTCCAAGTCGTCAAGATTCTTGAAGAAGTTCTCGTTATAGATTTCGATGCGTCCGTCCTTGAAGCCCTTATCACTAATCCACACATTCTGATAGTAGTACTGCACCTCATAGGCATGTGGATTCAGTCTGCGGTCAGGAGCTATGATGCCGTTGCAGTTGAAGTTGTAGTCCGAGGCGGGATAGCGTCCATAGTCGCCACCATAGGTGAATATTTCCTTGCCGGTGATAGGACTCTTGTCACGAAGTCCCTGGTCCACAAAGTCCCAAATGAAGCCGCCCTGGTATTTGGGATATTTACGCACAAGGTCCCAGTACTCTTTGAAACCACCCATCGAATTACCCATGGCGTGGGCATATTCGCACTGAATGAGCGGACGGGGGTTATCGCCTTTCGAATACTTCTCGCAGTCACGGTAGTAGTAATACATCGGACAGAAAATGTCGGTCTTGCCCCAATCACCAGCCTGTTCATACTGCACAGGACGATTATCTACCGACTTGATCCACTCGTAGCACTTCTCGAAGTTAGGACCGTAGCCAGCTTCGTTACCCATACTCCAGATGATAATACTTGGATGATTGCGTAGAGTGAGTACATTGTCCTGGTTGCGCTCCAAGTGCATCTGGCGGAAGTCGTCACGTTTAGCCAGCGTGCTCTCTCCGTAGCCCATACCGTGACTCTCTAGATTTGCCTCGGCCACGAGATACAATCCTGCCTCGTCGCATAAGTCATACCAGCGTGGATCGTCAGGATAGTGAGAAGTACGCACAGCATTGACATTCAACTGTTTCATGATGCGGATGTCCTGCTTCATGCGCTCTACGGAGACAATATATCCACCATCTGGGTCCAACTCGTGACGGTCTACACCTTTTATTAATATAGGCTGTCCGTTAACCAATAGTTGTCCGCCCTTGATTTCCACGTGGCGGAAACCTACTTTCTGGCGGATTACCTCTACCACTTGATTGCCTTTTCGTGCCTTGATGTAGAGGGTGTAGAGGTTGGGCATTTCTGCTGACCAAGGCTTGGCGCAGTCGAATTCTGCGAATTTGCTAATGCCCTCAGCAACCAGTTCGCCAGCAGGGTCGTAAAGGTCCATCGTAATCTTCGGATTTCCTGTGGCTTTGACGTCCACATTGAGCAAGGCCTTACCATCGACATAGTCTTGTTTGATGACGATGTCGTTAATGTGCACTTTCGGACGAGCATAGAGATACACCTCGCGGGCAATACCTGTAAAGCGCCAGAAGTCCTGGTCTTCCAAGTAAGAGCCGTCGCACCAGCGCATCACCTGCATAGCAATCAGGTTCTTGCCTTTCTTTAGGAATTTCGTAATGTCAAACTCGGCAGCGACCTTTGAGTCTTCTGAATAACCAACGTATTTGCCGTTTACCCACACCTTCAGGTTACTGGTGGCGGAACCCACATGGAACACTACCTGCTGACCTTGCCAGCTGTCGGGCAACGTGAACTCGCGACGATAGCTGCCGGTATAATTCTCCGTCTCGCCGATATACGGTGGATTGCTGTCAAACGTGGTTGCCCACGCATATCCGATGTTCTTATATATGCGGTCGCCGTGACCGCTCAACTCAAAGAGGCCAGGCACAGGAAAGTCCTCCCACTTGGAGTCGTCGTAGCCAACAGACCAGAAACCAGCAGGAGCGTCTTGGTGATTCTTCACGAACAGAAAGCGCCACATGCCCTCCATCGACAGGTAGCGACTCGACAGCGCCTTCTCGCCAATCCTCGCAGTCTCTTCGCTCTCGTAGGCAAAGAAGTTCGCGCGGCGGGCCTCACGGTTCTGCTGGTTTACCTGCGGATTGCGCCATTCCGGAGCATCACCAGCCTTTGCCGTTGATATTCCCAACAGCAGTGCCATTAGAGGCAGAACTACAAATCTTTTCATATCACAACACTTATTATATTTTTTGTAAAATTACATGAAGGCTTCTCTGTCTGACAGCCTCGAACATGAGGATGGCAGCGGAGACAGAGACATTGAGGGAGTCACCAATGCCCAGCATGGGAATCTTGATATGTGCATCGGCTGCCTGGCGCCACTTATCCGTCAAACCTGTAGCCTCAGTGCCCATGACAATGGCTGTGGAACGGGCCATATCGGTTTCGTAATAGTAGTAGGAATCTTGCAGCTGGGCAGTAAGTATCTGGATGCCATTGGCCTTGAGCCACTGGATGCATTCTTCTGAGGTGCAGGCTACCGTTGGCACGCTGAAGAACGCACCCACGGAGGCACGGATGATATTGGGATTGTAGAGGTCGCATTGTGGGTCGCAGACGATGACGGCATCGACGTTGGCGGCATCGGCAGAGCGCAGGATGGCTCCCACGTTGCCGGGCTTCTCGACACTCTCAAGGACGACTATGAGCGGACGTTTCTGCAGCTTCAGACTGTCGAGCGTGCGCTGTTGTGCAACGACCTCAGCGATGACTCCCTCGGTACCACCACGATAAGCCACCTTGTTATATATATCGGAAGAGACCTGAAACACACGGGCACCATCGACAGTAGGCTCCTCGATGCCAAAAATCTCTGGGCACCAAAAGAGTGTGTCAACCTGATAGCCGCTCTGGATGCAACGCTCTATCTCTCGCCTACCCTCCACGACAAACAGACCTTGACGGCGACGCTCCTGCGACTTCTGCTGCAACTCCAACAGAAGCTTTATCTTCGGGTTCTGGGCACTTGATATAATGTCAACCATTTTTAACGACAAGTTTTTATTTTTAACGACAACTTGGACAACTTAGGACAACATTAATATTAGCCTACGACGCAACTGCGTCTACGGACACCCTCATTGGAAGAAATAAAAGTTGTCCTAAGTTGTCCAAGTTGTCTTTTTAAATATATATCATCGTTGTCTTTTAATAATTTCAAAGTTCTTCGCACTCTTTCAGCCACAAGGTGCTGCATGCATCACTCGGCATGCGCCAGTCGCCACGAGGTGACAGCGAGATGCTACCCACCTTCGGACCGTCGGGCAGACACGAGCGCTTGAACTGCTGCGAGAAGAAACGACGACAGAACGTGGTGAGCCACTTCTTGATAGTCTCCTTGTCGTAAGCCTCGCCAAAGGCACGCTGTGCCATGAGGAATATCTTGGCAGGACGGAAACCGAAGCGCAGCATGTAGTAGAGGAAGAAGTCGTGCAGCTCGTAGGGCCCCACCAAGTCTTCCGTCTTTTGCTGGATGTTGCCATCTTCGTCGGCAGGTGTTAGCTCAGGAGAGATGGGTGTATCGACGATGTCTATCAACGTCTCGCTGGCAGCAGCGAAAGCGTCGAGCGTAGCGAAGTAGCGCACCAGATACTGGATGAGTGTCTTGGGGATGCCTGCATTCACACCGTACATCGACATATGGTCACCGTTATACGTTGCCCATCCGAGAGCCAGCTCAGAGAGGTCACCAGTACCTACCACAATGGCGTTGCACTTGTTGGCGAGGTCCATGAGAATCTGTGTACGCTCGCGAGCCTGCGAATTCTCATAAGTGGCATCGTGGATAGAGGCATCGTGACCGATGTCCTCGAAATGCTGAGTGACGGCCTTGGCAATGGATATCTCCATCTGCGAAATACCCAGCGTCTGCATCAGCGAAGCGGCATTGTCGTGCGTGCGGTCGGAGGTGCCGAAACCTGGCATCGTGACACCGATTATTCCTTTGCGATCCAGTCCCAGCTTGTCGAATGTGCGCACGCAGACCAACAAGGCCAGCGTAGAATCCAGACCACCGCTGATGCCCAATACCACATGCTCCATGTGGGTGTGTAGCAGGCGCTTTGCCAGTCCCGCAGTCTGGATGTTCAGTATCTCTTCGCAAGTCTCAGCCATCTTGTCTTCGGCAGGGATAAACGGATGCGGATCAATAGTGCGTGTCAGTTCAAACTCCTTGCCAAGCGTTGCCTGAGCAGCGACAATTGCTGCATGGGCGTGGCGCTGGGCGTTGATGAATGTTGAATTAGTATGGCGCTCAGTACGCAGGCGCTCCACGTCAATCTGAGCGGTCTGCAACTGTGGTTGGAATGAGAAGCGTTCACCCTCGACAAGCAGTCGGCCGTTCTCGAAAATCATCGCGTTGCCACCATACACTACGTCCTGTGTTGATTCGCCAAAACCACTCGATGCATAGACGTAGCCACTCATGGTGCGAGCACTCTGCTGAGCTACCAGTGAGCGCAAGTAGTTGTGCTTGCCAATGAGCTCGTCGCTGGCCGAGAGGTTCAGGATGATGTCTGCACCAGCCATCGTCAGGTTGTTGCTGGGTGGAATGGGTGCCCAGACATCCTCGCAGATCTCGACGCCAAACTTGACGTCACCCATCTGGAAGAGTTGGGGTTCGGCAGACAGACGGATAGGGGTGCCAGCCAGATAGATATTGGTGTCGTTCAAGTCCTGCGACGAAGCAAACCAGCGTTTCTCGTAAAACTCGTTGTAGTTAGGCAGATAGGTCTTCGAGACCACGCCCAGCAACGTACCGCTTTGGATGACGGCAGCACAATTGAGCAACAAACCGCCCGCCTGGACAGGCAAGCCCACCACACAGACGATATCCAGCTGACGGGTGAAGTCCAGCAACTGGAGCAGTCCACTCTCAGCCTTGTCGAGCAACAGCTTCTCCTTGAACAAGTCCTGACACGTATAACCCGTTAGCGACAGTTCAGGGAAGCACACCAGCTCTACGCCATCGCCATCGGCCATAGCAATGAGTTTCTCGATTTCCTGTACGTTGTACTCCACATCGGCTACGCGTACAGCAGGTACGGCTGCAGCCACCTTGATAAATCCGTATTTCATATTTGACAATTTGACGATTTACTATTTGACGTTTTAGGGAATCAGTAACGATGAGTCGCCATAGCTCAAGAAACGGAAGTCGTGAGCCAGGGCGTAGTCGTAAATCTTGTGCCAGTCACCCTTGACGAAGGCGCTGACCAATAGCAACAGCGTGGACTGCGGCTGATGGAAATTGGTGATGAGCATCTTCACGATATGATAGGTGTATCCTGGCGCAATGATAATTTGCGTCGACGAGTGCAGAACGGTCAGTTCCTTGCGAAGCATCCAGTCCAGCAAGGCACGGATGGCGTCACAGGTGGACGGTATCGGGGACGGTTCCATCTGTGATAGCGAAGCGTTTACAGTGGAACCGTCCCCATAGGGCTCCCACTGGTTGACGTGCAGCTGGTCCTCGGCAATGTCGGGGTTCTGCATCACCTTCAGGCCCATGTAGTAAAGGCTCTCCAGGGTGCGCACGCTGGTGGTACCAACAGCAATGACTTCGCAGTTGTGGGCCAGCAATCGCTCCAGCGTATGACGGCGCACAGCGATATACTCCGTGTGCATGGGGTGCTCGCCGATGGTGTCGCTCTTGACGGGCTTGAACGTTCCGGCACCCACGTGCAGCGTCACCTCTTCGCGCTCAATGCCACGGTCGTCAACATCCTTCAGCACGCGCTCTGTGAAGTGCAGACCAGCAGTAGGAGCAGCCACGCTACCCTTAATCTTCGAATAGACCGTCTGGTAGGTGGTCTTGTCGCTCTCCTGTGTCTCACGATTCAAATACGGCGGAATGGGAAGTTCACCCATCACGTCGAGAATCTCAGCGAAGTTCACGCGCTCATTGTCCCACTCAAAGTCTATCCATTGACTTGTTCCGTGCTCTCCACGACGCGTAGCACTAACTCGTAATTCTTCATCCTTAATTCGTAATTCCCTTGAAAGCGTTCCTTCTTTCCACTTCTTTTGGTTACCCACCAGACAAAGCCACGAGCAACGACGAGTCTGTTGGAACATCTGCTCGTAGTCGGCAGGCTCAGCAGGCTCCAAGAGGAATATCTCTATCAGGGCACCCGTTTCTTTGCGGAAGTGTAGACGTGCCTGGATGACCTTCGTATTGTTATACACCATCAATGCCCCCTGGGGCAGGTAATTCGGCAGATTGTAGAAGATGTCCTCTCCTACCTCACCCTTGTTGTAGACGAGCAGCTTCGAGTGGTCGCGCTCAGCCTTTGGGAACTTGGCTATGCGCTCGTCGGGCAACTCGTAATTGTATTCGCTAATATGTATGTCTTTCGTTTTCACGCTGCAAAGTTAATAAATAATTCATAATTCATAATTCATAATTCATAATTATTTTGTAATTTTGCACCCGAATATGGAAAATAACAGTATCTTACAGAAACTTGATGGTCTGGAGGCACGCTTTGAAGAGGTGTCGACGCTCATTACCGACCCTGACGTAATAGCCGACCAGAACCGCTTCGTGAAATTGACGAAGGAATATAAAGATCTGGGCGACATCATGGATGCTCGCAAGCGCTACATTGCCTGTTTGAACAGCATCCGCGAGGCCAAGGACATCCTGGCCAACGAGACCGACCCAGAGATGAAGGAAATGGCTCGTGAGGAGCTGTCGGAGAACGAAGCTCTGCAGCCCAAACTGGAGGAGGAAATCAAGATAGCACTCATTCCTAAGGACCCAGAGGACGCGAAGAACGTGCAGATGGAGATTCGTGCAGGAACGGGTGGCGACGAGGCTGCTCTGTTTGCTGGCGACCTGTTCAAGATGTACAAGAGCTACTGCGAGTCAAAGGGTTGGCAGCTCTCCATCACCAGCGTCTCTGAGGGGGCTGTTGGTGGTTTCAAGGAGATTGACTTTGCCGTCAGTGGTGCCGACGTCTATGGTACGCTGAAATACGAATCAGGAGTGCACCGTGTACAGCGCGTGCCTGCTA
>Ga0310695_10007370_pt1 | contig 17596 bp, 13 predicted proteins | sample RumenRJG_04DNA_FD_203882 | JGI IMG/M metagenome (GOLD analysis project Ga0310695, IMG submission 203882) | Bovine rumen microbial communities from Lethbridge, Alberta, Canada - RJG_04 (v2) (version 2) | ecosystem: Host-associated > Mammals > Digestive system > Stomach > Rumen | place: Canada...
CGGTATTTCTCAATGCATTTGTTATGCTCAACGCAGTTGTTAGCGCGCGTTTTCACAAGACAGTCTTTGACTGTAGTTCTTTTCAATCCAGTCTTTGTATGCGCCGCTCTTGATGTTGTTAATCCAATCTTCGTGCGCCAAATACCAGCGGATTGTGGCGAGAAGACCTTGCTCGAAGCTCATTTTGCGCTCCCAGCCGAGCTTTGTCTTTGCCTTTGTGCAGTCAATCGCATAGCGGCGGTCGTGTCCAGGGCGGTCTTTGACGTAAGTGATTGTTTTTCTGACCTCTTCGGCGTTTTTGCCCAATTCTTTTGCAGTCAAGTCGATGACCGTGTTCAAAAGCTTGATGTTCTCCCATTCGTTTTCGCCGCCCAAGTTCCACTTTTCGCCTGCAGGAGATTTGTTCACGATTTCCCAAACTCCGCGGTTGTGGTCCTCGACATAAATCCAGTCGCGGATATTCTTTCCGTCGCCGTAAACTGGCAAGTTTTTGCCCTCTTTGATGTTTGAAATCATAAGCGGGAGGAGTTTTTCTGGGAACTGGAGCGGACCGTAATTATTGGTGCAGTTTGAAAGCGTTACAGGAAGCGCGTAGGTGTGGAAATAGGCGAGCGCGATGTGGTCTGAGCTTGCCTTGCTTGAAGAATACGGAGAACGCGGGTCATACGGGGTGTCCTCGCGGAAATAGCCCGTTTCGCCGAGTGAGCCGTAAACTTCGTCGGTTGAGATGTGGTGGAACAAAACGTCGTCGCGCACGTTGTCGAGCGAGCAGTTCCAATAATTGCGCGCAACGTCAAGAAGCGTGTAAGTTCCCATGACGTTTGTCTTGATGAATGCTTCAGGGCCAAGAATTGAGCGGTCAACGTGGCTTTCTGCCGCAAAGTGAATGACTGTGTCGATGTCGTACTGCTTGAAAATGCGCTCGATTTGCTCACGGTCGCAGATGTCCACTTTCTCAAAGATGTAGCGAGCCTTATCGCCGAGGGCAGTCTTTCCGTATTCTTTTTCCACTGCCTCAAGGTTCGCGGGATTTCCCGCGTAGGTCAGGCAGTCCACGTTAATGATTCTGCCCTTGAAGCCTGCGTCTTTGAAGCATGCTTCTCCTGAAGTGCTTTTATCCAAAAGATAATTGATGAAGTTCGAGCCGATGAAGCCGCACCCGCCCGTAATCAAGATGTTAGTTAATTTTCGTGCCATTGTTTTTCTCCGTATAATTTTGTTGTACAGCGTCATTTCAGAACTTGTTTCGGAATCTCAGTGCGATATACAACGTAGATGCTGAAAACAAGTTCAGCATGACGTTATTCTTTTTAAGCACCTATCCATTCAACTTTGTTTGAAAGACCGTCTTTGACGGCGAAGTACTTTCCGTTCAAATCAAAAGCAGGGTGTTTGCCGTCTTTGTCGCTCAAAAGTGGCGTTATAGATGGCGCAACTGCGTTCCAGTCGATTCCGATTGTCTTGTCGTTCCACATCAAGCCGCCCTCGCCTTTTGGGTCGTAAAAGTCGGTGCATTTATAGGCAAAAACCGCCGTGTCGCTCAAAACATAAAAGCCGTGCGCAAAGCCTTCGGGGATATAAAACTCGTTTTGCTTTTCGCTGTCCAAAATAACGCCGTAGTATTTTCCGAATGTGGCAGAACCGACTCGCAAATCCACCGCCACGTCGTAGACTTTGCCAGAAACTGCGCGAACGAGTTTTCCCTGCGGGTGTTTGGTCTGAAAATGAAGACCGCGCAAAACGCCCTTGCTTGAAGAAGACTGATTGTCCTGCACGAACTTCATCGTTAATCCCGCTTCAAAAAAATCCTTTTCGCTGTACACTTCAAAAAAGTATCCGCGAGCATCTCCGAACACTTTCGGCTGTATTTCGTAAAGCCCTTTTATCTCAACGCCGTCAACAGCGCATTTCTTAAACTCAAACATTTCTTCTCCCTTAAAAAATCACTCCCAGCACCTCTCAAGAGCAAGCAAGGAGCAAGTTTTTTACAAATCCGTCATTGACGGTGAGCGATGTATCGCAAGTATTCGCCGTATTCTGTCTTGTAGCCTGCAGCAAGGTCGAGCAAATGCTCTTTTGTAATCCAGCTGTTTGCAAAGGCGATTTCTTCCAAGCAAGACACATACATTCCCTGTCGTTTCTGTATCGTTGCGATGAAGTTAGAAGCTTCGTTCAAGCCGTCGTATGTTCCAGTATCGAGCCAAGCCATACCACGACCGAGAAGCTCTACAGAAAGAGAGCCGCGCTCAAGATATGCGTTGTTGACCGCCGTGATTTCGATTTCGCCACGAGCTGACGGTTTTACATCTTGCGCGATTTTTACGACTTCGTTGTTGTAAAAATAAAGACCTGGGACTGCGTAATTTGACTTTGGCTCTTTTGGCTTTTCTTCAATGCCCAAAACTTTGCCTGTTTTGTCGAACTCCACAACGCCGTAAGCTGTCGGGTCTTTTACCATATAGCCAAAAATCACGGCTTCTGCTTTCTTGCTTTCGATTTTGTTCTTTGCGTTTTTGAGCGTTTGCGTAAAGCTTTGTCCATAGAAAATATTGTCGCCCAAAACGAGCGCAACATCATCAGAGCCGATAAAGTCTTTGCCCACGATAAAAGCGTCTGCAAGTCCTCTCGGTTTGTCTTGCACGGCATAGCTAAACTTCATTCCGAGCCAGTCGCCGTCGCCGAAAAGTTCTTTGAATAAAGAAATATCGCGAGGGGTCGAGATTATCAAAACTTCACGGATTCCTGAGAGCATAAGGCAAGAAAGCGGATAGTAAATCATCGGTTTGTCATACAAAGGCAAAATCTGCTTTGAAACTGCCTTTGTGATTGGGTATAGGCGAGTTCCTGAGCCGCCTGCTAAAATTATTCCTTTCATATACAGAGATTATAAAAGGCAATTTATATTTTGTAAAGAATAGCAAATATTGTTTTTTATTTATGCAAGGGCAAATTTTTGAGTAGAATTGATGAATTTAATGATTTTGAGAAAAAAGCCGATATAGGATAAAGTGAGAAAATTTTTATCACGTTTTTTTGGTGGGGGCAATTTTATGGCATTTAACAATATGCAGGGTTACAACGCATATCGTGATACTGGAATAAAGACCGCAAGTCAAGGAAAGCTTGTCGTTATGCTTTACGAAGCAGCGGTAAAAAGCCTTGACGAAGCGATGGAAAAAGTTGATGATGCAGGCAAAATTGCGGCAAAAGACATAGAGCGTTTTAATGCTTGTATTCAAAAGACACAGCAGATTATCAATGAGCTTCAGACTTCTCTCAATCTTGACCAAGGCGGACAGATTGCGGCAAACCTCATGAGCCTTTATATGTACTATAATCAGCAGCTTATGCAGGCGACGCTGAAGCACGACAAAAAGATTTTATCTTTTATTCGCACTCAGCTAGATGAGCTTTGCTCTGCGTGGAGAAGCGCGGCGGCAACCTCTTCTAATGGGCCTGCGTACAATTCACAACGTATGACTTCGCTCAATATTACGGGCTAAAAGTCATTTAGTAGGAAAGAAAGATGGATATTACAAGAGAAGAACTCGACGAGAGAGTTGCAATCGTAAAAAAGTTTAGAGGAATTCTCGAGGAACAGCGCGAAAAGTTCCGTGAATACCTCACTGTGCTAGAAAAGCAGCACACAAAGATTGAAGCAGGAGACAGTGAGAGTGTAGCTCTTCACTCTGAGCTTTCTGAAAAAATTGTTTCTAGTATTGGTGCATTGCAAAAGGTTGCCGCTCCTATGGAAGCTCTTTACAAAAAGACTCACGGTTCTGACTCTTATATTCCAGAGATACAAAGCGAGTTGTGTTCTTTGCGCGACAAAGTTTCTAAGCAAAACATTCGCAATCAGGAGCTTTTGAGAGTAAAGATGGTTGATTTACAAAAGGATATGAGAGCTTTCAAAAATCCTTACAGAACTCGAAGCCTTTATTCTTCATCTTCCACAGCCTCTGTTATTCAAATGGAAGTCTAACAGCCAAAGGCTGTTTTGCGGACACAGTCCGTTTTATCAGAAAAAGCTGTTTTATCGGGCTATGTCCGTTTTGAACAGCTTTAGTGAATTACCGCTGAAAATGCGGTAATCTTTTTTTATGCGTAGCTATAGCATTAGGGGAAATAAAAATGGCAGAAGAGCTTTTTGCTACAGAAGACATTAGTGACGGCGTGTTCCTTTTAGATTCGTATGGACTTATTTTCCGCGAATATTATGCGATGATAAAAAAGCCTTTGACCAACACGAAAGGCGAAAATATTTCTGCTCTTTTTGGTTTTTTCCGCAATATTCGAAACGTAATAAAAGTATACAATCCAAAATATTTTGTTGCGGCTATGGACTCAAAAACGAAGACATTCCGCCACGAAATGTATGCTGAATATAAAGCCAACCGCACCAAAACTCCCGATGATTTGCATGCTCAAGTCCCTTGGATTTGCGACGTATTGCAGTCTTTAGGAATAAAGGTTTTGCAAAAAGATGGATACGAAGCAGATGACATCATTGCAACTGTTGCGAAGATGTGCAAAGACGCAAACAAAGAATGTAGAATTTTGAGCGGTGATAAGGACTTAATGCAGCTTGTTGGCGGCTCGGTTAAAATGCTTACTCCTGTAAAATTTGGCAGTGGTGGCTGGCAAGAATGTGATGAGGCAAAAGTAAAAGAGATTTGGGGTGTAAATCCTTCTCAAATGCTTGATATGCTTACCCTTGTGGGAGATACTGCAGACAATATTCCCGGCGTTAAAGGCATTGGGGAAAAAACTGCGCTAAAGTTGCTTACTGAATACGGCTCAATCGATAATATCTATGCCCACTCTAGTGAAATAGAGGGAGCTGTGGGAAAGAAAATCCGAGAAGACAAGGCAGGGGCAGAGCTTTCTAAAAAACTAATCACTCTTTGCGATAGTGTGCCTATTGAAGTTTCTTCTCTTGAGGATTTGGCAGTGAGCTACGACTTTGAGGCGGCTTCTCAAAAGCTAAAGTTCTATGAAGTGCCAGCTATTGCAAAGCTCTATGCAAAAGGAGTTACTGCTGAGATAGATAGCTCTTCAAAAAATGTTAGTAATTCGCTAGCTAATGACTTATTTACTTTAGATTCTAGCAGTGAAATCGTAGAGAACAAAGGTGAGTATTCAGCCCTTTTGACAAAAGATGATTTGCATGCTTATCTTGATAATTTTTTAGCGACGAGCGAAAAAGAAATCGCTTTTGACACAGAAACTACTTCTCTAAACACTCTTGAAGCGCATCTTATAGGCTTTTCGCTTTCCTATGAAGAGGGAAAAGGTGTGTATGTGCCGATACAGCAAGAGTCTTCTATTTTCACAAGCGATTACATCTCAAAAGAAGATGCTTTCAAAGAGTTATCCCGCCTTTTTTCTAACAAAGACGTTACTGTCATTATGCATAATGCAAAGTATGACTATGAAGTTCTTTCTTCTAATGGTTTCAACTTTCACCGGCCACAGCAGTCTCAGGCTGTTTTTCAAGAGCCAGAGACTGTTTTTCTGCCATCGAAGACGGGTGTGCAAGAGCTTTTGTTTGATGAAGTTAATGATACAAGTTTGAATGAGTCTGACAAAACAGGCTGTGCTGACAAAACAGGCTCTGCCTGTGCCTGTACAATTGCAGATTCGATGATTGCGGCTTGGTTACTAGAGCCTGACGGAGTGGGGAAAAGTCCTTTTGCGCTTGAAAGCCTTGCAGAAAGATTGTTGCACTTAAAAGGTATTGAGTTTGACGATATTGTGGAAAAGGGAGCTTCTTTTGCCGACGTACCGCTTGAAAAGGCTACTGATTATTGCGCAGAAGATAGCGATTTCACTCTAAAAATCTATCATATCTTAAAGCAAAAGCTAAAAGAAAACGGCTTGTATGATTGGTTTAAAGAAGTTGAGCTTCCTTTAGTTCCTCTTTTGTCGGAAATGGAGCTTTCTGGTATTCACCTCGACACCTCTTCTTTGCACAGCTACCGAGGCGAGCTAGAAAATAAAATCTATACGATACAAAAAGAGATTTTTGAGCTTGTAGGTCATGAGTTTAACATTGCTTCTACAAAGCAGCTTCAGCAAGTCTTGTTTGAAGAAAGGGGCTTAAAGACTGGCAAAAAGACTAAAACGGGATATTCTACAGATACTGCTGTGATGGAAGAGCTTGCTTTAGTTGACCCTGTACCGCAAAAGATACTTGAATACAGAATGGCTAGTAAATTGCTTTCGACTTATGTTGATGCATTGCCTTCTCTTGCAGACAAAAATGGCAGAGTTCATACAACATTCTTGCAGACAGGAACAGCTACAGGAAGACTTTCTAGCCGTGATCCGAATTTACAGAATATCCCAGTGAGAAACGAAGAGGGGAGGCGTATTCGCTCGGCATTTACTGCGGCAGAAGGAACTGTTTTAATAAGTGCTGATTATGCACAAATTGAGCTTGTGGTTCTTGCGCATTTGTCGGGTGATGAGGAGCTACAAAAGGCTTTTATCGAGGGAACAGACGTACACAAAGCGACCGCTGCCTTAATCTATGGCGTAGATGGCGAGAAAGTAAGTGCAGAGATGAGGCGCACTGCAAAGACGATTAATTTTGGTATCATCTACGGAATGAGTGCCTTTAGACTGGCAAAAGATTTGGGCATTACTCGCACTGTGGCGAAAACCTTTATTGATAGCTATTTTACGCAGTATCCAAAGATTCAAGAGTTTATCGACAAGACTGTGAAAGAGGCAGAGAAAAACGGCTATGTAGAAACGCTCTTCCATCGCAAACGATATATCAAGAACATAACTAGCGGTAACAAGATAGAAAAGAATGCTGCCGAGCGCGTTGCTGTGAATACTCCTATTCAAGGAAGTGCTGCCGACATCGTGAAAAAAGCTATGCTAAGCGTGGACAAGGCCTTGAAAGCAGAGGGAAATGGAGCTCACATTCTTTTGCAAGTACACGATGAGCTTATTGTGGAATGTCCTTTTGATGAAAAGATTGTAGAAAAGACAAAAGAGATAATCAAACGCGAGATGGAAAATGCGGTAAAGCTCTCTGTTCCTTTGCGTGTGTCTATTGAAAGCGGAAAGAGCTGGGGTGAGTTCCATTGATTTTATGCGTTACAGGTCCTATGGCAGCGGGAAAGAATGTCGCTAGCGATATATTGACTAAAGATTTTGCTTTTGTCAGTGTTGATTGCGATTTGTTGGTTCATCAAGCGATAGAGAACTCTAAAGATAAGATACTCTCTACATTCGGCTCTCTTGCGAAAGAAAAAGGCATAGAGCTATTGAATACTGACGGAAAGATAAACCGCAGAGCTATTGGAAAAATTATCTTTGGGAAGAGAGAGCTAATTGCAAAGCAAGAAAGTATTGTTTTTCCCGAAACAGAAAGGCTTATCGAAGAGTTTATCGAAAGCAACAAGGGCAAAGATATAGTGATAAATGCGACCGTGTTGTATAAGATAAAGGCGATAAACTTTTGCTCTAGTGTGATTTATATCGACTGCTTTGCTCCCTTGCGTTTGTATCGTGCGTATAAGAGGGACAAGATGAGCGTGGCTCAGATACTAAAGAGATTTCATTCACAAAAAACACTTTTCCTTGAGTATAAGAAAATAGCTGCCGATATAAATAGAGTATGGAATTTCGGCTCTCGAAAAAGGCTTAGAAGAAAACTTGAACTTGTAGTAAAGAGAGTACGACAGAGGATATGAAAATATGGAACAGAAAAGGACTTTATTGATAGTAGCAGCCGTAGGTATCTTTCTTTTGGTGGTGCTTGGAGCTGCGATTATATTAAACTCAGCTTCATCAGCGGCTTCAAAATCTGATACAAGCAATTCGGTTTCTACAATTACTAGCGACTGGATTACACCAGATAGCCAAATAAGCACTATTTCATCTGTTCAGGATTTGAACCAAGACAATACAGCTTCTGCAGATACAGCTATTACAACAGATACTCCGATTACAACTGTTGATAATGGCATTATCTTCCCTGCAGGTTCTGCTGTTGTAACACCGCAGCCGACTACAACTGTTACACAGACTTCTACAGGCAATGTTACAGCCACAACAGACGCTGCTGCAACTGCAATGCAACAGACTTCTACATATGTGCCTACAACAACAACTCCTAGCGTTACAATTACACAGAATAATTATGCTTCTCAGAGTGCTCCTGTTACGGTAATCACTCCAAAGCCTGTTGAAACAAAGAAAGCTACTGCAAAGGCAACGACAACAAAGCCTGTTGCAAAAGCTGGAAAATATTGGGTTCAGGTTGGCTCATTCTCTAAAAAGAGCGGTGCTGATTCAACTCGTTCATCTCTTAGTTCACAGGGAATTCAAAGCGAGATTTTCACATATACAACAAGCGATGGTTCTACAGGATATCGTGTTCGCGTAGGTCCTTATCAGACAAAGAGCGAAGCTGAGTATTGGATGAAGCTAGTTGAAGAGAAGACTGGTACAAAAGGCTATATTGCGGAAACTAAATAAGATATACATATCACACAAAAAGTGAGATGTAAAAACAATTCAATAATTGTTTTTTGGATATACCTCCGAACTTTTAACAGTTTTGGAGGTATTTTTTTCAGCCATAGACTGTTTTCGTTCGAAATAAATATTTAGACATAAAAAAAAGACTCAAGGAAAAACCTTAAGTCTTTGTATAGCGGAGGCAGGACTCGAACCTGCGGCCTCCGGGTTATGAGCCCGACGAGCTTCCAACTGCTCTACCCCGCGTCGTATGTATAGAATAATATACAATAAAAAAGAAAATGTCAATAGCAGAAATGAAAAAGATTTGCTAATTTTAGAAAAATTTGTTGATTATCAAATCAAGAAGATAAAAAACAGGGAAAAATAGATTATGAGTGCAAAAAGAATTTGACAGAATCGAAATATAGCGTTAAACTTTGTTTACGTTCACGCGAAAAAAATGAAATACGTTAAGGAATAAGAAGTGTTAACGATAACGGAAATAGCGAAAAAAGCAGGTGTTTCTATTGGAACTGTTGACAGAGTGTTGCACAATAGAGGGCGTGTTGCTCGTGAAACAGAAGACAAAGTAAAAGCTGTGATTAAAAAGTATGGTTATCAGCCAGACCCTCTTGCGAGACACTTAAAGAAACATACAAAGTACAAAATAGGTTTATTGTTTCCTTCTCTTTCTTCGGGTTCAGGTTATTGGAACAAGGTGTTTGAAGGTGCAAAGAATTACATAAAAGAAGAGCTTTCTGCTTTTTCCTTTTCGCTTGTGCCTTTCTTTTTTAGCAGAAACGATGACGAAGAGCTTTTTGCGAAATTCGATGAAATGATGAAATCTGACTGTAGTGCATACGTTATTGCGCCTGTTATGCAGCAGAAAATGGGAGAGCTTTTGCGAGAAGCGAAAAATATGCGCCCTTATTGTCTTGTTGATACTTCTATAAAGGCTTTTGAAAATAGCGATGAAATCTCAAGTAAACCTCTTTGTGTTATTGCCCAAAATCCTTATAGAGCAGGTTTTATGGCAGGAAAGCTCACTGAACTTTTAGGTGGCAAAGGCGGCACATACATAGTTATGGAGATTTACGGCGGTTCTTACAACTTGAATGAACGCTCAAGAGGCTTTTGTGCTTGGTTTGAGAACAGAAAAGATTGCAGGGCTGTCCATATTGTGCTAGAAGTGTTTGAAAACTCGGACAAAGCAGAAATCGTGAAGAATGCACTTTCAGATTTGTTTGAAAAGTATAAAGATATTGCAGGCATTTGTACGGTAAGTGTTGAAGTGCAGATGGTTGCTGAATATATTGCAGAAAAGGGAATTTTAGGCGTTGCTGTTACCGGCTTTGATTTAATCGATGAAAACGAGAGGCTTTTAAGAGAAGAAAAAATAAGCTGCTTGATTGACCAAAAACCAAAAGAACAGGGCGAGCTTGCTATGTATCAGCTTTACAGACATTTGGTGTTTGAGGAAGAGCCTAAGAACAAGATAGATATTCCGATAGACATCTATTTCAAAGAAAATTTGGAACCTGATGTAGAATCATAAGAGAATTGTATAAGTTTTATATAAAGGTTACATATTAGGAGGATTTTTTACTTATGGATAAAGTAGAAATTGTAAAAGAGATTGAAGAGGGCTGTGTTTGCTTAGGCATTGAGTTCGGCTCTACTCGCATTAAGGCTGTTCTTATCAACTCAAAAAATGAGCCTATTGCTTCAGGTGCTTTTGATTGGGAGAACTCTCTTGTTGACGGCATTTGGACTTACTCAATGGACGAGATTCTTACAGGCTTGAAGACTTGTTATGCGGATATGAAAAAAGATGTGGCGCAAAAGTATGGTGTTACTCTAAAAAAGCTTTCTGCAATGGGAGTGAGTGCTATGATGCATGGCTATTTGGCGTTTGACAAAAATGACATATTGCTCACTCCTTTCCGCACTTGGAGAAACACAATTACAGGAGAGGCAAGTGAAAAGCTTTCAAGTCTTTTTAACTATCCTATTCCTGAACGTTGGACAATCGCTCATCTTTATCAGGCAGTACTGAAAAAAGAAGCTCATGTAAAAGATATTGCTTTTGTTACTACCCTCGACGGTTTTATTCACTGGAAGCTCACAGGAGAGAAGATTACAGGTATTGGCGATGCTTCTGGTATTTTCCCGATTGACATTGCTAGAAAGAACTACAATCAAGAGATGATTGCAAAGTTTAATAATCTTTCAGAAATAAAAGAGATGCCTTGGACTCTTTCTGACATCTTGCCGAAAGTACTTGTGGCTGGAGATAATGCAGGCTCTTTGACTGCAAGCGGAGCGGCTCTTCTTGATAAAGACGGAGATTTAGAGCCAGGCTGTCCTCTTTGTCCTAGTGAAGGAGATGCAGGAACGGGAATGATGGCTACAAATAGCGTGGCAGAAAGAAGCGGAAATGTATCTGCAGGAACTTCTGTTTTTGCTATGGTCGTTCTTGAAAAAGAGCTTTCAAAGGCTTATAACGGGCTTATTGACCTTGTTACAACTCCGGACGGAAAACTTGTTGCAATGGCTCATGCAAACAACTGCACAGGTGAATATGATAAGTGGATTAAACTCTTTGGAGAAGTTGTTTCGACATTGGGCTTTAACGTGAAAAAGGGAGAGCTGTATGATAAATTGCTTTCTCTTGCGCTCACAGGCGATTCGGATTGTGGCGGCTTGATACCTTATAACTACATTTCAGGCGAGAGCATGACGGGCTTTAGCGAAGGACGCACTATTTTCTTGAGAAAGCAGGAAAATAATTTCAATCTTGCAAATTTTATGAGAGCTCAGCTTTTCACTGCTCTAGGCGCGCTCCGCACTGGAATGGATATTCTTTTTGATAACGAAAAAGTGAAAATCGATAGTCTTACAGGACACGGGGGCTTCTTTAAAACTGCTGACGTAGGTTTAAAGGTGATGGCTAGTGCAATGCATACGAGCGTTTCTGCTTTGGAAACAGCAGGAGAGGGCGGACCTTGGGGAATGGCTTTACTTGCTTCATATCTTGTACACAAAAACGGCAGAGAGCTTGGTAAATGGCTTGAAGAAGATGTGTTTGCAAGTGCGAAAAAGACAACTGTTGAGCCAGAAAAGGCTGATATCGACGGCTTTAATGCATTCTTTGCAAACTACAAGGCTGGTTTACCAGTGTTAAAGGCAGCTGTTGAAAATATATAAGGAACAGAGCCTGTTTTTATACTAGGAGAGTAATTCTATGAGTAAATATCAGAGCATAAAAGAGCAAGCATATGAAGCTAATATGCAGATACCAGAGCAGCATTTGGCTATCTATACTTGGGGAAATGTGTCTTCTTTTGATAAGGATTTAGGCGTTTTTGCAATCAAGCCTTCTGGAGTGCCTTATGGGGATTTGAGTGTGGATTCTATGGTTGTAGTTGACCTTGACGGAAACAAGGTTGAAGGCTCTTTGAACCCGTCTTCAGACACTTTGACTCATTGCGTTTTGTATAAAGAATGGGCAGTGGGAAAGGGAGCTGATATAGGCGGCATTGTTCATACTCATTCTACTTTTGCTGTGAGCTGGGCGCAGGCAGTGCGTTCTATTCCCTTGTTTGGTACAACTCATGCAGACCACATACAGACTTGTGTTCCTTGCACTCCATACATCACAAAAGAAGCCCTCAAGGCAAACTATGAGCTTGAAACAGGAAAGCTTATTGTGAAGCATTTTGCAGATGAGGGGATAAATCCTGCTGAAACTACTATGGTTTTGGTTGCGGGGCACGGACCTTTTACTTGGGGAAAGACAGCAGATAAAGCTGTGTATAATGCGGCAGTTTTGGAAGAGGTTGCAAAAATGGCTGCTTTCACAGTGGCTGTAAATCCTGCTGCTATGACATTGCCTGAATACATTATCGATAAGCATTATCAGAGAAAGCACGGACCAAATGCTTATTATGGACAAAAAGGGAAATAATATAAAAAGGAGGTTTTTACAGTTTATAAAAAAACTAACTTCGTGAATTTACAAATGCTTGAGAGGGGTTTTGTTGTGAGAGATATTTACCCGCTCAAGCATTTTTTTTCGTCTTTTTGCGCAAAAGTACAATAGTTTTTATGGTTTTGTCTAGGTATACACTTGCAAAATGTCATTTCTGTGTTAAAATCTAAAAATATGAATAATTTGAGTGTATCGGTAGGTAAGGCTTATCCATTAGGAGCTACAGTTTGTAAAGGCGGTGTGAATTTTGCGGTATTTAGTCGTCATGCCACAAATATAACGTTAGAACTTTATGAAACCGAGAATGACGAAAAGCCATCTTTGAGCTATAAACTTGACAGTGAAAAGAACAGAACGGGTGATGTTTGGCACATTTTTGTTCAAGGATTGCAAAATCTTGCTCTTTATACTTTTCGTGTGGCAGGACCTTTTGAGCCTTCAAAGGGACATAGATTTGATGAAAAACAAATTTTGCTTGACCCCTATGCAAAGGCTTTGACAGCAGAATCGGTTTTTGCAAATCTGCCTGTGGGCTATACTGTTATTCAAGATAAGATGGATATTGAACTTGAAAAGCCGAATAAGCTCAAAAAGTTCCCAAAATGCGTAGTAATCGATGATGATGCTTATGACTGGGAAGGCGATAAATGCTTGAATATCCCGATTTCTAAAGCTGTGATTTACGAAACCCATCTAAAAGGCTTTACAGCTTCTGCTTCTTCTGGAGTTGAAGCAAAAGGCACTTACAGGGGAATGATAGAAAAAATCCCCTATCTTCAAAAACTAGGTATTACAAGCATAGAGCTTTTGCCTGTCTTTGAGTTTGATGAAAACGAGAACGGCAACACAAATCCTCGTACAGGTGACAGACTTAAAAACTATTGGGGCTATAGTACTATTTCTTTTTTTGCTCCAAAGGCTTCTTATGCACAAGATAAAACGCCTGGTGGTTGTGTAAATGAGTTTAAAGATATGGTCAAGGCTTTTCACAAGGCTGGAATAGAAGTAATACTCGATGTTGTTTACAATCACACGGCTGAGGGAAATGAACACGGAGTAACGCTTAATTTCCGTGGCTTTGACAACTGCATTTTCTATCATCTTGTAGGCAATCATAAAGAATACTATATGAACTATTCAGGGTGTGGAAATACAGTGAATTGTAATCAGCCTGTTGTGAGTGCATTTATCTTGCAAAGTTTGCGCTATTGGGTTACAGAAATGCATATTGACGGCTTCCGTTTTGATTTGGCTTCTATCCTTTCGCGTGGACAAAACGGAGAAGTTTTGCGCTGGGCTCCTCTTCTTGACCAAATTGACCAAGACCCTATATTGCACAATACGAAAGTTATCTCTGAGCCGTGGGACGCAGGAGGTGCGTATCAGGTCGGCTCTTTCTTTGGTGACCGCTGGTGTGAATGGAACGACAGATATAGAGATGATATTCGTAGGTTCTGGCGAGGTGATGATTTTACGGCGACAGGAGCTGCAACTAGAATAGCAGGTTCTAGTGATATTTATGCAGATAGTGGGCGAAAACCCTATCATTCTATAAACTTTATTTCTTGTCATGACGGCTTTACTCTTAATGATGTGGTGAGCTATTGCAACAAGCATAACGAGCAGAATGGCGAAGGAAACCGTGACGGTTCAGACAATAACAACAGCTATAACTATGGCTATGAAGGCGTGTGCTTGAATAAGAAGATAGAAGCAAAGAGAATGTTGCAGATAAGAAACTTTTTATTGACTCTTCTTATTTCTCAAGGCACGCCTATGCTTTTGGGCGGAGACGAGATGCGCAGAACTCAGGGCGGCAACAACAATGCATATTGTCAAGACAATGAAATATCTTGGTTTGATTGGAACTTAGAAAAAGAAAATGCTTCTTTAATTGAGTTCACGCGTCGCGCTATTGCTTTAAGGAAGAATCATGAAGTTTTCCGCAGAACAGAGTTCTTCAAGGGCTGTAGTAATAACGGAATTGCGGATATTTGCTGGTATACACGAGAGGGAACTATTCCTGACTGGAACAAAGTTTCTCATTTTCTTGCATTCCGATTGAGTGGGGAAAGCGTGGAAAGCAAGGACAATGATTTTTATGTTATGGCGAATACCGATATTCACGATGTTGTTGCGATTTTGCCTTTGCCACCAAAAGGTACTCAGTGGTATCGAGTGGCAGACACTTCTATTGAAGAAGACGATGCAATTCGTGAAGAAGGAAACGAAGAAGTTTTGCCATCGCAAAAAAGGTACGTTGTGCCGTCATCAAGTTTGATTGTACTTATTGCAAAATAAGTTGCAAAGAAGGAGTTATATATGATTTTTAACGCAGAAAAGTTTCGCGCTAACTTGACTGATCGTTTGAGCCGTCAATACGGAAAGGACTTGTCGCAGGCAAATATGCACGATTTGTATGACGCGGTTGCGGCTTCGGTTATGGAAACTACGGTTATGCCGAACTGGATGAAGACACGCAAAGTCTACGACGCAGAGCCGACCCGCCACGTCTATTACTTGTCAGCGGAGTTCTTGATGGGTCGTGCTTTGAGCAACAACCTCATCAACACGCAGATAAAAGACGAAGTTATCAAAGTCTTGAACGACATCGATGTTAATTTTGACCTCGTTGAAGATGAAGAGCCAGACGCAGGTCTTGGTAACGGTGGTTTGGGACGCTTGGCAGCTTGCTTCCTCGACAGCTTGGCAACTCTCAGCTATCCTGCTGTTGGTTATGGAATCCGCTACGAATACGGTATGTTCGAGCAGCACATTGAAGACGGCTATCAGGTTGAGTATCCTGACAACTGGCTCAAGCACCGCGACCCGTGGGAAATCAAGCGTAGCGACTTGGCTGTTACTGTAAAGTTCGGCGGACACATCGCTTACGGGAAGTCTCCAGACGGACACGACCGCTTCTATATTGCAGACGCAGAAGAAGTTACTGCAACTCCTTACGATATGCCAATCGTAGGATACGGCAACAACACAGTGAACACGCTTCGTTTGTGGCAGGCAAGCTCTCCTAACGGCTTTGACCTCCAGCTCTTCAACGATATGCAGTACAACCGCGCTGTAGAAAAGCAGAACAGCGCAGAAAACGTGAGCCGCGTTCTTTATCCGAACGACAACGGCCCTAGCGGAAAGGCTTTGCGACTGAAGCAGCAGTATTTCTTTACGAGCGCTTCTTTGCAGGATATGCTCCACCGCTTCGTAAACCTCTACGGCACAGACTTCAAGAAGTTCCCTCAGCTTCACGTTATCCAGCTCAACGACACGCACCCAGTTGTCGCAATCCCTGAGATGATGAGACTTTTGATGGACGAGTACGGCTTGGGTTGGGAAGATTCTTGGGACGTTGTCACAAAGTCTTTCGCATACACAAACCACACTATTTTGGCAGAGGCTCTCGAAAAGTGGCCTATCGATATCTTCCAGGGCTTGCTTCCTCGCATTTATCAGATTGTTGAAGAAATCAACCGCCGCTTCTCTATCGAACTTCGCTCAAAGTTCCCTGGCGATTACGAAAAGCAGAACCGCATGGCGATTATCCGCAACGGCAAAATCCACATGGCGAGCCTCGCAATTCACGCGGGCTTCAGCGTCAACGGCGTTGCTGAATTGCACACAAAAATCCTCAAGGAGCAGGAGCTCAAAGACTGGGCGGAACTTTATCCGACAAAGTTCAACAACAAGACAAACGGCGTTACACAGCGCAGATGGCTTCTTTGTTCAAACCCGGAACTCGCGGATTTCATTACGAAGAGAATCGGACACGGCTGGGAAACAGAGCTTTCAAAACTCAAGGAACTCGAAAAGTTCGTTGATGACGATGAGAGCTTAAACGAACTTTCTGCGATTAAGGCACGCAACAAGGAAAAGCTCGCTGAGTACCTCAAGCACTCACAGAACGAGTTCCTCGACCCAGAAAGCATTTTCGATGTGCAGGTAAAGCGTTTGCACGAGTACAAGCGACAGCTTTTGAACGTCTTGCACATCATGTATCTTTACAACCGCATTATCGAAGACCCGACATACAACCCGCCAGCACGCACATTCATCTTTGGCGCAAAGGCGGCTTCGGGCTATCGCCGTGCAAAGAGCATCATCAAGCTCATAAACACAGTGGCAGAGAAAATCAACAACGACCGCCGTGTTCGCGGAAAGCTCCGTGTTGTGTTCGTTGAAAACTACCGCGTCAGCGTTGCAGAGAAGATTTATCCTGCAGCAGATGTTTCGGAGCAGATTTCAACAGCAGGAAAAGAGGCTTCTGGAACAAGTAACATGAAGTTCATGCTCAACGGTGCTCTCACGCTCGGAACGCTTGACGGTGCAAACATAGAGATTGCACAGGAAGCGGGCAAAGACAACTGCTTCATCTTTGGTATGACAGCAGACGAGATTGCAAAGATTGAAAGTGAGCACAGCTACAATCCGCAGAAGTATCTTGACCGCAATCCTGCTCTTGAGAAGGTTGTTTCTCAGCTCGTTGACGGCACATATGACCCAACTCGCCAGATTTTCAAGGAACTTCACGATTCTCTGGTTTACGGTGTTGAAGGTCAGCGCCCTGATGTTTACTATCTTCTTGCAGACTTCGACGACTATGTTCGCGCACAGGAAGAGGTTGCTCAAGCTTATGCCGACAAGAAATCTTGGGCAAAGAAGGCTCTCATCAATATCGCGAATGCAGGCAAATTCAGCTCTGACCGCACGATTGAAGAATACGTCGCGGACATCTGGAAGCTCAAGAAAGTGGTAATCGAACAGGCATAACCTGTTTTTAGGGCATAGCCCTTCTTGAAAAGAAAGCCGCGTTGTTGGGGACTTGTGAACTGTCCTTGATAGCGCGGCTTTTTTTATCTCTTACATTCGTAATGTCTATACTTAAATATTCGTGTATTGCCTATGAAATGCCTTATCCATAGACAGTGGATAGGCGAGGAAAGAGACAGTGGATAAGCGAGGAAAGAGACAGTGGATAAGCGAGGAAAGGGACAGTGGATAAGCGAGGAAAGAGACAGTGGATAAGCGAGGAAAGGGACAGTGGATAGGCGAGGAAAGGGACAGTGGATAAGCGAGGAAAGAGACAGTGGATAATATGACACGTTAAGGTATAAG
>Ga0310695_10007372_pt1 | contig 17584 bp, 13 predicted proteins | sample RumenRJG_04DNA_FD_203882 | JGI IMG/M metagenome (GOLD analysis project Ga0310695, IMG submission 203882) | Bovine rumen microbial communities from Lethbridge, Alberta, Canada - RJG_04 (v2) (version 2) | ecosystem: Host-associated > Mammals > Digestive system > Stomach > Rumen | place: Canada...
AAAGAATTGAAAGGTTGACGTTGTGAGATTGGAAGCGTCGGCCAAGGATGGGGAGGGTGCAGGGAGGGGCCCGTGCGGCCTTCGCAACTCCGAGCTGGGGCCCCGCCCGCATGACGTACTTTATAGAATAAAGCCCAAATTTTAGGCGATTAGCCGCTATTTCAACTTGAAACGAAAATATATTTGGCACATCTTTTGCTACTTTTAACCACGTTTAATTTTTAATCAAGGACAACCATGAGCATTGTAGATACAGTACTCCATAAGATTTTTGGTACACCTCATGAACGTAAGGTGAAACAGCTCCGCCCGGTGATTGCGAAAATTCACGAAGCCTGCAAGGCTCTCGCAACGCTCGATGACGCGGAACTTGCTGCAAAGAGCGCCGAATTCCGCGAAAAACTGAATAATGGAGCTACCCTCGACGATATCAAGGTTGAAGCCTTTGCCGTTTGCCGCGAAGCTTGCGACCGCCGTCTCGGTATCTTCAATATCTTCAAGCCGGAATTTGGCTTTGACTTTAGCCGCCTCGGCCCGGAACTCCAGGAAGCCGTGAACAAGGCTAAGGTTGAACTCGAAAGCGGAAAGAACGAATGGGAAGTCTACCTCCCGGCAGCTCTCTACGCGAAGGTTCGCGAACTCTATCCGGATTCCGTGAAGCCGTTCCGCATGTTGCCTTTCGATGTGCAGATGATCGGTGGTCTCGTGCTCCACGAAGGTGCTATTGCTGAAATGGCTACCGGTGAAGGTAAGACGCTTGCCGCTGCTCTCCCGGTTTACTTGAACGGTCTTTCTGGTCATGGCGTGCATGTGGTGACGGTGAACGATTACCTCGCTGGTCGTGACGCTAAGCAGATGGGTATGGTCTATAAGTTCCTCGGCCTTACGGTCGGTCTTATTGTGAACGGTCTCGATGCAGAACAGCGCCGTCAAAGCTACAACTCCGACGTGACTTACGGTACCAACAACGAATTCGGTTTCGACTACCTCCGCGACAACATGGCGGTAGAACCGAACCAGCTCGTGCAGCGTGAACTCAACTTCTGTATCGTTGACGAAGTCGACTCCATCTTGATCGACGAAGCCCGTACGCCGCTCATCATTAGTGGTCCTGCTGAAGACGCTACTGAAAAGTACGCCAAGGCAAACGAAATTTCGAAGCAGCTCGTCCGCAACAAGGACTTCTCTGTTGATGAAAAGGACAAGAACATCCAGTTTACGGAAAAGGGTGTGCTCCACATCCAGGACTTGATGCACATTACGAACCTCTATGGCGAACATGCCGACTGGGTTCACTTCCTCGATAACGCTCTCCGCGCTTGGTACCTCTTTGAAAAGGATGTCGACTATATCGTCCGTGATGGCGAAGTCATCATCGTCGACGAAAACACGGGCCGCTTGATGGAAGGCCGCCGCTATTCTAACGGTATTCACCAGGCTATCGAAGCTAAGGAAGGCGTGCAGATCCGCCGCGAAAACCAGACGCTTGCGACGATTACGTTCCAGAACTACTTCCGTATGTACAAGAAGCTCTCCGGTATGACTGGTACGGCTGAAACCGAAGCAACGGAATTCATCAAGATTTACAACATGAACACGTGGGTCATTCCGACGAACAAGCCGTGCATCCGCAAGGACTTGCAGGACCTCGTTTATAAGTCCGAAGATGCCAAGTGGCGTGCCATTGTTGCAGAAATCAAGGAACGCCATGCGAAGGGCCAGCCGCTCCTCGTGGGTACGGCTTCCATCGAAAAGTCCGAAATCCTCCACGGCATGCTTGAAAAGGAAGGCATCCCGCACGAAGTCTTGAACGCCAAGAACCATGGCCGTGAAGCTGAAATCATCCAGTACGCCGGCCACAAGGATAAGGTGACGATTGCAACGAACATGGCTGGTCGTGGTACTGACATTGCTCTTGGACCGGGAGTAACTGAACTCGGCGGTTTGCATGTGCTCGGTACGGAACGCCATGAATCCCGCCGTATCGATAACCAGTTGCGCGGTCGTTCCGGCCGTCAGGGTGACCCGGGTTCTAGCCAGTACTTCCTCTCCCTCGACGATAACCTGATGCGTATCTTCGGTGGCGACAACGTCAAGAACCTCATGAACCGTTTTGGCGTGGGCGAAGACGAAGTGATTACCCACCCGATCGTTTCCCGCTCCATCCGTGGTGCCCAGCGTCGCGTCGAAAGCCAGAGCTTCGATATCCGTAAGCACTTGCTCGACTACGATAACGTGATGAACGAACAGCGCAAGGTGATTTACGGGCTTCGTCGCCGCATCTTGAACGGTGAAGATATCCGTGACGAAATCATGAACCGCATCGAAGATGCTTGCGATATCAAGGTTTCTAACTACATCCCGGCAAAGAGCTATGCGGAACAGTGGAATCTCGAAGGCTTGCACGAAGACTTGCAGCGCACGCTCGGCATGGAATACAGCCTCACGCTTGATGAAGCTGTATCGAAGACGCCGGAACAGGTGCTCGAAGAAATCATCGAACTTTGCAAGGTGCGTTACGACAAGCTCACTAAGATTATTCCGGATGCCGATTTCCGCAATATCGAACGTCGCTTCCTCCTCATGACGATTGACCAGGTGTGGAAGGAACACTTGTATGCTATGGACCAGCTGAAGGATGCTATCCGCTTCCACGGATACGCCCAGAAGGATCCGCTGATGGTCTATAAGAACGATGGCTTCAAGATGTTCGAAAGCTGCATGGAAAAGATTGCAACGCTTACGGCTCTCCGCATTTTGAACATCCGCATCACACTCCCGAACGGAGTGACGGTCTCTCCGGACCAGCTCCAGCTCAAGAGCCAGGAACAGATCGATGCCGAACGCAAGGCTGCTGAAGAAGCCGCCGCTGTTGCAGGTAACGCTGGCGAAACTAATGCAGAAAGTCATCCTGAGCAAAGCGAAGGATCCAGTGAAGGTTCTTCCGAACAGTTGAGTGCCGAAGGCGCAAAGGCCGCAGGTCTCGCCGGTCAGGCCGCTTCTTCTGAAACGAATGCCCTTTCCGAAGATCAGCAGGATGCTCAGCCGATGCCGCAGAGCGCTCTCCCGGGTACTCGCCCGAACCGTTCCGCTGCCGCTAACGCCGCCATTGCTGCCGCTGTGAAGCGTGCCCAGCAGCAGGCTGGTGCAAAGCTCGGTCGCAATGATCTCTGCTGGTGCGGTTCTGGCCTCAAGTACAAGAAGTGCCACGGCAAGGATGTTGAATAATTCGACCAAGAATCGCGAGCACTCCCGCACAAAATGCAATTGAAAAATCCTCGGCTTCCCCGCCGAGGATTTTTTATTTATGTTGTCATGCCCGACTTGGTCGGGCATCTCCTTTTTAAAGCGTGCGGACCACCCAAAAATTTTTGCATATTTGTTCTTATGAAAACTGCGAAGAAATTTTTCAGCCTCGAAGGCATTGACGGTTCCGGAAAGTCCACACAAATCGACATGCTTGTCCGCGTGCTAGAATCCGAAGGCCACAAGGTCGTGAGGTTGCGTGAACCCGGCGGTGCAAAAATTTCCGAACGCATTCGCGAACTCTTGCTCGACCCCGCTTTCAAGGGCATCATGGCAGATGATACCGAACTTTTGTTGTACAATGCCGCCCGCGCCCAAGTGATTCACGAAATCATTCAACCCGCGCTCGATGCAGGGAACATCGTCATCGCCGACCGTTTTGCGTGGAGCACGTTTGCCTATCAGGGTTACGCCCGCGGGCTCGGTGCCGATAAAGTCCAGCGTCTCACGGAACTCACGTGCGGAGGCTGTTTCCCGGAACTCACTGTAGTTCTCGACTTGACCGTCGAATCAAGCCGCAAGCGCATGGCCATTCGTGGTGGCGCCCCCGACCGCCTCGAAAGCGAAAAGGCTGAATTCTTCGAGCGTGTCCGCGAAGGCTATCTCGCCGCAGGTCGCGATTATAGCAATTGCGTGAGTGTCGTCAATGCAGACCGCACTCCCGATGAAGTCCACCAAGATGTCCTTTCACTTATTAAAGCGAAACTGAAATGATCTTTTTTTGCATACTCATCTTTGGCGTACTCTTCCTGTTCTTTAATGTCAGGATGGTGGCGCCTGGAATCAAGGGAAGCGTCATTGCCGGAATTTCGGTAATCCTCCTCCCCATCTGCTTCTTGTTTAGAACAAGTTATTTTGCATCGCTTGGCATGTCCTTCTTTGCCGTCTGGCTTGCCGAAGCACTCTTCTTTTATATCCTCTGGTGGATTATCCGTGGTATTCGCCGTGCTATCGTCAAGAAGCCGCTTGACCGACGCATTGAAATTTCGGTGGCGAGACTTTTGCTTTTCGTGACTGTGTTACTCACGGTTATCTTCCGCATTGCAGGTGCTGGCACAAACGAGAACTTCCATGTTCGCGAGTTCAAGATTGCCATTCCGACCGAAAAAGAATTTACGGCGGTCTTCTTTAGCGACCTCCACATCGACCCGATTTTCAAGCGCGAAAAGATGGAACGCATTGTGCATGTAAGCGATAGCCTCCACCCGGACTTGGTGCTGTTTGGCGGAGATTTTTCGGACGTTGTCGATTCGACGCTTTCTGCCTGGGAATACGACTTCTTGGTGCAAAAGCTTGCCGCAACCGCCAAGATGGCTGCTATTGCCATCGACGGGAATCACGAAGGGTTACTTGAACGCGAAGGGAGTGACTTTAAAAAGTGGATGCAGAATAACGGTTTCGTCGTGCTGGAAGACTCCACCGTCTGTACGCCTTTTGCCTGTATTACTGGTCGTGTAGATCATAGCGTTGCCAGAATGCGTGATGTCGAACGCAAGCCGCTTTTTGACTTGCGCCCTACGGCTGAAGAATCTAAACTCCCCTGGCTTCTCCTCGATCACCAGCCACGTGGCATCGAAGAAGACCACCCTGGCCGCCGTCCTGACTTTGCCATGTCCGGTCACACGCACAATGGTCAGTTTTTCCCGGGAACACTCATTATCAACTGGGTTTGGCGCCTCGCCTATGGTCTTGGCGAACTAGATCAGGTCAAATGGCTCGTTTCTAGCGGTGTTGATTCCTGGGGTCCCCCGGTTCGTATCGGTAGTGATACCGAGCTCTTGTTCCTCCGTTTTGTACCCGACCGGCTGTAATGACAGTCAGTGTCAAAATACATTAACTATATTTTAGGGAACTATGACTCTTTGCTTAGAAACGGATCAGTTAGAAACCGTACAGAGAATTCTTGGGCTCCATTTTGAGGGCTTTGAAGTTTGGGCGTACGGCACACGTGTCACGGGCGTAGATTTGACCCCGGATACGGATTTGGAATTGGCAGTCATCTCGGACTCCCCTATCTCCCTTGATGACATGACTTCGGTGGAAAAGGCGTTTGTTGAAAGCGGACTCCCGTTCCGTGTCGATATTGTCGACTGGTCCAAGCTCCCCGAATCTCTTCAAAAGCAAATCAAGAAAGAACATTCTGTCATTCAGGAGGCCGCCGATAGCTTCCAGTAAGGTCGGCGAGGTTTGAATATGAATCGCTTGTTACCCCTATTTTTAGCTGCTGCTCTTTCTACCATGGCTTTTGCACAGGACGATGTTGAACGCGTCAAGTCCGTGGTTAAAAGCGGCCGCTGCTCGGATGCGATTGCTCCGCTGCAGAAAATCTACAATGCATCTTTCCGTAAGCTTGAAGGCGAAAAGGCTTCTGTCATGCTTGCAGAATGCTACCTCCGCACAGGTAAGAAGGACGCCGCGCACGATGTGGCTTCCCGCTTCTTGGAATACCATGTGAAGTCCGCTTACCGCGAACGTATGGAACTCGCCCGTGCTGTTGTCGATGTCGAAAAGGGTTCCGTGTTTGATGGTGTCGAAGCCATGCTCCGCGTGCTCTCTTACTCGACCAACCCGGCTGCAAGGTCCCGTGCCAAGGAAGTAGTTATCCAGACTTTGGCAGCATCTCTCCTTACCGCAGACCAGCTCCAGGCTTTGCTTGAAAAGTATCCTGTCGATCGTGAAGTGATGGGCTGGATGCAGCTCCAGTTGGGCCGCGAATGCCAGAACGCCAAGCGTTACCGTGCTGCTAGATACTGGTACAAGAAGGTTCTCAAGACAACTTCTTCCGAGAATTTGCAGAAGACCGCCAAGAAAGGTATCAGCGCTCTTGAAGGTCTCGGCGCCGGTCTTCCGACCGTGCTCGTGCTCGCTCCGCTCTCCGGCGACTTTGCCGAATTCGGTGCCGCCGCAGTGCAGGGTTCTCTCCTCGCTTATGAACAGGCGAACCTCAAGGGCAAGGTGAACATCATCTTCCAGGACACGCACGCCGATGCCGCTATCGCTCTTATGCGTACACAGCGCGCTGTGAATCAGGATAGCATCATTGCCATTATCGGTCCTATCATGAGTGCTCCGGCAACGTCTGTCGCCGCATGGCTTGGTGCAAACTTCCAGCATGTGCCGATGCTTACTCCGACTGCAACAGATGCAGGCATCGCAAAGCTTGGTCCGAACATCTTCCAGGTGAACCTCACCATGGACATCCTCGCCCAGACGATTGCGGACTTCGCTATCAAGTGCCTCGACATTCGCGAATTCGGTGTGATGAGCCCGCTTGGCGATTTCGGTACAGCCATGTCCGAAAGCTTTACTCGAGCTGTTGAACGTCGTGGTGGTGATGTTGTCGGCTTCCGCAATTACGAAGAAGGCCGTCCGGACTACAAGACGGAATTCAACCTCATGCGCGATGTCCGCTTCAATCAGGAAAATCGCCGTCGCAATATCGCTAAGGGCGTGAATGATCTGAACTCTGTGAACCCGCGTGACCGCAAGCTTTACCTCGCCGACTCTATCGTTGAATTCCCGGGCCTCTTCATTCCGGCAACAAATCCGGCAGATGCAGGTGCCATGGTGAGCCAGGCCGCATTCAACAAGGTTTCCGGCACATATCTCGGAACATCCGGCTGGTATGGTCGTGAACTTTTGATTCAGGGCAAGCGCCTTGTCGAAGGTTCTTACTTCAGCGTTCCGAGCATCGACATGAACAAGGGCAACACGGCTTACACGAACTTCGTGAAGGACTTCACGGCTCGTTGGGGCGTGGAACCGGGTGAAGACAAGGTAAGCGGTCTCAGCTACGATGCCGCAAACATCATCTTTACTTCGCTTGCCGCTGTGACGGGCAAAGACGATGACATGACGCATTACATCAATGCGACCAAGGACTTCAAGGGCATTTACGGTGACATCCAGTTCCGTCGCGGTGCAAATGCCAATACGAAGATCATTACGGTGAACAAGGGCAAGTTCGAAGTCGTGACGACCTGCGAACGCCAGGATAAGGCAAAAGAAGCCGCCAAGTCCAAGAAAAAGAAGTAACGCATTACGTCATCTTCGACCCCCGTCATCCTGAGCGAAAGCGAAGGATCCAGTTAAGTCTTGTAATTGCACAAGCTTTATTAAAAAGGGACCCTGCGGCATTGCCACAGGGTCCTTTTTCTAGGAGGAAAAACCGGTAATTCCGGAATCGAGAGAGAGAGACTAGCAGTTTGCTGCGATGCATGCCGCTACGAAGTCCGCCGATTCGCCTTGCTGGTAATAAGCGTAGAGGTTCGAATCGTCCATGATATCTTCGAGGTTGATGCCGCTTGTGGAGGTCAGCTCGTCCTTGATCCTTGCCTTGAAGGCCTGGAATCCAGTGTGGAGCAAGTAGTAGAGAGCCGTGGTCTGTGTCTTGTGGAACATCTTCATGGTGGCCTCCATAGAAAAGAGTTGTTGTGGCGCCTGGATGAGTTTTTAATTCCTCTTCTGGTAACCACTTAGCTGCAATTTCTTTAATAGAGTGTTAATAATATGTTTAATTCTTATTAACATCTATTGTATTTATACATTTTTTTACCTCAAGAAACAAGGTTTGTCATATTCCAAAATGGACGATGGCTTATGCAGACGAAAGTTTCTAAATTACAGACAATGCTAAAGAGATTCATCGCACCGCTGTTAATGGTCGCCGGCATTTCCGTTGCCGACGAGCTTTCTTTTGCACTTTCTCCGACGCAAAATGCACTCGCTGAACAGGTCACGCAAAAGACGATGGAACTCAACTACGTTGAAGCATTCAACCTGGCCCGCAAGCTCCGCCTCGAAAACGATGGGGTCGGCTGCGTGTTCCAGAACATCATCCGCGTGAGCATGTACGACGACAAGGGCGATACCACGTCGCTCAAGGTTGCCGCCAAGAATCTTGAAACCTGCAAGACCGAAGGTCTGTGGGATGCGCTCCGCAATTTTGAGATCGGCTACGTGCTTACCGAGACGGGACATTCCGTCAAGGGCGCCATGCAGACGCGCTCGGCTGCAAGCCAGTTCGAAGATGCCAAGGATTACGAGTCGAAGGCTTTCTATGCGATTTACGCCTACTATGTCGATAACAGCTTTGGCTGGCTCCCGTTCAAGTCGGACAATCGCGAAGCGTACCTCAAGATTCTCGATTCCGGCTCCCTGCGCTCGGCACGGTTCTGGCCGCTGTTCCTGACTCCGCTTATCTGGATGCACTACGACCGCAAGGATTACAAGACTGGGCTTTCGCTTGTCGAACGTGGGCTTAAGAAGGCTCCGAATCATCCGGTGATGCTCCAGATCAAGGCAGACATGCTTTACAGGCTCGAACGTTACGACGAGGCAGCTACTATTTACGAAAAGAGCGCTGCCGACTACCTCGAACGCACTGGCAAGTCCATTCGTTATTGGTGTTCTGTCTTGAACCTCATCCGCATTTATCATGACGCCGGTGATGATGCCAAGTCCGCAGAGCAGCGTCAAAAGCTCAACGATCCGGATTACCAGAAACTTAAGAAGTGGATGCCCGGTTCGCTTATCGACGACCTCACTGATCGCAAGTTGATTTAGCCTTTAGTGGTAAAAAAACTAATGACCATTGACCCATGATTATTGGGCAATTCTTATTGTTAAAAAAAATTATCAAAAATTAGTGGAATAAACTCGGCAAAAAAGCGTGTTAATAAGTAGAAACTCATTAACATATCAGGAGGTTTTTTATGTCGAGCCAGTTATCGGTATTGCGAGTCGGTTTCTTTTTGGACGGCTACACGCTTAAAAAAGTCAACGAGTATTACCTTAAATACCACCGGTATCATGCACGTCTGGATTTCAAGGCGCTCAAGGGCTGGGTCAGGGATTACTCCATGAAACTTTTGGGTCGTGAAGGTTGCCCGGTCGAAGTGGAAGCTCATTATTACCATCCGTATGTCAGGCGTGTTGACCGTCAGGAACCTTTATACGGCGATGGCATAGACCGTTTGGAAAAGCAGCTTATGATGGCTGGGTTCGAGGTCCATTACAATATCCCTGAGAAAGTTGAGAAGATGGGACCGAATATGCAGCTTGTCGAGGACGCATACCTTTATGCGTACTACCATAAAATTGATGTCATCGTGTTGTTGAGTACTCAGGGGCAGTATTCAACGTTGCCGGAACGCCTCAGGCGTGAGGGAGTTCCCATGCTCCTCCTGGGGTGGAATTTCGAATATTTAAGAGGGGAGACTCCGATTTATTGGAGAACGGATCCGAGCTTGCGTGAACAAAGCGGTTATTATGTTGCAATGGAAGAGGTGGCTGAAAAATATCCGCCTACACGTTCTGCCGAAAGGAATTTGTTCATGTTGCCGTATAATCCGCAGCCCACAGATTCTAACATTTGGCGGGCGTATTTGCAAAAGATTATGGCATCGCTTGATGACAAGGACAATTACAGTGATAAGCCAAACTTTAGAAAATCAGGATGCAAAAAGAGCCCCGCAGTGGCGAGGCTCGGTTAGTAGAATTTAGTTCGTTCTTAAATCTTGTCCTGCTGTTTCTTGGCCCAGGGGCTAAGGAACGTCCAGCCGAGACGGAGACCGATGAACCAGGTGTCACCGTCGTTGTCTGTATTGAAGACGAACGTGTCGAGCTTGTCGCCTTCGACATCAAGTTCGTTGTAGCGTACAGCGCGGTAACCACCGTAGAGACCGATGGAGAACTGTTCGAACTGGAGGCGTGCTTCGAGTTCTGCGTTGAACGATGCTGCAATGGAACTGTAGTAACGGTCGCGCATAATGGATTCTTCGTTACTCTTTTTGTTTGTAACAACGTAGTTAGACGTAAAGTGGATGTTCATCATGTTGAAGCCGATACCTACAGCCGGAATCAAGTTGAAGAATGCGTCTTCGCCAAGAACCTTCCAGCCGAACATCCAGTCGGCACCATAGTTGAACCAGCGTGCATCGTAGAGGGGGAACGCCACTGCGCTTCCGCTTGTATCGACTGCGGCGGCCGAGGAACTCGGTCGTTCCGAAATCTGGGTTATTGCAAAGTTGATGCTGACCCAGGTCAGGAACTGCTTGTACTGGGCACCGATATTGAAGTGGAGGTTGGGATAGTATTTGTTGAACTCGCTGTATTTGGGCTTAGCGGTCAGCCTGTATTCGGTCGAATCCGATATGGTCTTGAGGGTACCGGTGGCGAAGGGGACCGTGTTGATGTAGTCGTGGAATCCGTTGAACATTCCGCGGAAATCACCGCCAAAGGAAACGAAACCACGGATATGGTCCTTGTCGTAAAATCCTTCTTCGGCTGCGGAGGAATTGCTAGCAAAAGCAAGAATGCTAAACACCGCGGCCATGCACAAAGAGGCTATTTTTGTCTTCATAAAGGCTCTCTCCTAATAGGAATCTCAAAAAGAGATATTAAATCAAACAATAAAATACATTATCTTCTGGTTTTGTGCATGAAAATTTACGATAGAATGTTGAAAATCAATAAATTAAGGGCGTTTTGGTCTTCGTTCCAAGGGGTGCGGTTTAGTTTTTTGCCGTTTTTCGTTTTTTTTGTAACCTGGATGGCTGCATTTGCCATGACGGGCTGCCGTGATACGTCGAAAGATTCACAGCCTAAATCGGCGATGGTAAAGTGTAGTGAATCCGTTCAGTTTGAATCGGTCGAGAGCGACTATTTCTCGATTGGCAAACTGTGTGGGGTGGATGTCGCCGTTGTACGTTCCGTGGTCGGCAAGGATACGCTCGTCCACAAGTATGTGATGATGGATTCTGTAGCGGCTGCTTTCGGAATGGATTTGCGCCGTCGAGGGTTCCCAGAGGAGTGGTTATCGGCGGTGGTTTTGCGTGTGCCGCTTCACCATGTGGCGGCTCTTTCGACCTCGCAGGTTGGCTACATGCTCCGGCTTGGGCTCCGTGATAACATTGTCGGCGTCTCGGACGGTCAGTACATCGTGGATAGCATTTTGTATGAACGTGCAAAGAATAAATCTGTAGCAAGTATTGGTTACGATGCGGGCGCCTTGGAAAAGCTGATGGCGCTCAATCTGGACTTGGTGCTCGACTTTACAACAGGCGGTGATTACGATAACTACGAACAAATTGCACGAACGAATCTTCCGTTGATGCTCACATCGGAATGGCAGGAAAATACCCCGCTAGCAAAGCTGGAATGGATTAAGTTGTACGGAATTCTGTTCGGAATCCGTGCTCAAGCTGATTCTATTTACAGACAAGAGAAAGAAAAGTACGAAACACTAAAGGCTTTGATTGCTTCTGCAGATTCCCTCTCGTCTCTCGTCTCTCGTCATTCGTCTGAACATTGCCCTCGCGTTCTCGCGGGCATGTCTTATGGCGGTGTGTGGCACGCTTCTGGCGGCAAAAGCTTTACGGCGAATCTGGTTCGCGATGCGGGTGGCTGTTATGTGTGGGCTTCCGATACTTCACGTGAACTCACGTTCTCGTTCGAGGAGGTCTATGCGCTTGTCGATAGTGTCGATGTCTGGGTCAATCCGTCCATGTTTGCAACGGCTGATGAAATCTTGGCTCTTGAACCTCGCGTGAAAAATATCAAGGCATTTAAGGAGAAGCAAGTTTTCCAGAATGATGGGCTCAAGGGTCCAGGGGCAGGTAATGATTTTTACGAAGGAGCCATCACGCGACCGGCGGAACTCCTTTGGAATCTTACAAAATGCATAAAAGGCTCCGTTCCGGGGGTAAATTCGATTGACACTAGTTACAAATGGTACAGAAATATCTATACTTTTTAGCGTATGATGTCACACACAGGTATTGGAGATTGGATTTCTGCTCAATATGACCTCGGTGTACCGTTCTTGCAACAGGTACCCAGGGAATATGCGGACTATCTGCTTTTAAATTCGCAGATTCGTGAATACGATGCTGGCGAAATCATCCTCCAGGGCGGAGCCGAAGGCGATTGCTTCTGCGTCTTGCAGAGTGGACGCGTGATTATTTGCGGCCAGATTCTGCCGGACGGTCATTACAGCGCGCTTGCGACTTTGGAAAGCGGCTCTTGCTTTGGCGAAATGTCTGTCCTGTGTAACGAACCTATTGCCAATACGATTATTGCCGCCGAAGACGGCTGCACGGTGCTTCACATTCCGAAGGCTGAATTTTTGAAGTTCCTCGACAAGAATCCGAGCGCCTTGCTTTACCTTTACAAGGTGATGGCGGATCGTCTCCGTGCAAAGAACCAGGCGCTTGATGAATTCGAACGCTTGTCGCTTTTGGCTTCGGCGAAGGTTCTCCCGTTTATTGATTTTGCGCAGACGATGGAAAAGAGCCGCATTACCGGAACGGTCATTTTCGAATGCTCCGGTGAATCGGGCTTTATCGCTTTCCAGGACGGCCGAATCTGCTGTGCCAAGTGCGGCAAGCTTGCAGGTCCGGATGCACTCGAAAAGATGCTTTCCTGGGGTGACGAGACATTGTTCAAGCTGGATACGCATGTGATGCCCGACGTTATAAACATCAACCAGATGTCGGATACCACAAGCCTCATCCTTGATGCGCTCAGAAATATTGATGAAAAACAAAGTGCCCGTAAATAGGGACAAATCGCTGCCCGCTCGTAGGGCAAAGGAAAAAAGATGAATTACGCAGACGCAGGAGTTTCCTTGGCACGTGCCGATGAGGCAATGGTCGGTGTCAAGAAGTCCGTACGTACCACTTTCAACCAGGGCGTTCTCGGCGACGTGGGCAACTTCGGTGGCCTGTTCACGCTGAACCACCTCGGCATGAAGGACCCTGTCCTCGTGAGCTCCGTTGACGGCGTGGGCACCAAGCTCAAGGTCGATATCGAAATGGGCACGCACGAACTGCCGGGCCAGGACATCGTGAACCACTGCTGTGACGATATCCTCGTTCAGGGCGCACGTCCGCTGTTCTTCCTCGACTACGTGGCTACGGGCCGCTTGGAACCGGGTGTCATGGACAAGCTCGTTGCCGGTATGGCCAAGGCCTGCCGCGAAAACGACCTCGTCTTGATCGGTGGCGAAACTGCTGAAATGCCGGGCTTCTACGGTCCGGGCGACTACGATATCTCCGGTACGATCGTGGGTGTCGTGGAACGCGAAAACATCATCGACGGTAAGAAGATCAAGCCGGGTACGATCATCCTCGGTCTCCCGTCCACGGGTCTCCATACAAACGGCTATTCTCTTGCCCGTAAGGTTCTCTTTGACGTGGCCGGCTACAAGGTAGACACCATGGTCGATGGCATGGACAAGTCTATCGGCGAAGCTCTCGCCACTCCGCACCGCAGCTACTACCCGAGCCTCATCGACCTCTGCAACAAGAAGAAGATCCAGGGCCTTGCCCACATCACAGGTTCGGGCTACCAGGGCAACATCCCGCGTATCCTCCCGGACGATGTTGACGTGATTATCGACCGCACCACGTGGGATCCTCCGATGATCTTCAAGCTCATCCAGCAGGCTGGCTCTGTCGAAAAGGACGAAATGTACTCCACGTTCAACATGGGCATGGGCATGCTCATCTTCATCGACCCGGCTGACAAGGCTGAAGTTGTTGCTCACCTCGAAGCTAAGGGTGAAAAGTGGACGCAAATCGGTGAAGTCGTCGCCGGCACCAAGCAGGTGAAGTTCCGCGACTAGTCATTAGTCGTTGGTCATTGGTTATTGGTTTAAATAATCGCGCCTTTGGCGCCTAACTAAGGCTGATGACTATTGGCTAATAGCTAATAACCAAAAGGCTTGCACGCAAGTGCGGCCTTTTTTTGTTCCATCTCACATAACAGCTTTCAAAAAACTTTTTTTCGTGCCTTTTGTTGGAATAAAATCTAATTTTAGACGAGGTGTGAAAAGGAAAAATATGAAAAAACTTTTACTGAGTTCTTTAATTGCCGCAGGTGCTTTTTCAATGTTCAGCGCCTGCTCTGATGATTCTACTATAGCGCCGGTCAGTACTACGCCGTCGAGCGATTCGGGTTATTTATCGAGTGCTTCTAGCAGCTCTGGCACAATTGCCCCGAATCCGGGTTCTAGCTCTACTGTTGATCCGGGCTTGGGTGGCGGTTCTGAATCGTCTTCGAGTTCTTCTGCTGTTGCCCCGAATCCGGGTTCCAGCTCCAATGTTAATCCGGCTCAGTCTAGTTCGTCTGTAAACCCGACATCTAGCGCAACTCCGGGTTCGTCTGCTGCCGAAAGCTCTAGCAGTACCGAACCGGAAGTGGGTGCCGATGGTTTCCCGACTCTCGAATCTTACGGTCCGCCTCCAGCTGAATACACCAAGGACATCTTGAGCAATGGCAACAAGGGCTGGAACAGCCGTTATTGGGATGCCTGTAAGCCGCATTGCTCCTGGATTAGCGATGGTCAGGAAGGCAAGACCGATACGACTACGCAGGAATCTTATGAAAAGGGCATGACGACCGCCCGTAACTGCAACATCCATGACGTTGAAGTTCCGACCTTTACGCTTGGCCACGCTGTGCAGCAGTACTGGTTTGGCTTTGAAGGTACGAACAGCGCCTGTGGAAATGCCAAGGAAAAGGGCGTGTTCACTTGCACGGACATGGCTCCTATCGCCGTGAACGAAAACCTCTCTTACGCTTATGTGGCAGGTCCTGGTTCTCAGACGACTTGCGGCAAGTGCTTCCACTTGCAGTATGATGGCTCCTTCAAGGATGCTAGCGGTAATAATGCCCCGAAGGAAACTCACAAGGCTCTTAAGGGCAAGCACATTGTCGTGATGACGTCCAACATCGGTCACGATGTGGAAAATGGCCAGTTCGACCTCATGGTTCCGGGCGGTGGCGTGGGTGCCTTCGATGCACTTTCAACTCAGGTGAACGGCGCTAATATCAACTGGGGCGCAGGCTTTGGTGGCTTCCTCACCGAATGCCAGAGCAAGCATGGTTACGACAACAAGCTTGAAGTTTATCAGGAATGCGTGAAGGACATGTGCGATGCCGCATTCGGTTCCGCTGGACTTCCGAACTTGCTCCGTGGTTGCCATTGGTTTGCTGACTGGTACATGGCTGCAGACAATCCGACCTACCATTGGGAAGAAGTGGAATGCCCGCAGTACCTCATCGACCATTACATGACGCGTATCAACAAGACCAAGGATAACCGTTACAAGTGGCACGACGACTGGTCTACCTATAAGGAAGGTGATCCGCTCGAAGAACAAGAATGCTTGACGGATGAGTATCCGAACGGTTGCAAGCCGAACTAAACGTTCGTAAAAAGCAAACGAGAACGCCTAATCGCAATTGGAAACGCCTGGAAGCTCTGCTTTCGGGCGTTTTTACTTGACTTTGTTTATATAAAAAGTTAAATTATGTTTACGAAAATCTGTCAAGTAGGAGAGGAGATATGAAGGTCAAATTGTATGTGGCGGCGCTTTTGTGCAGTGTTTACGCTTTTGCTGCAGATGGTGTTCGCTATAAAGACCGCTTGTTTGAAACGGGATTACCCACAACGGTGACCGTTGCCGACAGTGTTCCGTTTTTAGATAAAATGTTTTACAATGAACTGACATCGATGATGGACATGTTTAATATCCGTCCGATGTTCTATATGTACAGCGAGGAAGGCGTAAGCCTCAAGCCGTTGCAAATGGATATTTATGAACCCGAGGGGGATGATGCTAAAAATAGGGCTGCCGTGTTGGTTTGTCATGGTGGCGCCTTTGTGGCAGGGACAAAGACCTCTTTTGACCAGAAGGCTGTTGCCTATGTTGACTCTCTTGCTGCACGTGGTTTTGTAACGGCGTCATTGGAGTACCGTCTAGGTGTTTTGATGTCGAATCAAAAACAGACATTTGTCATCGATAGTGTGGATTTTGCTCGTACCGTTTACAAAAGCGCTCAGGATGTGAATGCTGCTATCCGTTATTTGAGAGCGAATGCGAAATCTCTTCGTATTGATACGAATAAAATATATATACTCGGAAATAGCGCCGGCGCCTTGTTGGGGCTGGAGAATATCTATGCTCTCGGGGAAAAAGATTTTCCAAGCTATCTGTATGATGGAGCGCAATATATCAAGGAGTTTTCTGACGAACAAAGTGCGTATGTCTACGACACAATCCCGCTGGGTGGTCTAGATCGGTATGGACCTAAGGGAGTGGGCGGTGTTGCAAATGGAGTGGTGGCTCTTTGGGGGGCTGTGCATGATCCAGCAATTCTCAAGAATAGCAAGGTTCCCGTATTCTTAGCGCATGGCGATTCTGATTATGTAATGCCGTATAAGGTGGGCTATGCAATGGAACAGGCAGATAAGATGTTGGCAGACAACGTTCCTGAAAAGTATAGCACTATTGCAAGTGCCATCCATCTTGAAGTTCATACACCGACGCTTTATGGAAGTTACTTCATTGATTCCGTCTTGACAAAAAATAAAGTTTATCATGAATTCTATAATCCTGTAGGTTATGGATTGAAGCATGAATTCTATGATGCGACCCGTACAGGTAAAGATGGTAAGGAAATTGTTTTTGCGGACTCTGTACAGAATAAGGCTTTTGATTTCTTGTACAGGCTTGCGATTGATTCGATTCCTGAAGCTGGGGAATTGCCGATATCTCCGCTAGTCGCTATGGCTAAGTCCTCGAAGATTTCTATGGGCGAAGGTAACTTGAGCTTTACGGTTGTTCGTGGTGAAAACGTTGCCTATGCAGTTTTTGACTTGAAGGGAAAGCGTGTGCTTTCTGGTCGAGCCTCCAAGGGTGAAACGATTTTGCTCTCCAACGCAAATAGCGGTGTGTATTTCCTGCATGTTCAGGGCGAAAATCCACGTCGAGTGCTCATTCGAAAGTAGGTCGCTTCAGTCAAATTTCGCTTAAAACGTCCCGGAAGCTCCGCTACCGGGATATTTTTCATTCGTCACCCTGAACGAAGTGAAGACAACCTCAAAAGGCGAGTATGCCCCAAGGCGAATGCCGCGACCGTGCTTGCACGGGCATGACTGAGCCGTTTGGCAAGACGCAAAGCGTCAATGTTGCAGCCATGCTTGCATGGATATAACCGAGCCTAAGGGGTTGGGGCTTGCTCCCAACCAGTCATTTTTCGTCGATAGCAAAAAAGATTTCTGTTTATAGATTGTTAATATTGTGTATTATTGGTGGATACAACCCGTTTTTATTGAAAAAAGTGAATTTTTTTTACTAATGACCCCTTGTTTTTCCTCCCGAATATTCTATAATTGGTCTCACCCTCGAAACGACGGTCAAAACGAAGAATCGAGAGTAAAGCGAAAGCCCGCGAGACTTTCGGGAAGATTGAAGGAATCGGAGATGTG
>Ga0310695_10007373_pt1 | contig 17584 bp, 11 predicted proteins | sample RumenRJG_04DNA_FD_203882 | JGI IMG/M metagenome (GOLD analysis project Ga0310695, IMG submission 203882) | Bovine rumen microbial communities from Lethbridge, Alberta, Canada - RJG_04 (v2) (version 2) | ecosystem: Host-associated > Mammals > Digestive system > Stomach > Rumen | place: Canada...
TGTATTTGCCCACCTTCAGCTTGATTTTAAGACTCACAACACCTTTTGAGTTTGTCTTTTTGGTGTATTTCTTTCCTTTGAGCGTCAGGATGACCTTTTTGGATTTGAGGGGATTTCCCCTTGAGTCTGTGAGCTTGATTTTAAGGTAGTTTGTCTTCTTGCTTCTGTAGATTTCAGAGTTTGCCTTGGATAACTTTGTAGGCATTCCCTTCTTGGATGTAATCTTGGCTGTGCCTGAAACCGGATTTATGTTCTGCTCGCCAGCATAGGAATAGCTTAACGTATATTTTCCCTTAGGCAGGTTTATATTGATGCTTGCCTGACCTTTGGAATTGGTCCTTTTGGTGTATGTCTTTCCATTCAGCTTGAATGTGACTGGCCTGTCTGCAAGGGGAGTGTCACCGGCAGTCAGTGTTACGGTGTATGTGTTTGTAACGCCGATATAGGCCGTATAGGATGGTGCCTTTATCTTGGATACGGATGAGGCAATCACCTGAATCTTTGTTGAGTTTTCACAATCCATGTAGCCTTCGCCGCTGAATGAGTATCTGACTGTGTATTCACCGGGATTGGAGTTGATTATCAGTTTTGCAACCCCGTTTTCATCGGTTGTGGCATTTGAAACCACCTTATTGAAAGTGAAAGCGACTGATTTGTTTGCAATCGGGGATGAATTGCTGTCTGCAAGTCTTACGGAGAATTCATGTCCCTTGACAATGTTTTTGTCATCGCTTTTGATTGTGGTTTGAAGTTGTGGTGAATCTTCAATTTCAGGTGATTGGCTGGCTTCATTTATTTGCTTCTCATCAGCAGAATCCACTGTTACAGCATCCTGAACTTCTGCCTGCTGAGCAACATCAACATCGGTTTGGTTAACCGCACTGGCCGCTCCCATCACGAAAAACAGAACCAGCGCAATTGACAAAATCAATGCCTTATTTTTTATCGAAATTTTTTCACCTTCCATTTAAATGTTTGTTACATTTTCTATTTAAAATCATATATAAATCTTTTTAATAAGAAATTCCTATTAAAATAGCTCAAATTATTAAAAAAAGCTTAAAAACATATGGAAATGCTTATGAAAACAACAATTATTATAAAATGAGCTATGATAAGCTTAAATATCCTAGATTGAAAAGCGATTTTTTAAGAGTTTAAGTATTAATTTAAAGATTGGTTTATGTGGCCTAAAAACACATTCACAAGTCTGGAACTGTTTGCAATCCCAATCAAAAATATCAATCGCTTCATATTTAAAAAAAGAAATTTTAAAAGATTCTGGGGGAAAATCATTGAAATTCCCCCTGAATCTGAATATAGGCTATTAAAAAACGTTATGCCTCCTCAGCGATTTCGCCATCATCTGAGAAAAGTTGATTAAGCATCCATTCGGAATCGTATTCCATGATGTCATCATACCCTTGGCCGACACCCAGAAACATGATCGGCTTTTTAATGACATAACCAATTGAAAGTGATGCGCCTCCTTTGCTGTCCGCATCAGCTTTGGTAAGTATTACGCCGTCAATGTCGATGGCCTCGTTGAATTTCCTGGCCTGTTCGGTTGCGTCATTGCCTGTTATGGCGTCACCGACGAATATTACAAGGTCCGGTTTGGATACCCTTTTGATCTTTTTCATCTCATCCATGAGGTTTGTATTGGTCTGCATCCTTCCTGCGGTATCAATCAGCACAAGCTCCTTGCCCTGGGCACGGGCATGCTCCACCGCATCGAATGCGACGGCGGCAGGGTCTGAGCCTTTCTGGTGCTTGATGATTTTGACTCCCACATTGTCTGCATGATGGGTGACCTGCTCTATTGCACCGGCCCTGAAAGTGTCTGAAGCCGCAATGACCGGAGTGTAGCCCTTTTTAAGATAGTAATTGGCAAGCTTTCCGATTGTTGTGGTCTTTCCGGTTCCGTTGATTCCGACAAACATCACCACAAGAGGCTCTCCCTGAGCCTTCTTTTCCTCAAGCATTTCAGTCATTGATTTGCCCGGAATGTTGATTATATCATAAACAGCATCCTTCAGGGCATAGTAAGTGTATTCGGTAATGTCGTTGCTTCTCTTGATTTTCTTTCCGACAAGATTTTCCTTTACGCTTTCAACGACATCTGTTGCAACCTCCATTGCAACGTCTCCCTGAAGCAGTTCCATTTCAAGCTCAAAGAGTATGTCCTCAACGTGCTTTTCCTGAATGGTCTTTTCGCGCACGAATGAAAATATTCCGCCTGAAGACTCTTCATCATCTGAATCATCTTTTTTATCCTTGTTTCTGCTCCAGAAGTGGGATTTCTTCTCCTCTTCAGCTTCTTCTGAATCCTCTTCATCGCCAGACTCTTCCTTCTTGTCGTCATCTTTGCTTCTGCTCCAGAAGTGAGATTTCTTCTCTTCCTTAACTTCCTCAACCTCTTCAAGAGCTTCCTCTTCATCATCCTTGCTTCTGCTCCAGAAGCGGGATTTCTTCTCTTCCTTAACTTCTTCGGGAGCTTCTTCAACTGATTCTTCCACTGCAGGCACTTCTTCTACAGTTTCTTCCTCTGCCTGAGCCTCTTCAACTGGTTCTTCAGCCTGTGGAAGTAAATTATCGTCATCCTCTTCAGCTTCTTCTTTCTTCTCTTCCTTTTTCCTTCCAAATGAGAAAAATGAAAATCTGGAACCTGACTCTTCCTTGAGGTTGTCTTCTGCTTCTGCCTCTTCAATGAGTTCCTCTTCCAGTTTCTCGCTTGTTCGAGAGAATTTCTTTTTTAGTGATTCAAACAAAAATAACCCAACCTGTATATTAATTAGTATTAGTTATGTAACTCATAGTATTTAAAAAAAATGAAATGTGACATTCAGGCTCTTTCAAAAACTTTGCTGATTTGAAATTTTTTGTCAAAGAAAACTCTTGAATTTTTAATTCCGTTTAAAAAAAAAAAATAGGCAAAAAGGAAGTTAAATATTTTCAGTTAACTCCCCATTTAATCCAAAATTACTTCAACAATGTGTTTGAATGCTTCCTTTGACTCTGAAACCAATGGGTAAATGGCATAGACATGAGTCATCTCTTCACCAACATTAAGTTCAGCATCAACACCCTTATCCTTTAGTTTGTTATAGAATTTCACGACATCGGGATAGAATATTTCATGGGTCCCTACAAAAAGCGTTGTTTTTGGAAGCTTGTCCACTTCCCCAAAGAGCGGACTTACCTTATAGTCTTTCGAATCAAGTTCAGCCGCCCATGTTTCACCCATTTCACGCAGTCCGTCCACACCAAGCATCGGGTCAAATTCCACCTCATCATAATCTCCAGACATTGACACATCAAGCCAAGGAGATATTAAAATTAAGTTTTCAGGCTGGGGCAAATCAATGACAGCCAAATGTTCAGCAAATGCCGCAGACAATCCCCCTCCCGCTGAATCTCCCATGATTATGATAGGCTTATCTAGTTCAAGAAAATATCTGTATAGCTTTTCAACGATTTCATAGGTCTCTTCATAGGTATGGTTTGGAGCAAGCGGATATATTGGAGCAAATACACATGCATTAACCTTTTTTGCAAGCTTATCGCAAAAGGAAATGTGAACAGACTTAATTTCGTTGACATATATTCCTCCATGAAGATAAATGACCAGACGTTCACAGTCTTCAACCTCATTGAAGATTACCATCTGGCATCCGAACATGTCCCTTGTTTCAACCTTAGTGCGGTATATTCCTTTCGGTATTTTATAGGGTTCGTCTTCTTCAAGAGAACGCTCCTGCATATGCTCATCAGCTTTATCTGCATCGTCAACATATTCACGATGCTTTTTGTCCAGTGCAGTTTCCACAATCTTTGACATTCTTGACATTTTTCACACCACCAATAATTTTTAAATGAATTTAGTCTCTTTTCTTCTCAAACCAGGCTTCAGACCTTACTCGGGCATTTTCACGTATGTTAAGATAGAAGAAAGAATAATCACATCCATGATAGCTTGCAGGTCCAAAAACATGGTCTAATTCTGGAAGTCCTAAGAGTTTTGAGGTAGTATACTCTTCAAATGCCGGATTCATCACCATAACTGAACCTCTTTCAAGGTCAAGCACTGCATCCGCTTTGATTGGCAATTCATCCATTCCTTCATCTGCCAGATGAGGTACGAAAGTTCCAAGATTCAGCTCTGCACTTGCAGGGGTTTCATCAACACGCCAGTTAAGAGGATTTATTGAAATTGCGCCCGGAGAAATGACAAGTGAGTCCCTGCCTTTGTTCGCAGGCCCTTCAGTATTCCATGAAACGACCCCACCTAAATCATCAGCGGACTGCGCCGCTTTGATGTGAGGATTTTCCTCCAGATATTTCTTAGTTAAAGAGTCGCCAATGCAATAAGCGGCAATCATGTTTTCATAGTAATCTGGATGCTCTTTCATATACTCCGATAAGACCATGTAGCATAGCCTTGATCCCTGTGAATGCCCCGCAAAGAAATATGGCCGTCCGTCATTCAGATTTTCAAAATAATAATCCAAAGCGGCATAGACATCTGTTCTCGGTTCGGCCCATTCCGCATCATACACTTCCTCAAAGCTCATCATTGGAAGTTTCAAACCATTGACCTGCCTCCAGTATGGTGCAAAAATATTTGCAACATCCTCAAAAGCAGTGGCTTCATGGGCAAAATTACGTTTTGCCCCTTCAATCATTGACAGGTTGTCAATGTCACAGATGACGTCGGCTTCCAGGTCATTGCAGCTTGAAGGGTAAAGAAATATCAAATCTACTGATTTATCTGGATTTTCCGGCAGTGCAAGCCAATGTTTATTTTCAGAATAGTCTGGTGCAGTTCCTGTAAATGGTTTTTCGAACATTTATTTTTCCTCCGAATTCATATATTGCATCTGAAAATATACAATTTAAAACAAAGCAATCATAAATTATTAAAAAAAAGTAAGAGGCAATGAAATTATTCATCACCATATTTTTCATTGAACTCTTCTTTCTCGGTTGCAATTTTTCCTTCTAAAGTGCCAACCAGGTGGCCGGTTTTTTCTTTAAGTCCTGCAATGTTTTCTTCAATCATGGCCAATTCAAGTACATCACCCAAATCGTCCTGAAGATTTGCAATCAATTCATTTTTAGCCATCTGGATTCTTAATTGTGTCCTTAAGAAGATTTCTTCCAAAAGATTGGAAGCCTTAAATAAAATTAAATCGGCAGGAGCCACTTCATTTGCAATAGCCAAGTCAACATCTTCTGATAATACTGCTATTGCTAAATCAGCATCTTCAAAAGCTTCATCTACACGAATATCCGCTAAATTAATATGTGCTTCTAGTTTTCTTTCAGCCATTTCTTGTTTTCTTGCTAATTTCTTTTCTTCTCTTTTGATTTTAGCGTTGGATTTTTTCTCTTCCATTTTCAATATTCTTTCTTCTCTTTTGATTTTGCTGGATTCTTTAGTTTCATCCACTTTTTCTTTAAATGTCTTTTTTTCCTCATCTGACATAAATTTTCACCCCATATATATTTAAATTAATTAAGACAGCTAACTGTCTGTAAGATTAAATGTCAGTTTTCCGGTTCCGTTATTGGTTATCTGCATCTCACTGCATTGCGGATGCAGCTCGCCTAAAAGGCTTTTTGCCTCAGTTGCATCCATGTGCTGCGGCAGGTATCCGGAAATGCGAATAGGATAGACTGTGCATGTGCACTCGTCACCGACCAGGTCCATCCCCACGAAGTAGGCCACATGGGTCTCCTCGTTTGACTGGTCGAATATGAAATTGCCCAGGCTGTAGAAAATAGGCTTGCCGTTGTACATCTCGGCTCCCTGAGGCACGTGAGGGTGTGATCCTACAACCACATCTGCGCCGTAGTCTATAAGCTCATGGGAAATCCTCTTCTGGTCATCGTTGGCGTAGTTGAGATACTCGTTTCCGTAGTGCATGAACACTATAATCAAATCAGAATCGTTGTGCTCGCCGATTTGCTTTTGAGCATTTTCGGATGAATATGCTGAATATCCCGGATTTGAACCGTTTGCAATAGGCATCACATCCTGTGAATATTCGCCGAAGTTTTCTGAATCCATATAGTTGAGGATTGTAATCTTTCTTCCGTTTATATCCTTCACGACAGCCGCATGGGCCTCGTCCTCTGAGTTTCCGGCACCGATAGGAGTGATGTCGGCCGCCTTGAGGTTTTCCACTGTGTCCCTCATTCCGTCGATTCCATAGTCGAATGCATGGTTGTTTGCAAGGGCAGCAACTGTCAGGTTGTTTGCCTTAGCAAGGGGAACGAAATCCGGAGAGCACTTGAGGGGCACGTCTCCCTTGACCGCATTTTCGGAAGTGGTTGCGGCATTCTCAAAGTTGATTAAAAGCAAATCCACATTGGAGATGACATCACTTACGCCCGCAAACGGTGATGAATCGGTGCTCAATACACCTTCCATGTTACGTGCAAACATCACATCTCCGGTAACCGCAATGGATACGTTTTCCTTTGAGCCCATATTGAGAACTGAGCTTGACGGATTGAATACTGTCGCCCAGACTGCAACTATGACCAATAATACGATTATGATTAATAGGATATCTCTAAGTTTCATTGCAAATAGTTATATCTTTTATAGTAAATAATTATATTGAAAAAATTGCCCACATTCAGCAGCTGCCATTTGCAATTTCAAGAACCCCTTCAAGGGGAACTTCAAAGTTTTTTGAAATTTCCTCAGGGCTTTGGGTTTCAAGAAGCTTCAGGATGAATTTTTCTTCTGTTTCTGCACGGCCAACCTCATACATCTTTTCAAACCCTTTTTTAAAAGCTTTTTCTTCAGCCCTTTCAAGTTCGCCGGCTATTCCTGCAATTCTAATCTGTTCTTCAAATGGTTTTATTTCTATCTTTGACATTTTAATCACTAATAAATCTTTGTTTTTTAGGCATTATCTGATTATCCTGGTGATGCCGCCTTATCCGACCATGTCAATGTATATGTTAACTTTTACAGTCAATCAAATGGCTCTGTCTAAAATTGTCATGATGTAACTCCGATTTTTTGGTTGTTTATGTGATTTTGTGAGTTTGTTTCATTATACAGGACGTTTCTTTCTGTCCATCGGATTTTTTGTAGTCTTATCCACCTTATTAATCCTTCTCTTGTTCGATATATTCTTTTTAGTTGTCGTGGAAGTGTTATTTTGAAGTATCCTTCAATTTTATTGTTCGTTCGAGGTATTAATGGGTTTTTATAGTATTCTGTTGTTTTATCGAATTTATTATTTAAGTTTTTTAGGAATTTTTGTGTATTATCATCGAATTGGTCTAATTGGTGATATATTGTTTTGAATCTTCTTATTGCTGCTTTTTCTGTGTTTGTATTGTAAATATTTGCTATTCTTTCGTTAATTTGCTCTTGTTCTATTAGTTCTTTTCTTTTTTGTTTTAGTTCTTTTCTGTATCTTCTGTTGTCTTTTTCTAATTTTTTTCGTTTGTTTATTCTTCTTTTTCTTGTTTTGTCTTTTTTTGAAACATTACCAATTTTTCCTTTGGTATATTCTTTTAATTCTTTAATTCTTTCTTCATTTTGTTTTATTTTTGTTTTTAGGGTTTTTATTCTTCTTTGGATTTTGTTCATTTTTTTATATGATTTGTCGTTGTGATATTTTATGATGTGGAATATGCAGAGTTGCTGTTTTATGCAAATTCGTTCAATTATTGATGGATACATGATATGGCCATCAGTTATTAGTACTTTTTTAGGGAAACCTTCTAAAGAGTATTTTAAAAAGATTTCAACAAAGTCTTGATCGAAATCTTCTTGATAAATTATTTGATCATTGATAATTAGGTTTGTCACGGCATCAATAATTGCTAATCTGACTGTATTTATTCCGTTTTCATGTAAAAATTCTTCATCATAGTGATAAATGCCACTAGGTTCTATTTTGCATTCTTTGAGTAGTTTTTTAAGGTTTTCTTCTTTTAGTGTGATGAATGATTCATCATAGGTTGATTCGTGATAATATACAGTTTGGCGATTTAATCTTATCCCATTTTCGAGTTTGATTATTTCTGCCTTTTTTTGATAGGACATATAGGTAATGGATTCGTATTCTAGTGATTTTTCGCAAATTGCACGTGTATAATTGGAATATTTTTTTATGAAATTTTCCAAACTTGTAAATTGTGTTTTTCCACATTCTGGACAGATATATTGTTTTTTGCGTATACCTTCCCATTTGTTAGGTTTGGCAGGCCTTGAGCCATTGCTGTTCATTGAAATGTCACACTTTGGACAAGTTGATCTTTCATATTCATAATAAACAATTTCTGTATAATAATTCCCATAATACTCTTGGAAAAATCCCAAATCATCAGGACTGATTAAATTACACACATTCAATTGATCAGTTTCAATAAAATACAAAGGTTTATTTAAAATGTCAACAATATTATAACTTGTAAAGGGGTTTATTGAGAGCATATATAATAATATTCCCTTTACATTATTTATATACTTCTATTTTTAAAATAACTATATCTAAATACTTAAATTTACTATAACTTGGTATTCACCAACTTATTGAAAAATTTACATCCAATTGACCTTTTAGATATAAAATGAATCTCATTTCATTAAAACAAAACATCCGCAAAAAACATTAAATTTAATCAACCGCAAAACACGATTTAATCAATTTAAAAAACAAATAATAATCTATTTTTAATATAATCATTTAATTATTAGCTAAATTTAATATGATGATATAACAGTTTACTGATAATTAAATGTAGCAAATATTATCATGACAATTTTAGACAGAGCCGTGTGGTTCAATATATTTTGCTTGAAAATACATATATTCGTTTTCTGGGCATTTGAATGCATCTAATTCATAATCGTATTCAAAATGGTCTTTATGGTATTTGTTTTCGTTTAATTTTTCTATTTTTTCTTTGGATTGTTTCCTGTTTGGTATTAATCCTTCAATTTTTTCATCAGCTAAGTATGATAATGATATTTGATTTAAGTAGATTGTATCTAATCTTTGTGCAGGTTTATGGAGTTTTTCAAGGCATTCGGAGTCAATTGGTCGTCCTTCGTAGTAATCGACCAATATTTGAGTTTCTTTTTTTGTTATTGTGTTGTTGTTGGAATTGTATGCTTTTTTGATGGTTCCATCAATTGCAACGTGATTAAACTCAGTGAATCCTTCATCAAAGGCCTTTTTTAAGGTCATTTGCAGCAATACTTCGAAATACTGTCCGTATTCTCTTCTGTATCGTTGAATTGATCTTTCTGATGGTCGAATATCATCAGAAACATATCTAAAAATGTCATGGTATCTTACCATGTCTGCAATTATTGATGTTCGGTCAATATGTTGGATTTTAGCGTAAACAAGTAATTTTAACATGGAATCAACTGGAAGAGAGTCTCTTCCTTTCTTTTTCTTTGGTTCTTTGATTTCCAGAATTGGAAAAACTTCTTCAATAAATTCAACAACAAAACGAGAAATATGATCTTTTGGAACATTCCAATCTAATGTCTTAATGCCTAATTTTGCTTAATTCTTATCAAATTTTCTTTTATCCATAAAAAACAACACCACAATAACTTATACTTAATATAAAATATGTACAAACAAGTATATAAACTTAACTATCTAAAAATTAGTTAAAACAAAAAACAAATATTCAACAATCTTATCTGTATAAAATAATTATCAAAATTAATTAAAAATAAAAATAGATGCAATTTAGATTGAATAATGAAAAAATAAGAAAAAATAAAGCTAAAAATTTTTTGACGAAAAATCAAAAATTAATTTTGGCGGACACCCATGATTATAAAAAAAATAAGAGAAAAATAAGTAAAATTAATTACTTATTTTTTGACTTTAACTGTGTATTTTACGGTGTTTTTAAGGTATGTTGCCTGATAGGTCACCTTTTTGCCTTTTTTGAGCTTTTTTAAGACTTTTTTCTTGATGGTGACTTTTGCAACACCTTTCTTGTTGGTCTTGGCCTTGTAGGACTTTCCCTTGAACTTGAACTTGACGACTTTACCCTTAACTGCCTTGCCGTTGATTTTCAATATGGCCTTTAAAACCAGTTTCTTGGCGGATTTTTTAACCTTGACCTTTTTGAGAGTCAATTTTATATTGTCCACCTTTTTCACAGGCGCTTCAGCATTTTTGACGGTTATATGGAAAGTGTTTGAATAGAATTTTGTTCCGTCATCAAAAAGAACCTTGATTCTGTGTGTGCCGAGTGACAGACCTGCAATCACCTCACTTACAGAGCCGTTGGTCAACGAAATGGACTTGTATCCCACATCATCCAAATATATGCCCACATATCCATCGGATTTCGGTCCGCTAAACCTGACCACAATGCTATTTCCAACAACGATTTCAGATGCTGAAACACCGGCTGAAAATTCGGGAGAATTCCTTTTAGAAACAACAGTTATACGATTTTCAATATCATAACCTGTAATGTTTAAAATAAAAACATGTTCTCCCTCATCCATGGAATCAAAAGGAATTGTTGCAACCCCATTCACGAAATTGGCTGACTTATATACGCTTCCTTTTTCCAAATAATGATCTTCCGATTGATTCGTTACGGTGTTGTAAAGCGTTGCAGTGCCTGTGAACCCTTTAACGTGAGTGATTTTAAGGGCGTCCCTTTCACCAACTGAAACTATAAAATTACTAACGAAAACAGGGTCTGCATAAAATTCAACTGATTTTTCCACTTCATGCTTTTCGGCATTGTCCTTCATGTAGATGACTTTTACGGCATGATATCCTAATGCAATATTGTCATATAGGCCCAAATCATCAACAGTAACATCCAAATAGGTTTTTTCATCCGTAGATTGGACACTTTTTGTTAACTTTAAGATGCCGTCAACATATACCGATACAGTACCGTTAACATTTTCGCCGTTATGGTCAATCTCGATGAAATAATCTTCACGGTCCAATATGTCTGCAGAAGAAAATACCGATACATATTCATTTTCATCCCAGTCAACGCCATAGACCTCTATGGAATCATTACCCAAATCAATTTCCTTGAAAGTTGAGGCTATGACATATTTGGCAGAGATATTGTATATTCCGTCTGCAGTGATATTCAAATCAGACAGATAAACGTGCACAATTTCATAAAGCCCATTAAGTTCCCTGGTGCAGAGCGGAGTTCCATTGACTGAAATGATCAGTGATCCAACAACAGGATATGAAAAATGATGGACAATATTATCATTTTTGTAGGTTATCCAAGTGTCATAAACGATGGCGAAGTCATTTTCAGTGTATATATGTGCCTTTAACGTATTTTCTGCAAGATTTAAAGTTTCCCCATCGTTAGGAACGTATCCCACTCTGATATGATATTCGCCGGGACTGACAATGTTCAAATTGGCCGCAGTTATGTTTACTGCCTGTCCGGAAACTGTTTGCCTTGAATAGCTAGGTGTCTCCATGTAGTCGACATAGACCTCGACTTTTCCGTTTGCATCTTGCGGAACAGTATAGTTAACCACAACCTGGTCGTTTTCATCCTCCAAATCAATGGAATCTTTTATGTGGGCATTGAAATCGCTTGGGTCAATTTCAAGAGCATCTTCCAAATCATCGCTTTGTTCGATTACCTCATCAACAGGAGATTCCTCAATCGCATCTTCTGTCAAATCATGTGCGGTCTGCACATCACCGGCCAGTGTGTCCTCCGATGCACTGGCAACGCCCATAGTCACAATAGCTAGAAGCAAGCTAACCACTATCAAATGTTTTGAATTCATAAATAAATCACACCCCCACACTTACTTTGAACAGGTAATTTTAACCTTTTTGGTCACGGCATTGAAGTAGATGTTTCCTCCAAATGCAACTGTGGCCGTGAACTTGCCTTTCTTGGTGAATTTCTTGATTTTGAATGTTGCCTTGCCTTTGGAATTGGTTTTGGCCACATATGTTTTTCCCTTGATTTTCAGGGTGACCTTTGCATTCTTGATGACTTTTCCTATGTTGTCCTTCAGTGTAATTGTGTATTTTTTGACCTTTGTCTTGACTTTGAATTTCTTGTTTTTGGCGATTATTTTCGGATTTGCCTTATAGACGATTACCCTGGCAGTTTCCATTGAAAGAGTGTAATTACCGTTGTCAAAGACTATTGTAGCAACATAATCCATCGGGTTTAATCTGATAATCAGCCTTCCGTCACCGTTGCTGTCGGTTGTTGCCTTGTAGGACACGCCGTGAATTACTGTAAAGACCTCCACACCAGAAATCGGACGGCCCATATCGTCCTTTAGGTTAACCATCAGGTATTTGTGGATTTGATATGTGGTTACCAATGGAGTGGTGACCATTACGCTTGGCCTTGTGTTGACAAATATGTTTGTGAAGGCTGAACTGTTCAGGTAATTACCGGTTCCATTGAAGCTGACATATACGTCGTATGTGTTTGCCCCTAGGTTGCTGGTGTATATTTTTACAGAACCGTTTTCATCTGTTGTGTAGTTTTTAGCACCATTCAAATCGACAGTCACATTAACGCCGACTACCGGCATGCCGTTTGTGTCTTTCAGTTCAAATAAAAGATAATCATCGTCATTATATGTTGTAATAACTGGAAACGCAACTATTCCTGTTTCTGCCTTGCTGATGACCAATGTTGCATTTGCGGTTGCATTATGCATGTTTTCGTCACCTGAGTATTCAGCGATTATGACATATATTCCAACATCCAGCACGGGCAGGATCAGATTCTCATTTGCCGGCAGTTTGGCGATGAATGTGCCGTTTTCCCAGCAATAGTTGATGGTTCCGCTAGGAACGCCAGGCAATATGTGTGTGACTGTTGCATTATCCCCGTAAATAATTGGATTGGCTTCGAGACTGAATTGCGGTTGGACCTTGTTGACTGTGATATGTGCGCTGTCGAATGCAGGTTCATGGTCACGGTCGCCTGAATAGTTGGCAATGATAACATATGACCCAACATTCAACAAAGGCAAGTCCAGATTCTCACCGGCAGGTAGCTCAGCGATGAATGTGCCGTTGTGCAGATGATATATGACTGTGCCGTTGACGTCATCTCCAAATATAGGGATAACCTTTGCACTTTCAGTGTAGCCGATTTCAGCCGGGAAAACCTCAATTTCAAATGATGTGCCCTCACGTGACACAGTGAATGTTGTGCTGTTTGAGCAAGGACTGTAGAGGTCATCTCCGGTGAAGGATATGGTTGCAGTATAAGTGCCTGCATCCAAAACGCCCACATTGAAGTGGCTCACATTGTTTTTAACCATGACTTCCCATGAATCGGTGCCTATAGAAAGGATATACTTGCCATCTTCGCCGGCATGAACGATGCATTCAACCTCATCAGGATAGGTCTCATTGAATACGACAATCATCAAACCAAGGTCCCCTTTTGAAACATTAAATGTTGCATTTGCAGAACTTGCAAGATAACGGCGTGACTCATGATTGATTATCGTTATGGAGTAGGAACCGGGTTTCAATCCGTCGACAAGCAATGTATCAGGTCCTGTAAGATTTCCCTGTTTGACGATTACACCCTGATGGTCTTTGATTACAAATGATGTGACGTCCGTCATGTTTAAAATTTCATAAGTGACTTTGAGTTGGCCAGGATATTTGATGTCATCGCAGGACAGTATGTGAACCTCGCTTTGCCCCTTAATTTTTACATCGACTTGTGAGGACACCTCCTGAATGTCAAGCTTTCCGTGAATCATATGGGAGCCCTCTGTAAAAACGACATCAGCAGTCATCTCATTTCTGTCTCCCAATTTAAAATTGGAAAAGTTCGCATCACCATAAAACATTCCATCGGAGTGCAACAAATCATGTTTTAGCTCTTTATTGAAATAAATAGTTGCCTTATAGGCATTTCCTGCATAAATGTCAGTTTCATTAAGTTTGATGCCTATTTGAAAGTAGTTATTTAGAATTACATCATCATCAGAAATTATAGGCCTCTTAATTGCAAATTGTCCTTTGAAAACCGGGGTATTTGTTCCCATCCACACGTCCTGCAATTTATAATCGGCACCATCAAAAACTATGCTGTGACCTGGACTGCGATAAGCCGTTTTGATTGGAGGGTAAGTTTTTTGTTTGGCCTGATTATTGACGAATGTGCAATGAGATACTTCTACATCAACACTATATAGGGGCAACACTTTATGGCCATCGGTTGTGCTTAAATAAATTGCACCTCCAATATTCATGGCAATATTTCCTTCAAATCTGCAACTGGTGAACTTAGACAAAAGATTAGAAATTCCCGGAGGATCATTTGTTAGATATACTGCACCCCCATCGCCATCATCTGCAACAGCTTTATTATTAGTGAAAATTGAGTTGGAAACCTGTCTGCCATCATCGATATAATCCGCATATATTGCACCACCGGACTTTGCAGAATTCATATCGAAATGACAACTGTCAGCAGACACAGAGCTTGCATAAATTGCTCCCCCCACATCACTAGCGGAATTCCTTTCAAAGGACACACCAACCATCTTAAAAATGGACTTGATATACATTGCTCCCCCTTTACCACCGCTGGCTTCATTTCCAATGAATTTGGAATCGGTCATCGATTCAATGATACTAAGATATAATGCGCCGCCTGACTTTGCAGAATTGCATTCGAATGTTGAATGGGAGATGGATTTAACGTACGATGCCCCATAAACATATATTGCGCCGCCCCGCTCTGCTTTATTACTCTTGAAGACACAATTTTTCACATCTATTCTCGGAGAATATGATGCGCCGCCGTAAAGGTCTGCATGATTTTGAGTGAAATTAGAGTTTTCAACTGTTAAATAGTTTTCAGAATAAATAGCACCACCGCTACCGTGCTTGTCATCCAAGCCTTTAGCCACATAATTATTATCAAAGCTAGAATCATAAATAGCAGATTTTCCGCATGAATAAATTGCCCCGCCATAAAGGAGAACATGATTGGAGCTGAATTCGCAGGAAGTTACTTTTAAATTGGATGTTGATGATCCTATATAAATTACTCCACCTTCATATGGAGCAGTATTTTGTTCAAAACGACAGGAAATGAATTTAGGGTTGCATTCACTTTTAACATATACCGCTCCGGCCTTAGCATAAAGCCCCTTATACGAGTCCAGGTTCCCGGCAGTGTTGCTTTTAAAGCTGCAGTTATTGACTTCGCCCAAACTCACTGTGTTGATTGCGCCGCCATAACATGATTCCAATTTAAATAAATCCGTCCATGTAGCTGCATTTTTTTCAAATCTGGAATTATAGATATTACATTCCTTCTCACAAAATATTGCGCCCCCATCAGTGCTGGCAACATTATAAAAGAGAGACGCATTATTCATTAATAGATTTCCGCAGCAATAAATTGCACCGCCGTCCTTATAAAATCCTCCAAAATAAGCTCGTTCAACTCGATTATGCTGGAAGAGATTATCCTCACCGGTAATCGTTAAATCGCCATTGGCATATATTGCACCGCCATGTTCCATTACCTGATTGTTATCAAATTTGCATGAATCGATGAGACATTTGCCTCCAGACCAGATTGCACCGCCTTCACTTGGGAAAAAGACCTTTGTCCCCAAATCCACTTTCTCAACTATTTTATTGAGTATTGGAATATCATCAAATAACATGTCTATAATCTTTTTAACAGGATCTTGTTTTTCCAGCCAAGTACTGTCTTCAATATGATGATTATATGAGAATTCTGAATCATAAACGTTAGTTTCTTCCCAGCAATAGACTGCACAACCCTTATTTGCAGTATTATCCTCAAATGTGGAACCGTAAATATAGCAGTTTTTCTCGCCAAAGATTGCGCCGCCACCCCAATCATTCACACTGTTGCCGACGAAAGTGGAATTATGAACCGATATATAGCTTTTACAATGGATTGCGCCACCGGAGGTGCAGATCTGTTCATCATCACTGCCGACAATATTATTCTTAAAAACAGAATTATTAACACTGCATTCTCCTTGACAAAAGATTGCGCCACCACTCATGGGAGCATCGTTATAATATTGGGCGTTTCTGATAGCAGCCTGAAGTTCATCCAAAAGACGAGGGAGAATAACACTAGCAGGCTCATCCTCAAAATGATCATCTGGCATTAATTCATGCAATCTAGCGAAAACTTCATGGTCATCAATTTTGCCTTTACGATATAAATTATATATAATTGTAACGTTTTGATAGTCACGAATCAGCTTTTCAGAATCTTGAACACGAGAAGGGTCCGGCTTTATATGGTGCTCACCATTATAGTAATATTTCTCACCCAACAGCTTCAATATATGATCCAAAAAGCCATCAGCTTTTTGAACCTCATTGCCTTCGAATTCCGTATTGTTAATTGACAGGTTGCCTCGACAGAAGATTGCACCGCCGTTTCCTGACTCCGCCACATTCTTATAGAATTTGGAATCAAGAATGGTCAAGTTCCCATTAGTAAAAATAGCGCCGCCTGCCATAATTACGCCATTATGGCTAAACTCGCAATTGATTATGGTTAAGACAGTGTTAGGGTGAGGGTTAAGTATCGCTCCGCCCCTCTCATCAAGATGTATTGATTCCTTCGCACCACCATTTTTAAATATAATATTTTTAAAAGTGATATTCAAACCGTCTTCTCTTACATCAAATAAACTATGGAGATTATCACCATTTATGGTGTGACCATTACCATCTATTGTTATGTTTTTTGAAATGAGAACAGTGTTTCCACCAAGCCTCATTGAAAAATCCTGAACCAAATTTAATGTGTGTTCAGGCTTATTAGCAGTGACAAGACCTTGTAAAGCCAGAAATGATGCAGTATTACTGGCTAATTTATCATCTGCATCATTGACGGCCACAGCATCATGGCCAATTTCTTCCTGCGATGCAACAGCACCATCATACACCTGACTGTCTGCGCCCAATGCATCCTCATTGCCTTGAGCGTCAACTTCTTGTGGTGCGGCATCATCATTATCTTGACTGTCCACATCTAATGCAACAACATCCCCCAAGGTGTCATTGCCCGTTTGAATATTCACATCCCCGGCATCACTGGCGCATACGCACGCAATGCTTATAAAGCAAAGAACCAGGAAAATGAATATTACCCTCTTTTTGAACCTCATATGCTAAACACCAAAATTTATTCAATCAATTAATAAATGCAATATTTACTAATCAATAAATATTTTTAATGATAATCAGTATATATTTATTTCCAAATAATTCCGAAAAGTAAATTTCTATTCAAATAATGCAAAAATTGTTTAAAAATCGAAAAAAATCAATAGAAATGATTGTTCAAAAAAACGATGTAAAATGCTAAAAAAAAGAAAAGGTTTAGTAATATTAACCCATATTCTGGGTCATATTACCTTGTGCGGCAGCCGCAATCTGCTCAGCCTGTGCCTGAAGGTTTCCGACAATGTCGGTGGTCTGCTGAAGGTTAGCAAGCATCTTGTCCATGCTGTCTTTCAGCTCTTCCTTCTGACCGGTGAGGATTTCGCGGGCGCCGTCCGCATCCT
>Ga0310695_10007374_pt1 | contig 17574 bp, 23 predicted proteins | sample RumenRJG_04DNA_FD_203882 | JGI IMG/M metagenome (GOLD analysis project Ga0310695, IMG submission 203882) | Bovine rumen microbial communities from Lethbridge, Alberta, Canada - RJG_04 (v2) (version 2) | ecosystem: Host-associated > Mammals > Digestive system > Stomach > Rumen | place: Canada...
ATGAAAGAGGCCCCGGACATAAGGGGTTTATGTGGATACATTGTACAAGCGAGATGCTTGATATACATCCGGTCATAGTCTTTTATTATGAGGCTACCCGGGGAACTGAGCATCTAAGACAGCTCTTCGGTGAATTTATTGGATATATAATCTGTGGGGTGTATTGTAGACGCTAAAACTTTACCGCTTACCTTGCAGAGCTTCTTTATGTGAAGAAGAACACCATCTGCAGATATGAGAAGGACGAACATGATATTCCTTCCAGTAGCATTGTGGCTTTGGCAAAGGCACTACATACGACTCCGAATTATCTTCTGATGGGAGAAGCCGAAGAGGATCCCTGGATGGAGGATGTGATGCAGGTGCTTTCCGAGATCAAGGATCCGGCCATGAGAAAGCTGGCGATCGACCAGCAAAAATGTATTGCGCGTATTTCATAGTATTGACTACGGATTCAAACGTTTAACGTGTGCGAAATTGGCAAAACGCAAAAAACGCACACGTTAAAGAATTAAAACGGCTCAAAGCAGCAAAAATATATATTGACAGCCGCTTAAAGGCCTATTAACATACACTTAAAGTGGCTTTACAAGCAAGAAAAGTATTCGCGGAGCCGCTTAAAGAATGGAGAGGTGAATATCTATGATAGGACGTAAGCAGGAAGCTGATGAGCTAAGACGGTTGTATGAGAGGAACCGTGCAGAATTGGTAGCTGTTTATGGGAGACGACGAGTTGGAAAGACATTTTTGGTTGATGAGGTGTTTGCGGGGAAATTTACTTTTAGCCATGCAGGGCTTTCCCCGGTAGAAGCCCAGGCTGATGGTCTGCTGAGAGCGCAGTTAGATCATTTTTATAATTCACTTATTCTGTTTGGGATGGAAGCGTGTAAAAAACCGGATTCGTGGCTGGATGCTTTTTTGCTGTTGGAAAAATATCTCCAGAAAATCGATGACGGAAGCAGGCAGCTGGTATTCCTTGATGAGCTTCCATGGCTGGACACTGCAAGATCCGGGTTTATAACTGCGTTTGAAGGCTTTTGGAATAATTGGGGCTGTCACAGGAAGAACCTGATGGTGGTAGTGTGCGGTAGTGCGAATTCATGGATTCTGGACAAATTAATAAATAATCAAGGGGGGCTTTATAACAGAGTGACCTATGAGATCAAACTTTCACCGTTTACGCTGAAAGAATGTGAAGAACTATATAAAGATAATGGTGTCAGTTTTTCAAGATATGATATAGCCCAAAGTTATATGATACTTGGTGGCATACCATATTATATGGGTTACATGGACGGTCGACTTTCGCTGGCACAAAATGTCGATAAACTCTTTTTTTCAAAGGGAAGCAAACTACAGAATGAATATGACAGGCTTTTTGACTCTGTATTTGTTAATCCGGTTGCTGTAAAAAGTATTGTAGAGTTTTTAGCTACCAGAAATGCGGGTTATACCAGGAAAGAGATCATAGAAAAACAAGGCGCATCTAATGGCGGAAGGTTGTCAAGAAATCTGAATGCATTGATCGCCAGCGATTTTGTGACGAAATATGTACCCTTTGGATTCAGTAAAAAAGAGGAGCATTATAAACTCATAGATCCCTTCTGCCTGTTCTATCTTCGTTTTGTTAAAGACTGGAACCGGGAAAATGAAAAATACTGGCAGCAAAATGTTGTTTCTCAGCCGGTATCCATATGGAGGGGATTTGCATTTGAAAATGTATGCTTTAATCATATTGATCAGATAAAGAAGGCTTTGGGAATACAAGGGGTCAATACAACTGCTTCGGCGTGGTCAAAGCGGGATGACGATAAAGAAGGGGCGCAAATCGATCTTCTGATATCAAGAAAAGACAACGTCATCAATATGTGCGAGATTAAGTTTTATGGAGGGGAGTTTACTGTTAATAAAGAATACTACCAAAAACTGTTGCGTCGGCAGGAACTGTTGATGGAAGCTGTTAGTCCTAAGGTGTCGATACGCAGCACTCTTATTACGACATATGGGTTGGAACACAATGAGTATAGCGGAGTATTTACTAACGTTATCTTGTTAGACGATTTGTTTGAGTAAATACAATGATATGATTTTAAGAGGATCTCATGGCGAGATCCTTTTTTTATTAAGCCATGTAGTCCTCCAGTCTCATCTGGGGGTCTGCCCAGCTTTTTTGTTTGGCCTGATGGATTACGTCTTCCGGACGGAGATGTCCTATAAGTAATGGTGATTCCGGATCATGGTTGTCCATGTTGTGCTTTACAATTTCGGAATCCGCATTTGCATAGCAGTAACGACAGAGGTGTCCGCAGGTATTGTATTGGCCTATATCTCCCGTCAGGTAACAGGCACATTCCTTCCGGTTATTCGGATTTGGAGGTACATTCAGATGCCGCCCTATAGCAGTTTCAAATGTCCTGATGGTCATACACCCGGAACAGTCGGCACCGACATCTTCGAGTTGCCTGCTTTCGCCGCAAGGCTTGATCCTTAATCCATATTTTTGGCCAATATCGACGAAAACCTTTGTAAGCATAAGCTGGTCTGATAAGAGGATTGTCCGCACTTCAGGATAGTTCTTTCTTACTTTCTCATACAGATCTATAAAACTGATCACACATATATTTGTATAACCGGAGAGGTATTCTGCCATGGACTCAAAGGCTTCGATGTGTTTATCAACAGTCCATGTATCGTTTATGATGATGGGATCATATCGCCAGCCTATGGAGTTGATCCCAACAATACCTGACAAGATTTTGAAGGCCTCCATTACTATTTCCTTATCCGGTACATTAGGCTCGATATCCCTTCCGTAAGGCGTAATCGTAATAAACCAATGCTGCCCGTAAGTCTTTAAGAGTTCCATATACGGAAGCATAGGAATAGGGTTTTTAGTACAGAACCCGATCATATCCACGACTTCCGGGTTTAGTTCATATCTTGTGACGGATCCAGGGTCATATGGATTACGAACTAAACAATAACCTTCACGGATCCTGTTAATGAACCATTTTGAATAAAACGCCGGAATATCCGTGCGCATACCTGTCTGAATAATCATAATTCTTATGCTTTCTCGTAAATCATATCCGTAAGAGCATATGATATCAGTTCTTCCGGCGTTGAGTCAGGACGTATCCAGTCATTGATCAAGTTTTCCGGAAGGATTAACGGCATACGGTCATGGATACGGCGAAGCTCATCGGACGGTTCTCTAGTCAGAACGGTAAATACAGGGTATTCATCTTCAAAGCGGTAAAGCCCGCAAAGATAAGTGATGGAAGCATCACGTGGCTGTATGCTGTATCTGTCTCCGGTATTCACCTTTCCGTCAGGACTTTTAAAATGCTCCCATTCAAAGTACCAGGATGCTGGAACTATACAACGGTGGGAAAGCCATTCGTTTTTGAAGGTCGGTTTCGTCGCAGCAGTTTCCACCCTGGCATTCACAAGGGGCTGCTTGCTCCCTTTCAGAGAAAAACCCCATTTCATCGGAAAAACAGCCTTGTTCCTTTTTCTTCCCGGAGCTATGACAGCCGTAACATCTGTAGGCCGTACTTCCCCTGAGGTGATTAGCGGCTTCGACAGCTTATCCCTGAATTTATCCGTAAGCAGGGATTTTTCCGCTGCGCGGATGATCTCACGCAGCTCCTTTTCCTTATCATTCATAAGATCAATGTAAAATCTGTAGCACATAGTATCTGTATTTTATCAGTACTATCAGGGCTCATCAATTCCTATAACTGAGGAAGGCAAAAATCCGCAACAGTGCAGGGTGTACTTTTCCGGTATAAAGTGGGAAAATGTTCAAGTCAGACAACTGAAAAAAGAATGGGGGCTCAAATGAGTTACTGCGACTGGGATCAAAGCTCTGAACTGAATACCAGATATCACGATACCGAATGGGGCGCTGGACGTCCAGTGGACGTCCTTTTAGCGCCGACCGAAGCGGAGCGGAGAAGTACCTCCCCACTCCCTACGGTCGGGGGCAGAGATGATACAAAAGTGCGAGATATTCCGTTCCTGCTTTGACAACTTCAATTATGACAGGATCGCGGCTTATGACGAGGCAGATATCAATCGGATCATGAATACGGAGGGCATGATACGCTCCCCTAGGAAGATCGAGGCAGTTATAAACAATGCCCGGTGCTTTCAGAAGATACGGGAAGAGTTTGGAAGTTTCGATGATTATCTATGGGCATATTCGGATGGGAAGACGATCCTATATAATAAACATGAAGAAGGGTATATTCCTGTAAGCAACGGCCTTTCGGATGCTGTCAGCGGCACGAATTTGTCACCGAAAGGGCTCACAAGAGACTTTATCGATGAATATACTGAAATCTATAAAAAAGAGCCAAATCCTCTGTTAAGACTGATGTTGGAAGAACCTGATATCAACCCCTGTGACTTGGAGAAAATAAATGTTCCGGTTCTTGTGACAGCCGGAGAAAATGATCTCATCCTAAGACAGGAGACCGAACGTATTTCAGACCACCTTCCCAAAGCTGAATTTGCCATAGTAAAGGGTGCGGATCATGGCAGTTATGAATAAAGAGTGGTCTGAACAGAATAAAAGAATGCAGTCGCTGATCAAAAAGGCAGATACATTTAATGAGGGTAAGGATGTCCTTTTTGAATTGCGAAACGACCTGATGAATACGATAACAGATTATTCGGAGGAATAGGAACGTGAAGATTACGGTTATCAATGGAACTGAAAAACGCGGTGTTACATACAGAATGAAGGAAATTTTTTTAGAGCAGTTCAGAGACGATTCGGAAATCACGGAATATTATCTTCCCAAAGATGGCCCAGGTTTCTGTATGGGATGTACTGCGTGTTTCAGGAATAATCAGATTCGTTGCAAGGACTCCGAAAAGGTTCAGAAGATCGAGAAGTCAATGCTTGAAGCGGATCTGCTTGTTTTTACATCACCTGCATATGTTTTCCATGCAACCGGCGCAATGAAGGCTATGCTTGACCATTTTGGTTACAGGTGGATGCCTCATCGTCCGGCAAAGGAAATGTTCGGGAAACGTGCGGTGATAATCACACAGTGCCTGGGAGCAGGTGGGAAATCCGCAGCAAAGGATATTAAAGACAGCCTTTCCTGGTGGGGTATTTCGGTCATTAAAGTCGTAAGTTTTAAGCTGATGTCTGAAATTGACTGGGACAAGATCGAGGACAAGAGGAAAGAGTCCTTTAAAAAGAAACTGGATAGTATTGCACGGAAAATGCGAGTCATCGACTATAGTAAGCCGGGCCACACAGGGGTTGTGGTGAAGGCAAAGTTTTATGCCGTTAGGATGCTGCAGACAAGTCTTGGTAAACAGAACCCTGAATATACAGATTTTAAGTATTGGAATGAAAATGGCTGGATTGGAAAAGTAAGACCGTGGAAATACCATTAAATTGGAAGATAATTCTGCTTGGGGGGTACTTTATTTGGGATAGAGACTATCTTGTCAGGAGGGGAAGGGAAAATAAAAATGCGAATTGCAGTTTTAGGGTTAGGAGTTATTGGTACGACTTATGCTTATGCATTGCAGAAAGCAGGACACGAGACTTTTCATATTGTAAGAGAAGGTAAAAATGTCCCATCATCAATAAACGTTCATCTTTTGGACGGAAGATATAATCCGAAAGGTGAAGAAAAAGATGGCGATTACAGTGTCAAGACTGCTTCTCAAAACGAAGAATATGATTTCATACTGATAAGTGTTGCAAGCGGTAAGCTTAAAGAGGCAATGAGAACTCTAAGGGACAGGAATCTTAAAGGTACTGTTATCCTGTTTTGCAATTTTTGGAACGAGCGAAAAGAAGTAGAGGGTAAGCTTAAAAAGCTCAAGAAACAACTGGAAGGAAATAAGATGCCGTTTGATATGTAACGGCATTTGGTATTAAGCATGGATGCAAAAGAAGCATTAAAAGTCTATTTTGGTTATGATTCCTATAAACCCGGGCAGGAAGAGATCATCGATTCGATTCTTGCAGGAAAAGATGTATTGGCAATCATGCCGACGGGATCAGGTAAGTCAATTTGTTATCAGGTACCTGCATTACTCTTGCCAGGTATTACGATTGTTATTTCACCGCTTATTTCACTTATGCAGGATCAGGTCAAGGCATTGAATGAGGCGGGGATTAAGGCAGGATCTATTAACTCTTCATTGACAGAATCGCAGATATCTACAGTTTATGCCAGAGCGCTCGATGGAGCATATAAGATCCTGTATGTTGCGCCGGAACGCCTTGAAAGTTATGAGTTTACTAATTTTGCCAGCAAAGTCGGTATATCGATGGTTACGGTAGATGAGGCTCACTGTATTTCTCAATGGGGCCAGGACTTCAGACCAAGTTATCTTAAAATTGTTGATTTTATAGATGGTCTGAGCAAGAGACCTATAGTAAGTGCCTTTACAGCTACAGCAACTGAAGAAGTAAAAAATGATATTTCATGTGTCCTTAAACTGAAGGATCCTAAGATCGTGGTGACCGGTTTTGATCGTGAGAATCTGTATTTTGATGTGGAAACGATCAAGAAGAAGGATGATTATGTTTTGGAATATATCAAAAATCATCCTGAGGACAGCGGCATCATATACTGCGCTACAAGAAAAAATGTAGATGCATTGTATGAACTTCTTTCAAATGCTGGAATTCAGGTAGCAAGATATCATGCCGGAATGAACAATGAAGACCGTAAGGAAAGTCAGAATGATTTCATATATGACAGATCGCCTGTGATCATAGCTACAAATGCATTCGGCATGGGTATTGATAAATCCAATGTCCGATTTGTTATTCATTACAACATGCCGCAGAGCATGGAGAATTACTATCAGGAAGCCGGCCGTGCGGGGAGAGACGGTGAACCGTCACAATGCATACTGCTGTTCTCTGCACAGGATATTATGATAAACAAGTTCCTTCTTGATCATAAGGACTTTACGGATATTCCATATGAAGATATTGAACTGATCAGGCAAAGAGATGCAAAAAGACTTCAGATCATGGAAGGATATTGCAGAACATCCGGATGCCTTCGAAACTATATCCTTGAATACTTCGGAGAGAAGCGTAATGAGCCTTGTGACAGTTGCGGAAATTGTCATAGAGAGTTTACCGAGATTGATATGACAGAGGATGCCAAGCTGGTCATCAATTGTGTATGGGAAACAAAAGGCAGATATGGATTGAATATAATCCTTGGGACTCTACTTGGCGCGAACAGAGCCAGATTAAAAGAACTTGGAACCACTGAATACAAGACATATGGTGCGTTAAAGAGTCGATCTGAATCAGAGCTGAGGCTCCTTATCAGCCAGCTGCTTTTGGATGGATATCTTTACCAGACTGCAGATAAATATAGCGTGATCCGCTTAGGAAATATAGATCCTCTTAAGGAAGCGGGTGCACGTGTCCTGATCAGAATATACGAAGACAGAGAACCTGAAAGACAGACTAGAAGCCGTAGCAGGAGAAGCACTGATTCTCTTACTAAGGCCGGATACGAATTATTTGAGACTCTCCGCCAGTTGAGACTGACTATTGCAAGGGAAGAGGGAATGCCGCCATATATTGTCTTCAGTGATAAAACATTGATAGACATGAGTGTTAAGGTTCCGCGGGACAGATTATCTATGCTGGGAGTATCGGGAGTCGGTGAAGCAAAGTATGAGAAATATGGTGAAAGATTTATTGAGGCTATAACGGCCTTTGTGGATGAGAATCCTGATTCGGTCACAAGCATCAAAGATGACGACGATCCTGCAGTTGTAAGGGGTAAGTCGGCAAGGAAGCGGAGGAGTCGAAAAGGACCTTTTTATCTTAATCCTGAGGATGAGGAAAAGTTCGAATACTGCGACCTCTATCTTTTAGGTGAAATCAAGGATGAACTGAATAGGATTACTTCCGGAAATAATGTTAAACACATATTTGGGACGGATATCTATAGATTCCTTACAGAAAAAGGATATGTAGAAGAACGAAATATCGATGGCAGATTTGTACAGGTTCCGACAGAGACCGGAGAGACCAGAGGCATTGCTGTTGTTGAACAGACCAGCAAGATAGGTACGGTATATACTGTGCTGAAGTATCCGCCTGAAGTTCAGAAAGAAATTGTTGACCATTATATAGAAATTCGTAATCAGGTTGCCGCTGATGACGAGGAAGAAGATGTAGCAGAAAATGCATCTTTTGATCGTGTTACATACAATCGTAAGATGAACAGACCTGAAGGTGCCGGTGCATCCTGGTCAGAAGTAGAGGATAAGCAGCTTGATGAAGAGTTTAATTCCGGCATGAAGATTTCGGAGATGGCGAAGGTTCACGATCGGACGAACGGGGCAATTCGTGCAAGGCTCAGGAAACATGGGCTGATAGAGTGAGTAAGAGGGAGCCGACTTATGTTACTCTTGATGAAAGAAGGTGATATCCCTAAAGTCGTTAAATGTGTATTCAAATCCTCATTCCTGATATAGCCCTATTTTCTCCAAATAGAGCGCATCACAGGAGGTTATTTCTGTATTCCATCTGCGGTTGCGGAGCTTGGTCGATATCTCGACCTGCTTAACTGTATCAAACCACTGCAGCTGCAGATATAAAGGCGTATTGTTAACCCAGGTTCTTAGCTTTTTGGTGGTTTTGAGTGCTTCGCTTTTCAGATCACCGCTGTTGATCTCGCTGTCGAGAACTGCCTTGAGCTTGCGTATTTCTTCGCTGAAATATTCGTAGTAGCACAGCGAGATGAACTGTACAAACATACGGCCTCTTAGAGTGTATGTGTACCATACTCTTGCACTTGTACCGTCGGCATGCTGTTTCTCTGCCTCAAAGAAAGACTCTATGGTCTCTCTTTTACGGTACTTGCGCAGGCACTCAAACGGATCCTTTTCTTTGTTGGAGACGAGCGCAAAATACCCATGATATAATACATCATATTCCGGAGGGAATAGCACTGGGCGCGATTTATGCGGCACATTTCATGAAGTCCGAGTGGATATCTTCATCCGTTGCGCTGGTTCTGGCTATAGCAATTGCACTCCAGAATATTCCGGAGGCTCTGTGTGCATCACTTCCGCTGAGAGATGTGGTAGCAAAGACAGGCAAAGCATTCCTTATGTTATGTCAGTTGCCGGCGGAGCCCTGATATATACGACAATAGAGGAAATACCTCAGATCACTCTCAAGAAGGATAATGACAAGGGAGCACTTGCTTTTGTAGCGGGCTTTGCACTTGTCATGCTGATGATATTTTTAAAGATAGGCAATTAGATAATTTTTAGGCAATCAGATCGGAAAGGACATCAAAAATGATATCAGCCAATTATCATACACATGCTTATACAAGCAGGACGAGTTGAGGAGAAAATTCTACCGGATAGTAAATAAAACCGGAAGTTAAAGTGGGAAGGCCACTGCATCTTTGTACAGCTTCTGAAGTGTTAGTATAAATTCAGCAAGGCTCTCTCGGCTATCCGTCTTGTGAGTGCAGAGAACGCAGTGAAAGCATTCCTTGCAGTCATAAGGGATCCATGCAAACTGTCCACTATGGTCGTTTAAGAATCCGGGAGCAAGGCAGATGCCTTTGCCGGATGCGACGTTTACAAGCGTAGAGTCGTGATCGGGACTGTTAAAGTATTTGATCTTCCCGGATGAGATGAGCTTTTGCTGGACACTACGTAAAGCGTTCGGAGAACCGCCGCCTACCATGAGGGTTCGTCCGTAGATATCTTCATCTGTGATGATGTTCTTTTTTGCCAGCGGATCGTTTTTATCAGCAATAAGGTAAATCCCGGAATCAAAGAGCTTGTGTACGTTGATCCCCGGGATATGTTTAGTCTGTTCGATAAGCGCAAAGAGGACATCGGACTCATCCTTTAAAAAACTTTCTACACCGTTATCGTACTGAAACAGAGGAGTAACCTGGACACCGGGCTTCTCCTTTTCAAATATGCGGATCGCCTCAGGCAGGAAATATATGGCCTGTCTGACAATCATGGAAACTGTTATGTTGTCAGTATACCTGGCACTGAAATTCTGCCCCTGTTCTATTGCTCGCTTCATATCCTCACGCATACCGGAAAGGTACGTTACGAACTGCTGACCGGCAGGAGTGAGTGCGGCGCCTTTGCCGTTCCTTTCAAATATCTTAAAGCCGACCTCATCTTCCAGCAGTTTTACCTGATAGGAAAATGTGGGCTGGCTTACAAATGCGTTCTCTGCGGCGCGGCTGAAGTTAAGAGTCCGTGCCAGTTCAATACAGTAATCGATCTGTTTGGTGGTCATCGAAAAATCTCCCGGAATTAGTTATTTAAAATTTAAATCAATTATAGGATATTTGAATTGGATAATTCAAGATATATATGTAATAATTTAATCAACGAAGCAAATAAACACAGTTCACGAAAACTATAACGGAGGATAACACGATGGCTAAAACACTGATAGCATTCTTTTCAAGAGCAGATGAGAACTATTTTGGCGGAGCAATGAGATACGTAAAGGTCGGGAACACCGAGATCGTAGCAGGGATCATGAAGGAGCTGATCGATACGGATACATTTAAGATCGAGATGAAGGACCCTTATTCACCGGTTTACATGACCTGCATCGATGAAGCGAAGAAGGACAAGCAGAATAATGCAAGACCCGAGCTTACCGGATACTTAGACAGTATCGATGAGTATGACACCATCGTTCTTGGCTACCCGAACTACTGGGGGACTTTCCCGATGGCAGTCGCAACTTTCCTGGAAAGATATGATTTCACCGGAAAGACGATCCTTCCCCTATGCACTAATGAAGGAAGCGGGATGGGATCCAGTGAGAGTGATATTAAGAAGTCTGCCAAAGGAGCAACGGTAAAGAGCGGACTTGCGATCACGGGCTCTAAGGCGGCAGATTCCAAGGATGCGGTAAAGAAGTGGTTTGCAGCTAACGGTTTGATCTAAAAAAGGATGGTGACAGAGATGGATTACGAAAAGGGATATGTTTTTGATCTGATGGAACAGGGCGGACCTACCGATGTGAGGGAGCCGTATTTTAAGGAAGCTGTAGATGAAATGATGAGAGCCAGAGTTCTCTGTGCCAGGGCTAATGCAAAGATGCCGGATGATCCTACCTATGTGGAGGATCTGGAAGAACTCTTCGGAAGAAAGCTTGATGATGTGAGGATCCTGACACCTTTTATCTGCGATTTCGGGAACAGGGTGAAATTTGGAAAGGGCGTTTTCATAAATCATTCAGCAATACTGTCTGCATCCGGCGGTATTGAATTCGAAGATGGCTCCATGGCTGCACCGGGTCTTCGGATCGCAACGATCAATCATGATATGAATGAGCGCCATGCGATCTATACATATGGAAAGGTTACGGTCAAGAAGAATGCCTGGATAGGCATGAATGTAACCATCTGCCCCGGAGTAACTATTGGAGAATATGCTGTCGTAGCTGCAGGTGCCGTCGTTACCAAAGATGTGCCGGATTATGCCGTAGTCGGTGGCGTGCCTGCTAAAGTCATAAAATACCTTGATCCGAAGGAGCAGAAGGAATGATCGACGAGGAACAGATCAAAGAATTATACATCCGCTACTGGCAGTATATGATCGATAAGGATGCTGACGGACTTAACAGTCTTCAGACAGATGATTACTACCTGATGCATATGACAGGTGTAAAGCAGTCCCGGGAAGTATTTATAAAAGGACTTCTGGATGGTACTTTCAATTATTATTCCGCAGAGCATGATTCAATTGATGTAAACATCACCGGTGATACCGCTGTGATGGTCGGTAAAAGTAGAGTCGTAGCTGCTGTATACGGCGGCGGAAAAGGAAGCTGGCGATTACAGGGGGATTTTACCCTGAGAAAAGAAAATGGTGCCTGGAAACTGACAAGCTCCAGAGCATCAACATACTAGCACAGTACTTGATGGGCTTGCCGTAAGAGGAAACGATGCCCAGAATGATCAGGAAAGTGTAAGAGAAGCTGTAGAAACCTGGGTATCAGGATTGGGATACTAAAATGGATTGGTGGCATTGAAATTGAGGATGATTGATAAGAAATAGATTGGAGGGTGCATGACATGGAAAATAGTAAATGGTTTCCGGAGATTCATGGTAATTTCGGATTCGGTTGTATGAGGCTGCCGATGAAGGGCGGGCAAGTGGATTATGATGAGTTTTCCAGGATGGCAGACGTTTTTCTTGAGGCGGGATTCAATTATTTTGATACGGCACACGGATATATCGGAGGACAGTCAGAAACGGCAATCAGAGATTGTGTTTCGGAGAGATATGATCGTTCAGCGTTTCTGCTTACAAATAAGCTGACCGATCCGTATTTTAAATCTCAGGAGGATATCCGTCCTTTCTTTGAAAAGCAGCTAAAATGGTGCGGCGTGGATTATTTTGATTTCTACCTGATGCATGCCCAGGATCACAGCAACTATCAGAAGTTTAAGAGATGCAAGGCATATGAGACCGCATATAAGTTTAAGGAAGAAGGACTGATCAGACATTTTGGAATCTCATTCCATGATAAGGCAGATGTTTTGGAAATGATACTTTCAGAGCATCCGGAGGTAGAAGTGGTTCAGATCCAGTTTAACTATCTGGATTATGAAGATGCCACGGTAGAAGCCCGAAAGGTTTATGAGGTATGCGAGAAATATAATAAGCCGGTGCTTGTTATGGAGCCGGTTAAGGGAGGCAGTCTGGTGAACCTGCCGGAGGATGCTGATAAGATACTCCGTGATCTGAATGGAGGCAGCAATGCAAGCTATGCGATCCGTTTTGCAGCAAGCTTTCCCAATATTGCAGTGGTGTTATCCGGTATGAGTGATATGCCTCAGATGACGGATAATATCAGTGCAATGAAAGACTTTATACCACTTTCAGAAGCAGAACACGCGGCGGTAAGGAAGGTGTGCGATATCTTTAAAGTGTTGAACCTGATACCCTGTACCGCATGCAGATACTGCATCGAAGAGAGTGAGTGCCCCAGAGGGATTCGCATCCCCGACCTGTTTGCGGCACTTAATGCACATGAAGCTTTTCATAACTGGAACACTGGGTATTATTACGACAACATCATAACCGGAAACGGTCACGGAAGGGCATCTGACTGTATCAAATGTGGAAAATGTGAGAGAGTATGTCCTCAACATTTGGAAATACGTAATTTGCTTACAAAGGTGGCGGCGACATTTGACCACTAGGAAAGAGGGTTTGAATGATGCAAGGCTTGATGTTAAAACACACTATGGATTATGAATCATTCAAAGAGAAGTTCATAGAGGAAGGAGACGGCTCTGGGATAATGCTCAGGGATCGTTTGAGGAAGTTAATGGCAGATTGGGGCAGTCATCCGGCTGCCCCTTCTGTTTATGAGGAGATGGAAGATGAACGATTTACTGATAAGCCCTTTTCCGGAAATCCGGCGGCGGTTTGTGTAATGGATAAATGGCCGAAAGAAGACTTCATGATGAAGTTGGCTATGGAGAATAATCTGAGCGAGACAGCGTTTATTGTCAAGGAGGAACAGGGGTATCATCTCAGATGGTTTACTCCTGGATACGAAGTTGAACTATGTGGTCATGCTACTCTGGCATCTTCTTTTGTGATATTCAATTATTTTGAGCAGAATAAGGATGTAATAGAATTTAACACTCTCAGTGGAAAACTGACGATAGTTAGAAAAAACAAGCTTTATGAGATGGACTTTCCTACATATGAGCAGCAGGAGATACCGGTGACAGATGAAATGGAAAGTGCTTTTGGTGTGAGGCCCATTAAGGCGATACTGGGGCCAGATCTTGTATGTATTTTTGAATCTGAGGAGCAGATCCGGAACATGAAGCCGGATCAGGCTAAACTTGCAGGGCTTCCCGGACGTGGACAAAATGTTACGGCAAAAGGAAAAGATACAGACTGCGTATCAAGGAGTTTCTTTCCTAAACTTCTGGTTCCCGAAGATCCCGTTTGCGGTTCCGCGCATTGCCAGATAGCTGATTATTGGTCAAAAGAATTAGGGAAATCAGAGATTCATGCGTACCAGGCGTCAAAGAGAGGTGGGCATCTATATTGCGAACTCCTTGAGCATGGAAGGATAAGAATTAGCGGAGAGGCTACATTGGTTGCCATCTCAGATATTCTCGTTGGTTTTTAACTTACAGTTTGTTGGGATAGTAGTTCAATTGTAAATTTATCAGGCGGTGAAGAGTCAAAAAAGATTCCTCACCGCTGTTTTGTGAATGTTATATGCGATAAAAAATGCACAAAGGTGTTATTCCTGGCCAAAGCTTTCTTTTAGTCTCTCTATGAGCAGGTCTGCTATTGGAGTAAAGACCTGATTCTTTTTCCAGATGATAAACATCTCTGCTTTTGGAGCTTCTTTCAAGGGGCGGAAGATTATATCACTGTCATTGCCGGTATTAACAAGCTTGTCGAGCATAATAGCATAACCGATTCCGGCTTTGGCCATTATTGCACCGTTGTAAGGAAGATTATAGGTTGCAACGATATTAACATCCTTAAGATTGTACTCAAACCAGTCGGGAAGTTCGTGATCAACCCACTGTTTTGAACAGATCAGCGGAAGGTCTCTTAAGTCAGATATGGAGAAAGATTTTTTCTTTGAAAGAATATCGTCATTTCTGAAAATTACACCCCAATTATCCTTCGTTGACATGGGGAGACAGTTGTACTTGGTCAGATCCACATAATTCAATACGATGGCAAAGTCGAGTAAACCCTTATCAAGTTTTTCGCATACATCCTGCATGTTTCCGCTGTATATGTTACATCGGATTTTGGGATGGTCCTTTTGAAGTTTGCATACTATATCGGCGAAGAGACTCATCGCCTCCGATTCGGGGGCACCAATATAGATGTCACCGCTGTTTATTTCCTCTAATGATTTAAACTCCGCTTCGGTTTTATCGACAAGAGAAAGGATATCTTCTGCCCGTTCTCTGAGGAGCATACCGGCTTCTGTGAGACGGATGTTGTAGTTGGAGCGGATGAACAGTTTTGTTCCCAGCTCATTCTCCAGTTCTTTCAGCTGCTTTGACATGGTGGGCTGCGAGATGAACAAACGCTCGGCAGCTCTTGTCATATTGCCCTCCCTGGCAGTTTCCAGGAAATATCTCAGTACTCTGATCTCCATACAGGTCACCTCCATAGATATTCTAATAGAGAATAACTAATAATGCAATATAGATATTGGACATTTCTTGTCTGCGAGAATAAACTGTAGGAAGAGTAGGATGTGAAGCGACGCACTTGAGGGGAGAAAAAGAGATGAAAAAAACGATAGCTTTATTACTGGCAGTTATTATGTGCGTTTCTGTTACGGCTTGCGGTACAGGAAATACGGAAGCTGCCAAAACGGAGACAGTCGAGACAGAGGCTGCAGATGCGGAAGAAAAAACTACAGGAGACGGTAAAACACTTGTTGTGTATTTCTCATACACCGGTCATCTGGACAGCATGGCTCACTGGATCGCAGATGAATCGGGTGCAGATCTTGTAAGGGTAACGGCAAAGGAAGCATATCCCGAGGATTATGATGAAACGGTAGACAGAGCCAAGAAGGATCCCTTTCCTGTCACATGAGGGGAGCTCAAACGGGGCAAACGCGAGAAAGACGATAGAAGAGCATGCAGTAGGTTCCACGGTAAGATTTGATGATGCGCTTTCCATACGGGGCGGTGAAGTGGATTCTTCTGAACAGGCTGTAAGGGACTGGGTGGATGGTCTAGGCTTTGGTAAATAATAAAAGAACGATGGAGGAAAACAAGATGCAGGCAAAGATGTTGGAAGGAAAAGTAGCGATCGTATCCGGTGCTAGTTATGGAATGGGGTTTTCCATGGCTGAACTGTTTGCAAAAGAAGGTGCCAGGGTTGTCATGACCGCAAGAGGTCAGGAGAAACTGGCTGCAGCTGTGAAACAGATCCGTGATCAGGGACTTGATGTTACCGGTGTTGTTGCCGACAATAAGAACCTTGATGATGTTAAAAATGTCATCCGTACAGCCATTGATACATACGGAGACCTTGATATAGTGATCAATAATGCTGCGATCGGAGAACAGAAGATGATCGACGAGACAGATGATGAATGGTTGGAGCATGTATATCAGACGAATGTATTCGGACCATTCCGTTTCATAAGGGAATCATTGAAAGTATTCCTCCCGAAGAACGATGGATGTATTATAAACATATCGTCTGTAAATGGAGACCGTCCCTTCTGCGGAGCATCGTATACTTCATCAAAGGGTGCGATCAATACACTTACAAAAAATGTTGCCATGAGACTGATCGATACGAACATCAGGATCAATGCAGTAGCTCCGGGGGCAACGGTCACACCGGCGCATCTGGCCAATAAAGCAGGAGAACAGCCCGGTGGTGCAAAGATGCTGGAGTACAGCAAACACTTCGTATACTTTCCTGGACCGGAATGTGATCCGATGGACCAGGCGAATGCGTGTCTGTTTCTTGCATCGGATATGGGAAAGCATGTGAAAGGGCAGGTTATACAGGTTTGCAACGGTGCATTTTTATAAAGATTACTGAAGACAGGGAGGTATGGTCATGTCAAAGAGAGTTTTGATCATTGAAACAAGTCTGAGGAATGACAGTAATTCTGACAGGCTGGCAGAGTCCTTTGCCCAAGGTGCCAGGGATGGTGGAAATGAAGATATTCAAGGGGAAAGTTTTTGCCGGTGGTGTAAATGACCGTGGAGAGATTGAGGGACACAATGCTCTTGAAGAAGCTTATCTGAAAGGGAAGAATCTTTGATCGTATGTGATATGAAGAGGTGATGTTTTGAAAGTACGTATGATTGTGGTCTCATTGTTTATAATGATGGCGCTTAGTGCATGTGCAGGCAGAAAGGATATCGGGGATGCAGATGGCGGTATTCCAAAACCGGAAGATGCTTACACAGAGGAAGATGATAAAAATACGCTTTCCGGGGATGAATCTATGACATACCGAACTGAAGAAGAAACCGGAGATGGTAAGGGAGATGAAGAAAGCGTTATGACCATGAAGATAGGTGAAAGCCCCGTTCAGGTTGACTGGGAAGACAATGAGTCGGTAGAGGCGTTAAAGAGTTTAGCTAAGCAGGGTGATATTACGATTCAAATGTCTATGTATGGTGGATTTGAACAGGTAGGGTCGCTCGGGGAGAGTCTTCCGAGAAATGATAAGCAGACCACAACAAAATCCGGAGATATAGTGCTGTATTCCGGCAATCAGATCGTTATTTTTTACGGCTCCAACAGCTGGGCATATACCAGATTGGGACATATATCCGATAAGGATGAATCGCAGATGGAGGAACTTTTATCTAATGGTGACGAGACTGTGACGATATCTGCAAAGAATTAAGGGATGCTATAGCTTAAAACGAAAGGAGAAATAACCATGTTAGGTAATTTTAGCTACAAGAATGCAACAAAACTTTATTTTGGAGATGATTCTCTTAAGTATCTGAATGAAGAACTTCCCAAGTATGGAAAAAACGTTCAGCTGATCTATGGAGGAGG
>Ga0310695_10007375_pt1 | contig 17570 bp, 19 predicted proteins | sample RumenRJG_04DNA_FD_203882 | JGI IMG/M metagenome (GOLD analysis project Ga0310695, IMG submission 203882) | Bovine rumen microbial communities from Lethbridge, Alberta, Canada - RJG_04 (v2) (version 2) | ecosystem: Host-associated > Mammals > Digestive system > Stomach > Rumen | place: Canada...
GATGCGCCCAAATCGTGCAATACATCGTGAGCAAGCTGTAGGGTTTGGCAAAAACGGCGCAACCTACAAACGCAAAAAGCGGAGCAACGCACAAGGTTGCCCCGCTTTTTGTAGATCGGCTCAGACGTTTTGTCCCAACAGATAGGCTTTGGCCAAGCCCTCGTTGTCCTCTATATCGCCGGGCGCGGTAACGCCGCCCACGAACAGGGTGTCGGCAAATTGCACGCCCTCGAAACAATCCACCCAGCCTTGCACACCCTTTTGGGCGCCCTCTGGCACATATGATTCGTCTTCGGTGGCCGTCGCCAGCAAATACACTTTGCCAAAGCGATAGGGTCGGCAATACAGCGAATTGGCGCGGTCTATCATCGTTTTCATTTGACCGCTCATCTCATAGTAATAGATGGGCGTGGCCCACACCACCACGTCGGCTTGTTCCAATGCGTCGGTAATGGCGTTGGCATCGTCGTTGATGACGCAACGTCCTATCTTTTGACACGCAAGACACCCTCTGCAAAAGGCGATATTTTTCCCTGCCAGCGAAACGACTTGCACGTCGTGCCCTGCGGCGCGCGCTCCTTCGGCAAAAGCCGACGCAAGGCGAGCGGAATTGCTATTGGCGTGCAATGAAGTGGATACGATACATATTTTTTTGCTCATTTCTTTAACCTCCGTACGTAATTTTGACGACGACGTCGCCCTGCCCCAACAATGATCGCAACTCGGCGGCCGACTTGTCGACCACGCGCCCCAGCCGCGTATATGCCCACGAATTGGAGCCATAGAACAGCACGATTTGATTGCCGGCGTACAGTACGATATCCCCCGCTTGGGTGGTTGTCTGCTTGTCGCTGCGCGGTAGCGACGCGCCCAGCGCCCCCACTTGTTCAAAGCCGCCGTACATAGACATGGGTATGCTGATAGGTTGCACCTGTGCCAATCGGCGCAACGCCTCGACGGCGTCATTTTGCTGCCACTCTACGGCAAGCGCCACGTCGTCTACAAAAAGGCGCAAGCTATCCGTTTGGTCGGTCTGCGAAGATGGGGCGGAAATATTCATATCGTCTTCTCCTGTGTTGACTGCCGGGTCGACGCAACCGTGAGCAGGCAGCGCCGCCAAGCACACGGCAATGGCCACGGCCAATACGATGCGACGTGCGGCGCTCATTTGAGATAGGTGCGGAAGAACGTCTCCATTTCGTCAAAGGGAATGACGTCCATCTTGTAGTAGAGATCCGTGTGCACGGCGTCGGGAATGATCAACAAGCGCTTGTTGTCGGCATAGCGATTGTCGCGGCACATATTGGCATAGGCGTCCTTGCTAAAATACAAGCTGTGCGCCTTTTCGCCGTGTATCAGCAAAACCGCGCTACGTATCTCGTTGGCGAAGCACAAAAGAGGTTGGTTGAGAAAACTGGCGCAACCTATGGCCGCCCAACCGCCGTTGCCGCCCACAGAGCGCGGATGATAGCCCAAGGGCGTTTTGTAGTAGGCAATGTAGTCCTTGAGGAATTGGGGCATATCATCGGTGGCCACCGCGGGCAAGCCGCCGCCAAGAGCATGCGAGCCGTTGCGATAGTCGGCCGTGCGCTGCGCCGCCAATGCCACGCGTTTGGCGTGGCGCGCCTCCTCGCTGTCCTCGCTGTCGAAGTAGCCGTTGGCATTGACGCGCGACATATCGTACATGGTAGAGGTTACGGTCGCTTTGATGCGCACGTCCAGAGCCGCCGCGTTGATGGCCATACCGCCCCACCCGCAAATGCCGATGACGCCGATGCGCTGTTGGTCTACCCTATCTTGCACCGACAAGAAGTCGACCGCCGCCATCAAGTCCTCGGTGTTGATGTCGGGCGACGCCATATAGCGAGGTTCACCGCCGCTTTCGCCCGTAAAAGAAGGGTCGAAGGCAACGGTCAAAAAGCCGCGTGCCGCCATCTCTTGCGCATAGCGACCCGACACCTGCTCTTTGACTGCGCCAAAGGGGCCGCACACGGCAAGGGCGGGCAATTTGCCCTCTATGCCCTTGGGCACGAACATATCCGCAGCCAGCGTGATGCCATAGCGGTTGACAAACGTGATCTTGGTGTGTTGCACTCTTTCGTCCCGCGGGTAAGTCTTGTCCCACTCGGCGGTCAAATTCAATTCTTCCATTTTCATACTATGCCTCCCATAGACTTGCATTGTACGCATTTGCGTTGTATAATGGCATTATATAACCTAAACCTGACTTTAGGTCAAGGGTTTTGCAAAAGAAAGGAGAAAAACTTATGTATACGATAGGTCAAGTGGCCGCTATGTTCAATCTGCCCGTGTCAACGCTGCGCTACTACGACAAAGAAGGGCTGTTTCCCACCCTTAGTCGCCAATCGGGTATACGCAAGTTCGGCGAGCGCGAGTTGGAGGCATTGCGTGTGATAGAGTGTCTGAAAAAATCGGGTTTGGAGATCAAGGATATCAAGCAATTTATGGCTTGGTGCCAAGAAGGACCCGCCACCTATGCCGACCGCAAGGCATTGTTCGAGGCGCGCAAGGCCACGGTCGAGGCCGAAATAGCCAAATTGCAAAAAACGCTGGATATGCTGCGATTTAAGTGCTGGTACTACGACGTAGCCATACAAGACGGCGGCGAAGCGCGACTGGAGACGATGCTGCCCGACCGACTGCCCCAAGACGTGCAACGCCTATACGACAACGCGCACTCGTGATTTTTTGGGCAAAAACACTTGAAATGCGGCATACCATACTGTACAATAAGGATACACCGGTCAACCGACCGCTACAATAGGAGTATGTTATGAACGAAGATTTGAACGACATGCAAGACGAATTGACCGACGATGACGACGTGATCACGTTGGTGGGACAAGACAAGCAAGAGATAAACTTTGTGGAGATCGCCACCATAGCCAACAGGGGCCACTTGTACGCCATTCTGCAACCCACCGAGTTGTTGCCCGGTATGCAAGAAGGCGAGGCCATCGTGTTTCGCGTAGAGAGAGCGCAAGACGGTAGCGGCGACACTTTCGACGTAGAATTGGACGACGAGGTGATAGACGAAGTATTCGCCGAATACCAGCGGCTGTACGCCAACGCCTCGGACGCCACGGACGGCGAATAGCATTTGGTATCGGCCAAACCGACATGGGGGCGATAGAGCGTCTTTTTTTCGTCGAAAAACACGCCAAGGCCACCATCGGCACACAAGCGACCGAGAACCATCGGCGGCCGACAAAAGAAAGAAGTAAAACGGGCAAACACTTGCGTTCGCTCGTTTGTTTTTATATAATAGATATAATGGTGCCTAAGGCACCGACGACCAAACGCAAGGAGAAACATATGATAGGTATCATCGGAGCCATGCAACTGGAAACGCAAACGATATGCGAGAAGATGACCGACGTAAAGACGGAGACCGTGTCGGGCACCGAATACGTGGTGGGCAAACTGTGGGGCAAAGACGCCGTAGTGGCCACCTGCGGCCCCGGCAAAGTGTTTGCGGCCTTGGCGGCGCAGACGATGATATTGCGCTACAACGTGCAATGCGTCGTCAACGTGGGCGTGGCCGGCACGTTGAGCCCCGACTTGCACATAGGCGATCTGGCCATTGCCACGGCCACCGTGCAACACGACATGGACACGTCGGGCTTGGGCGACCCCGTGGGGCTGGTATCCAAAATAAACGTAACCTATTTCCGCTGCGACCTAGGGCTGATCAAAGCCTGCCAACAAGCCGCCGAAAAAGCCAAACTGCGCTATCTGAAAGGCGTGATTGCCACGGGAGACCAATTTATATCCGCCCAAGCCAAAAAGAGCGCCATCGTGGAACAATTCGACGCCATCGCCTGCGAGATGGAGGGCGGCGCTATCGGCCACACGTGCTACGTAAACGGCGTGCCCTACTTGGTGATACGCGCCATCTCGGACGAAGCGGACGGGTCGGCAGACGTGGATTTCTTTCAATTTGCAACCCATAGCGCGCAAAACACCGTGGCGATCTTGCGCGAGATGGTGCCCAATATCGGCTGAACGGCATAGCCTATCGCCGTACCTACTATGACCATACGCGATATTCTCAATGGAAACAACTTTATCATGAGCGCCGAGGTATTTCCGCCCAAGCGCAGCGGCGAATTGGAGAACATCATTCGCACCTTGCGACGGCTCAAAGAGGACGTAGCGCCCGACTACGTTTCGGTCACCTACGGCGCCAACGGCAAAGGCGCCACCACTACGTCGGACGCAGCCTCGGTGGCCATAGACGCCTTTGACATAGAGACGGTGGCGCACATCACCGCCGTCAACCTGACGCGCGACAAATTGGACGAAACGCTACAGTCGCTGCAACACAAAGGGGTAGGCAGCCTGTTGGTGTTGCGGGGCGACGTGCGCGACGACAGCCGCTTCTACGATTTTTGGCACGCCGACGAATTGGCGGCCTACATCAAGGCGCACTACCCTCGTTTTTTGCTGATGGGCGCATTGTACGTAGAGGGGCACCCCGAATCGCGCGATATAGAGCAAGATCTGGACGTTTTGGCGCAAAAAATAGACTGCGGCATAGAGCATTTTGTCACGCAGATGTTTTTTGACAACGCATACTACTACGATTTTATGGACAGAGCGGCGCGGCGCGGACTGCACTTTTCGGTGGAAGCCGGCATTATGCCCGTCACCAACGTCAAGCAGTTGGGGCGCTCGATAAGCCTGAGCGGCGCCACCATACCCGACGATTTTGCCAAGTTGACCGCCCAATACGAGGACGATATGTTCGACGCCGGTTGCGACTATGCTATACGGCAGATACTCGACCTGCGCCAAAACGGCGCCAAAGGCGTGCATCTCTACACGATGAACAACGTAGCCACTGCCAAACGCATTTTCGAGGCGGTGCGCAAATGACGCCGCTCGTATCGGCCGAAGAAATAGGGCGTCGCTACCCCAATGCCGACGAGGATATGCTACAACGCATACGCCGCGCCGTCGCGTTGGTCAACGAGCAAGCGCACCCCCAAGGGGTGCAGGCGCACTTCGACGTGGACGACTCGCTTTGCCTCTGCGGGTACACCCCCTCGGGCAAGGACATCAAGGCGCATTTGGCGGGCTCGACGGCGGTGGTCGTGGGCGTATGCACCATAGGCGCCACAATAGACCGCCTGATCGAACGCACCAAAGTGAGCGACCTCGCCACGGCCTATTTCGTAGACCTTGCGGCAAGCTACGCAGTAGAGAACCTTGCCGAGCGCGAATGTGCCCGCCTTGGGCAGCAATGCCGCCAACAGGGGCTACTTTGCACCACGCGCTACAGTTGCGGCTACGGCGACTTTGACCTTCGAGACCAGCCTACCCTGCTCGCGTTGTCGGGCGCGGACAAGGCCATGCGCATACAAGTCAACGACGGCGGTATGATGTACCCCACCAAAACCATCACCTACATGGTAGGATTGATACCTGCACGCACACTATGAAATTCGACGGATTACTATTGGACGGCGCTATGGGCAGCCTGCTACTGGAGCGTAGCGGCGTTTTTGCCGCGTCCGAACAATTCAATCACACCCACCCCGACTTGGTGCAAAGCATACACCGCGACTATCTTTTGGCGGGGGCCGACGTGATATATACCAATACTTTTGGCGTCAATCCCCTGCGCTACCCCGACGACTACGCCGCTCGCATAGAACAAGGCGTTTCCATCGCCATTGCGGCGCGCGACGGCACCAAAAAGGGGGCGTACGTTGCCCTCGATATAGGCCCGACGGGCAAACTATTGGGCAAAGCGGGCGTCAGCTTCGACGAGGCGTACCAAACCTTTGCCAAGGTGGTAGAAGCCGCCCGCGACCGCACCGATCTGGTGGTGGTGGAGACCATCACCGATCTCAACGAAATGCGCGCCGCCATTTTGGCCGTGCGCGACCATTCGCGCCTGCCTTTGGCGGTTTCTATGTCCTTTGAGCAAGGGGGGCACTCGGCATTCGGCTGTTCGGTGGAGAGTTTTGCGCTGACGGCCACCGCCCTCGGCGTAGACGCGGTGGGGCTCAACTGCTCGTTGGGGCCTGCCGAGATGGCAAGGCTATTCGGTCAATTGCAAGACAACACACACCTTAGTACCTTTGTCAAGCCCAACGCAGGTATGCCCCAAATCTACAAGGGCAAGAGTATATACAACGTTTCGCCCGAGGCGTTTGCCCGCAACGTATCAGCCCTGCGCGCGATGGGCGCCGATATGGTGGGCGGTTGCTGTGGCACTACGCCCCAATATATCGCAACGCTACGACGCGCGGTCGCCCAAATCTCCCCCGCGCCCAAAGAACACGTCTACCGCGGCAAATTGTGCGCGGCGGCAAAGGCCGTACTGCCGACTGACGCAGCCATTGTGGGCGAGCGAATCAACCCCACCGGCAAAAAGGTATTGCAAGCCGCCCTACGCCAAGGCGACCTCGACTACGTTGTGGCACTTGGGCCCAAGCAAGAGGAAGAGGGCGCCAAATTGTTGGACGTCAACCTGGGCCTTGGCGGTATGGACGACGGCATCTATATGCAAGAGGTGGTGGAAAGGTTGCAGAGCGTAACCAACGCACCCCTCGTGATCGACAGCGCCAACCCCCGCACCATCGAAAAGGGCCTGCGCTATTTTGCGGGGCGTGCAATGGTCAACTCGGTCAACGGCGAGGAGACGTCGCTACAAACGGTATTGCCTTTGGTCAAACGCTACGGCGCGGCCGTTGTGGGGCTCACCCTCGACGAAAAAGGCATACCCGACACGGTGGAAGGCCGCGTGGCCATAGCCAAGCGCATTTTGCAACACACCGACCACTGGGGTATACGCCGCGAGGACGTGTATATCGACTGCCTGACCATGGCCGAGGGCGCCAAAACGGGCAGCGCCGTCACCACGCTGGAGAGCCTGCGACAAGTAAAGAGGCTGGGGTGCCGCACCATATTGGGCGTGAGCAACGTTTCCTACGGTATGCCCGCACGAGAAGACCTGAACGCCGCGTTTTTGCATCTTGCCAAAACGGCGGGGCTGGACGCGTGCATCGTCAACCCCGTCTACAACGGATTGCGCCCCACGGCCGAGGCGGTTGCCTACCTCGAAGGCAAAATGACTGCCGAGCGCTATATACAAGTGGCGGCCGGATTTGCCAAACGGCAAGAGACCGAGCAAGCGGTAGGCATAGACGTTGCCGTGCGCAGAGGGGACGCGGCAGGCGTGCGACACATCATAAGCGCTATGATCCAAGAGGGCAAGGACGCGGGGCAAGCCTTGGTAGCGGCACTGGACGCCGTGGGCGCGCTGTACGAGCAAGGCGTGTATTTTTTGCCCCAACTGATCGCCGCAGCCGACGCGGCCAAAGCGGGCTTCGATCTGTTGTACGCACGCACCGACCAAGTGCGGCAAAACAAAGGCAAACTGCTTTTGGCCACCGTCAAGGGCGACGTGCACGATATCGGCAAAAATATCGTCAAGGCAGTGGTATCCAACTATGGCTATCGCGTGATAGATCTGGGCAAGGACGTGGACGCGCAAACCATACTGGAGCGCCTATCTTGCGAGATGCCCTGCGTGCTGGGTCTGTCGGCATTGATGACGACCACCGCCGTCAATATGGCCGAGATCGCCTACGCCGTGCGCAACCAATACCCCTCTTTGCCCATTTTGGTGGGGGGCGCGGTGATCACCCAAGCATTTGCCGCCGAGATAGGTTGCACCTATTGCAAAGACGCCGCCGCGACTGTGCGCGAATTGGGCAAATTGTACGCATAACCAACCTGCGTTTTAGCGTTTCGACCGTTTACATCAACATGCAAAAAGGACTGCCACTCGGCAGTCCTTTGCTTTTTAGTAGGCTATTCTTGTGCTTTTAAGGTAGGCTATTCTTGGTCGGCATCGCCGCCACTAGCTTGCACCGATACAGGCAGTGAGGCGGTCTGCGCCTGCGCGCTGTAGTAGCCGTTGACGAGCGGAGTAACGATCACGGCGTCGTACGCTTCGGTATATGCCAGCGAATAGGTCGCTTTGCCTGCCGTGGCTTTGAGCACGACCGCACTGTCTACCTCCGTGCCGTCTTTGGCGAATTGCAGCTGGAAGTAGTCGGCGTGGCCGTCGCCCTCGATAGCGATTTGCCATATGCCCGCATCCAGCGACACCGACACAGTGGCGGTGGATTCGGCCGTTTTGACATAGGTGATCATCTGCACCTCGCTGGCTTTGTAGTTGCTCTTTTTGGCGGGTTTGGCATAGACGTATACGTCGTAAGTGCCCACTGCGGACACTTTGTCCGTGATATCCACCGTCAAGTCGTCCTTGGCGTCGTAGGTGTAGTCTTTGCCGTCCACGGTCAACACATACGCGCTGGCGTGCGCCACTTTGCTCAAGGCAAGCACGATATGCGTGCCGTCGTCTCGGCTCTCCTCAATCAACGCCAAAGAGGGGGTCTCGAGTTGCACGTAGTAGGACACGTCGATGGTGGTGCAGGCGCCGCCCAAATAGACGTCGGATCGTTGGGCATACGGCTCCACCTTGATGGTGTAGTTGCCGGGAGCAAGATCGGGCAAGGAATAGGGCGTGTAGTCGGCGTCGACATCGTCGGGCACGTCGTACGTTTGCTCGCCACCCACGACCGATACTTTGTAGCCGTCGGCATGGCGCACGTGCGATATCAACAACTCTTGGCTACCGTTCACGTCTTGCACCAATACGGTGGGGCGCTCCAGATATTGCACAAGCAATACGGAACCCACGTCGGTGGCCGTATCTACCGCGCCGTCGGGATAGATATACAGGTTGGCGGCGTTGCTTAGCATAGCCACGCTACCCTTGACGACGACGTCCGCGCCACCCGCGTCGAGTTTGTCCAATTTGCCATCTACCGCTATGGACTGCGCGCCTTGGGCCGCGATCTTGCCCTCAACCGCGCCCGATACGGCTATGCTGCCGGCAACGGCCACGTCTGCGCATTGCAAAGTGCCCGCCACGCTCAAGTCGCCGGAAATGGTGGCGCTGTCGGCTTTGGTCGTGCCGTACACCGCCAAATTACCCTCTACGTTGATGGTGGCGACCGACAGGTCGCTATACCATTGCACGTTGCCTATATGTGTGTAGAAAGAACCCTCTACCAGCACCGTGCCACCCGTTTGGGGGGCCGACCATATGGTCTTTTTGCGCCCGATGACGACGTTGCCGTCGGTGGTCAGGTTACCCTTGACGTCGAGCGTGTGTTTGTTGAGATCTACGTTGACGCCCGACAGCGTGAGATCGCCGTTGTAGATGATGTCGTTTTTGAAAATATACTCGGTCTTTTTGCCTGTGGCCACGGCTTTTTGCAAATTGTCGGCGTTGTGAATAAAGGCTACGTTGATGGTGGCGACGAAATGCCCTACCGTAAGGCCGACGCCCACCAACACCACCAAAGACAAGCACACCACCAGCCATTTGTGCTTTTGAAACCACGCCTTACACTTGGCTTGACGCTCGGCTTTGCGCTGCGCCTTTTCCTCGGCTTTGCGTTGGGCCTCCTCGTCTTGCGTTTGGTCGGCCGAGGGCTCTTCGGCGGTAGGCTGAGAACTGTCGCCGCCCTCTTGCTCGGTATCTGCCGTTTGCTCTTGGGCAGTCGGTGCTTCGTCTATCTGCTCGGCGACTTCCGTAGTCTGCTCGGCACGTTCCGTTTGCTCGGCGACTTCCGCCGTCGCTACCGTATCCTCGTCGGCGGGTGCGGTCGCTTCCTCCTCGTCGGCGGGTGCGGTCACTTTCACCTCGGCTGGAGCCGTCGCCTGCACGCCTGATGCCTCGGCTTGCGGCTCGGCCGTCGCGATCTCTTGTTCGGGCGCAACATCACCTACACGATCGGCGGCCGCTTCCGTTTGTACCGCAACGTCTTGCTCCGCAACGCTATCTGCTGCGCGGGGCTTTTGGGGTTGCGTATTGTGCTTGTGCTTTTTGCTCATACAATCACCTCGACAAATCTTATCTAAATATCATTATATACTTATGTGCGCACCATTGTCAACACGCAATCCGACCTTTTGCTCCATAGTCCTTTGCGCCCGAGGCGATTTTGTGTCTACGATACGCACTCTGTATTCAAAACCACGCAAAATGTCAAGCAAAACGCCTCAAAACCGGGTCAAATCGCGCAAATCGACGAAAAACGCGTTTCTTTCCGGCGAAAATAGCAAATGTCGGTTGTCGTTGAGGCGTGGATATGGTATAATGCATACGTGCAGGCACATTGCTTGCGCGGGAGGTAAATAATGAAATATATCATCAAGAATAAGATATTCTCGTGGGGTGCCGGCTCAACCGTCAAGGACGAAGCGGGCAACGACCTTTATTTCATCAAGGGCAGCGTGTTTACTTTTACCAAAAAGAAATTCGTGCGCGATATGCAAAAGAACAATCTGTATATGGTGCGCAACAAGTTTTTCCATCTGCTGTTGCCCAAAGTATTCGTATGCGACAAAGACGGCAATCGCATTTTGATGATCAAAAAGAAAAAACTGTTTGCTCTCAAGCAAAACTTCGAGGTGGTGCCCATTGCGCCCGACGCGCCCCACTGGGAGATAATGGGCGATATCATAGGTAGGCACTTCTCCATCGTGGAAAACAACGACCCCATCGCGCACGTCCGCCAAAACTTCAACCTGATCAAGGATTCTTTTTGGTTGGAAACCACCGATGAGCGCGTGCCCCTTTTGCTCGCATTCGTCATAGCCATAGACAACTACTACGACAAATTGCAAAACGAAGACAGATAGAAGACGACTGCGGCGCTAAGCAACGCCTATGGGAGATAGACATTGAAAACGCTGGAAGTGGGAAATATTTGGTATTTCCTGTATTTAATTCTGACCGCGCTGCTATGCGCAGGCGGATTGATACTATTCAAAAACAAAAGCGAAAAGGCGAAGTTTTGGTTTGTATTTGCGGTGGCAATGTTCAATTTTGCCGCGCATTTTTTGCGTATGCTATTGCCCGAATACAGCGGGCCGGACACCGATTATCCCTTGACGTGGCGAAAGGTCACCTACGAAAACATATGCACCACCAGCGTGCTGATGTTTCCGTTCATCCATTTGTCCAAAAACAAGGTGCTCAAAGATTACATTGTGTTTATGAGCCTGATCGGCGGCGTGCTGGGCGTGCTGGTACCCGTGGGTGCATGGCACTACGCACCCTTTCGGCTGGAGAGCATACGCTACTACATCACCCACTCGGGCTTGCTATTGCAAGGCGCTTTCACGCTGGGTCTCGGCTTGCACAAGCCCAGTTACAAGCGCTTTTGGATGGCGCCGTTGACCTTTTTCCTCGTGTTGGGCTTCATTGCGCTCAACGAAGTGGTGCTGCGCGCCGCGGGCTTTACCGAACAAACGCTGGCGGGACTAACGGATGACCCCACGCAGCGCAACAGTATGTTTTTGTTCGGCCCCTCGGGCGAATTGGCCGAGCGCTTCGACTTTGTTTTTGCCGTGGTGCCCGAGTTTATGAAGCACGGTTTGGGATATCGCGCCGGGCAAGACTTCTACTGGCCGTGGATATGGACGATATTCCCCCTCGTTACCTACGGCGAGATCATTGCGCACGCCGTGGGCTTTTGCTGGGGGTGGAAAGAACTGCGCAACGATATTTGGCGCAAAAAATACGGGGAGGAAGGCTTGCAATCGCGCCTCGCCCAAGAGTGCGCAAAGAAAGAGGCGCGCCGCAACAAAACGAAGCAAACAGCCCAAGGCAATCGGCAATAGCCGCCCTGCTGTTGCAACAAAAAAGTCCGCTACGTTTCGCGCCGAGCGAAGCATAGCGGGCTTTTTATGTGCGAATGGCTTTTTAATCGACCAATTTTTCGATGAGAGCCTTTTCTTTGTGGCTTACTTTGCCGTCGATGGCACAAATGGCCACGGTAACGAACACCAAGTCGCCGGCTATCTCGTCGGGCAAGGAGTGAACGAGTTTCACCATAAAGGACAAAACGTTTTTGTTGTCGGCTTCTTTCACCATGACTTTGCAAGCCTCGTAGTCGAAGTCGTCGCCAAAGAACGCCTTAAACAGGGGCTCTACCGTCAAGAACTCTTCGTCGGCCAATCTGCCGTCGGCAGCCAACACGGTCAGAAGATAGGAGCAATACATATTGACGGCGACGGCGGGGTCCTCGACCGCTTCGTTTAAGGCGTTCAAGATTTTGGCACTCATTGCGTGTATGCTCAAAAAGAGGTTGCCTTTGTCTGTCTTTTCTACGGTTTTTAGCATTTCTTTCAATTCTTTCATATACATCTCCTTTGTACGTCTCTAATGCCGATGGCGGCACTAATACTATAGTATCACACTCGGCCGTTTATGGCAATAGTCTAAAATACAATTTCGTCTCCAATGCGAGCGGCGCAAGCAGGCGCCATGCACCGCCTATTGATAATCGACCTGCGCCAGATACAATCCGCACGCGTCCAACGTTTTGCCCAACCCCGTGCGGTCCTTGTCGGCGATGGCCTTGGCGATGGCGTCGGGCGTTAGCCAGCCCCATCCCGCATAGACCAAGGTGCCCACCATTATGCGCACCATATTGTACAAAAATCCGTTGCCGCACACCCGCACTTCGATCTCGTTGCCCTGTTCGGCAACGTCTATGCTATAGATGGTGCGCACCGTACTCTTGACGTGCCCGCCCGTGGCCTGCATCGCCTTGAAATCGTGTTCGCCCAGCATCACACGAGCGGCATCGCGCATAAGCGCCACGTCGGGGCGGCGCACCACATGGCAATGCGTTTGGTACAAAAACGCGCTGGCCACGTCGCCGTAATACAGCTTGTACACATAGGTCTTGCGGCGCACGTCGAAACGCGCGTGAAAATCGTGCGGCACCTCTTTGGCCCACAACACGCGCACGTCCTCGGGCAACTTGGTATTGAACGCATAGGGGATCTTGTCGGCGGGAATGGCCGACACCGTGTCGAAATGGGCGCACTGACACAAAGCGTGCACGCCCGCGTCGGTGCGTCCCGAGCCGTGGAATACCACGTCCTCTTGGAAAAGCTTGCGCCAAGCGGTCATCAACACCTCTTGCACGGACAAGCCGTTTTTTTGGCGTTGCCAACCGCAATAGGCGGTGCCTTTGTATTGAATACCCAGCAATACTCTACGCATATCAATGCACCCATGAGGCGACCAAGTCGTAGATCATACCGTCGAAGTCGTACCGCACCGCGCCCAACACGACCACGGCGACCAACGAGCCGAAAGCCAATAGCCCCACCAAGTCGCGCCAACCAAAGCGCAAAATGCGATAGCGCGTGCGTTTGGGCGAAGCGTTGTAGCACCTGGCGTCCAACGCCAACGCCAACTCCTCCGCTCGGCGAAACGCGCCCACGAAAAGGGGTATGAGTATGGGTACCAACGCCTTGACACGTTTGAAAATGTTGCCCGTATCCAGCGAGGCGCCGCGCGCTTTTTGCGCCAACATAATGCGGTCGGTCTCCTCCATAAGGGTGGGGATCATACGCAAGGCGATGCTCATAATGACTGCCACGTCGCGCACGGGAAAGCGCACCCATTTGAGCGGCGTCATCAAACTCTCGATGGCGTCGGTCAATTCCATAGGCGTGGTGGTATAGGTGAGCAACGCGGGGCCCAGCACCAGCAACAAAATACGCAGCGCCATCTTGGCTGCGTGCAACAGACTATCTACCGACACGGACAATATCCACCATTGCCACAATGGCTCGCCCAATCCCGAAAAGAATACGTTGATGATAGAAATAAACAGCACCAGTACCGCCACACCCTTGACGGAGCGCAAAAGCGTGCGTAGCGGCACCTTGGCCACCAGCGTAACGGACAAAACGAACAACGCATAGGCAAAATAGCCTACGAAAGAATCCACGAAAAAGATGAGCACGATATAGGCCAAAGCCAGCACGACTTTGGCGCGCGCGTCCATATGGTGTACGCCGCTGCCGGTAGGATAGTATTGGCCGAAAACAACGTCTTTCATCGGCTACCCTCCAACGCTTTGGCTATAGCCTCGGCCAACGCTTTGGGCGTCAAAGATAGGGGGACGTCCCACCCGTTTTGGCGCAAACGCGTGGAAAGTTGCACGCTGACGGGCGTATCCAAGCCCATGTCGCGCAGTTGCTCGCCTTTGGCGAATAGCGCCGCGGGAGTAGCGTCGTATGCCAAAGTACCGTGCGACAGCACCAATACACGGTCGCAATACTCCGCAACGGCCTCCATATCGTGGCTGACCATCAGCACGGTGGGGCATACGGTGCGGTGCAACGACAGCACCATCTCCATGATTTCACGCCGCCCCACGGGGTCCAACCCCGCGGTAGGCTCGTCCAATATAAGCACTTTGGGGCGCATTGCCACCACGCCGGCTATGGCAACGCGGCGCTTTTGGCCACCCGACAACTCAAAGGGAGAGCGGTCGGCTATTTCGTCGTAATCGAGACCGACCAACGCGATGGCTTGGCGAACGCGATCCTCCGTTTCCTCTGCCGAAAGGCCTGCATTTCGACAGCCAAAGCCCACGTCCTTGGCCACCGTTTCGTCAAACAACTGGTATTCGGGATACTGAAACACCATGCCCACCAAAAAACGCAAACGCTTGTAGTCGGGCCGACGCGCCGTCAGGTCGATATCGTCCACTTTTATCTTGCCTTCGGTCAGTTTGATAAGCCCGTTGAGATGCTGCATCAAGGTGGATTTGCCACTGCCGGTTTGCCCGACGACGGCAACGAATTCGCCCTCTTCCACGCGGAAGGAGACGTTGTCCAAAGCCCTCTTTTCGTAGGGGGACTTTTTCATATAGGTATAGCCCAATCCCTCTACTTCAATCGACATATCTGCTCGTACAAAGCGTCCAAATCGGACGTTCCCTTATCTACATTCAGCCCCATATCGCCCAACAAAGTGGCAATTTTGGCCACGGGCGGCAACTCCAGCCCGCAGGAGGCGACCAGCGCCTCGTCGGCGAATAAGTCGTGCGGTTTGCCGTCGTAGGCGACGCGTCCGCGATTGAGCACCACGGCGCGCGAGGCCTCGGTGCATTCGTCCATATGGTGCGTAATGAGCACCACCGTAATGCCCGCGTCGCGATTGAGGCGGTGCAACACACGCATCACTTCGGCGCGACCTACGGGGTCGAGCATAGCGGTGCTTTCGTCCAACACCAACACCTTGGGGCGCATTGCCAACACCGAGGCGATGGCCACGCGCTGCTTCTGCCCGCCCGACAGCTTGGTCGGTGTGTGCGAGCGATACTCGTACATGCCCACGGACTCCAACGCCCAGCGCACTCTTTCCACCATCTCGTCGTGCTCTATACCCAAATTTTCGGGCCCGAAGGCCACGTCGTCTTCGATAATGCTGGCCACCATTTGGTTGTCGGGGTTTTGAAACACCATGCCCACCGTGGCACGTATGCGAAAGATGACTTCGTCCGTCTCGTCGGAGGTGGCGTCGCCATATACCACGACCCGCCCCTCTTGGGGTACCAAAAGGCCGTTCATCATTTTGGCCAGCGTCGATTTGCCGCTGCCGTTGGTGCCCAACAGCACCACGAACTCCCCTTCCTCTATGCTCAAGCTGACGCGGTCGACGGCCAAAAGATCGGCGTCGTCGACGGCATAGCGGTAGGATACGTTTTGCATAGAGATGGCTTGCATAGGCATATTATAGCACATTTGCCCCCCAACTCAAAGTGATTGGCCGCACTATTTGCCCGCGACACGCATTGACTTGTACGGTCGAATGTGGTAGGATTGAGATAGAGGTAATAGTATGCGTATTGACAAATATCTGAAAGTTTGCAGGCTCATTCGCCGCCGCACTATGGCCAACGAGGCCTGCGACAGCGACCGTATCCTCATCAACGGCAAGGTGGCAAAACCTTCCAAAGAGGTGAAAGTAGGCGACGTGGTAACGGTATGTTTCGGCAACAAGACCCTGACCGTGCGGGTGCTGTCCACTGCCGAAGTGGTGCGCAAAGAAGATGCCGCCGCGCTGTACGAGGTGATAGATGAAAATTAGCGCCATCGTCGTGGCCGCAGGCAACGCCACGCGATTCGCGTGCGACAAAATGGCTTTGCCTTTGGCGGATAGCACCGTTTGTCAAGCGGCGGTGCGCGCCTTTACGACTCACCCCGACGTTTCGCAGGTGGTGCTGGTGGTGCCGCAGGACAAAGTGCCGCAATACCGCACCCTTTTGGCCGATTGCACCGTGGTGGCGGGCGGCAAGACGCGCGCCGAAAGCGTGCAAGCGGGGCTTAGGGTCGCAACGGGCGACCACGTCCTCGTGCACGACGGGGCAAGGCCCAACGTTTCGCGTGCGCTTATCGACCGCGTGCTGTGCGCTATGGGCGAGCACTCGGCCGTGGTGCCTACCATTGCCACCGGCGACAGTTTGGTGGGGCCCGCGGGCTATTGCGACCGCAGCCAATATAGGCTGACGCAGACGCCTCAAGGCTTCGAGACCGCCCTATTACGCAAGTGCTTTGCCGATGCGCAACGGCAATTTACCGACGAAGGCGCGCTGGTCGCCGAGACGGTCGAAGTCTACCAAGTGGAGGGCGACGCCGCCAACCGCAAATTGACCTATCCTGTGGACTACTATGGCATACGGGGCGACTTGCGCTATGGCATAGGCTACGATATTCACCGTCTGAAAGAGGGGCGTAGGCTGGTGCTGGGCGGCATAGAAATAGACTACAAAAAAGGTTTGGACGGCCACTCGGACGCCGACTGTTGCCTGCACGCCTTGATGGACGCCGCCCTATCGGCAATGGGGCTGGCGGATATAGGCCACTATTTTCCCAACACCCCCCAATGGAAGGACGCCGACAGCGCCGACCTATTGGCTAACGTGATGCAAACGCTGGCCCAAAAGAATGCTCGCATTGTCGCGGCGTCTATGTCCATCATAGCCGAGGCGCCGCGTCTTGGGCCATACATCGACGTCATGCGCAAACATATAGCCGCGCTGTTGCAAATAGACCCCGACGCCGTGGGCATTGGAGCCACCACAAACGAAGGCGTACCTATGCCCGTGGCCGACCTCGCCACGACCGAGGCCATCGCGTGTATTGCCGAGGTCACGGTGCAAACCACTATGGACGTATAGGCGAATGTTTCGCACCAAAAAGCCTTGCCCCCGAAACTTCAAAGGGACAAGGCTTTTTGTTTGCGTACTCTACTATATCAAACGATAATCAGCGGCCAACTTGGCGAATTGCGGCAAACTGCGACGGATCATATCGGTGTCCACGCAGTAGGCTATTCGCAGCCAACCTTTGGCGCCGAAGCTGTCGCCGGGAACCAATAGCAAGCCGTATTGCTTGGCGTGCTCACTGACGGCCTCGCTATCCTCTATGGGCGCCTTGACGAACAGGTAAAACGCGCCGTCGGGACGAATGCACCGAAAACCCATTTCGCAAAGAGCGTTGTAGAGCAAGTCGCGGTTGCGGCGATAGACCTCCACGTCGGAGGTGACGCCCTGCATATCGCCTACCACCCGTTGCAAAAGAGAGGGCGCGCAGACATAGCCCAAAGCACGGCCCGCGCCGCAAACGGCGGCATATACGTC
>Ga0310695_10007378_pt1 | contig 17569 bp, 15 predicted proteins | sample RumenRJG_04DNA_FD_203882 | JGI IMG/M metagenome (GOLD analysis project Ga0310695, IMG submission 203882) | Bovine rumen microbial communities from Lethbridge, Alberta, Canada - RJG_04 (v2) (version 2) | ecosystem: Host-associated > Mammals > Digestive system > Stomach > Rumen | place: Canada...
GCCCACTCAGGATGTGCATGACCGCTTGGAAAAACTGGTGGACAGGAGTCTGCATGTTCCCTTGAACGGCACGTTAAAAGCCGTCCAATACATTCCGGAAAAGGAATGCTGGGCGGCTTTGGAAGATGCACGGAATGACGCTGTTGGCAAGGTTAAGCTCAAGGATTTAATGCGGCCAGTGGCAGAAAAGCTGAATGCCGACCTAGTGGTTATGCCAGTGCTTACAGGTTATGAGCAGTATCAGACCATGCGCTGGAACCGCTGGGGCAGATATATCGTCCATAGCTATGCGGCGGTGGAAATTGTCGGCTTTGACAAGGCTAAGGCAGAATCCTTTAGCAAAGGCGCATCGCGTCATTTCAACGATGAATACGCCACGCAGGGGGATGTGTCGCAGCTGGCCTATGAGGCTATGGAAGAGGCCCTGCAAAGTGCCAAAATCCATGACCGGATATGGACGTGGAAGGACAGATAATCAGGTATAGCCGTTCATGACCACATCCACCTTCCCGGTGCGGGGGTGGAAAATCAGGCCGTGAATGGGCACATCAGCGGGAATCAGAGGATTGAGGCGGATGCGTTCTACCGTATCGATGACATTTTGCTCGGGATGGTGGAATTCATCCGCCCATTCTGTGAGTTCCTTCTTTATCATATGGATAGCTTCTTTCGAAATGCCCCGTTCCAGCATGGATTTTATGAGGCTTTCCGAAGTGGTGTTGGCCATGCCGCATTCGTGATGACCGATGACGATAATCTCCTTGACGCCCAGTTCATAAATACATACGAGCAGGCTCCGAATGGTGCCATCAAATACGCCGGTAATGCCATTGCCGGCGGTTTTTATTACCTTGGCTTCCCCGCGGCCAATGCCCAGAGCAGGTTCCAGAAAATTCACCAGGCGGGTATCCATGCAGGTAATCAAAGCTACCTGCTTTTGGGGCAGCTTGCTTTTTTTCAAATCTTCAAGGGTGTAGTCAGCGGGCGGATGGGCGCAGAATTCTGCATTGGCCGCCAGCATGGTATCGAGAATGGTCATGGTGCTTACCTCCCCTCAGAATACGCTCGGCCGGATATTTATCGTCTGACCGTTGCGCAGGTTGACTTTTTGCACGAGGCAGCTGCGCATGCCCACCATGAAGAGTTCAAATTCATCCGCATGAGGCAGTTTTTTGGTCAATTCATCCCTTGTCATCTTGTCGGCAAGATTCTGGTTCCCTTCCTTGCCATTCGGGTCAAGAATCATGACATAGTACTCGGCGGCGGGAACATCCTGGAAGGTAAACTGTCCCTGCTCATTCACTACGGCATGGTAAATGGGCTGGTTGGCGGGGATAGTTCCTTGCTGATACCATTTTTGCACGGCGGCGTAGGGAAGGGCCGTAAAATTAATCCCCCGTTCAATGAGCCAGATTTCTGCCCGCTCGGAACGCTTGCGGTTCTTGGGGGCGCTCATATCCCACATCATGGCTGCGCCGCCTTCGCCCCTGCCGATGTGCATTCCCCGTTCGGTGTTGGGCAGGTGAACCATGCCGGTGATGGTGCCGCCGGCCGCGGCAACGGCACTGATGCTTATCAGCAGGCAAAATACCAGCAGAGTGACAAGGCGCTTCATATAAATCATCCTTTCTGACATAGTTTCCAGTAATTGTCTTTGCCATTAGTTTTCGCCCTTGGCAGAAAAAATCCTGCTGGATTTGCCTGTGTGGTCATTTTGCGGTACACTAGAGAGCGACGGTATGCACTGCATAAAGCAAATTTTAGGGTGCAACTGTACGAAAGGAGACTATGGTTTATGACAGATTGGGAAAAGTATCAGCAAATTCGCCGGGAAGCCGCGTTTACGGGACTGGCATTGCTGGTACTTATTTTGTTTTGGTGCTGGGCAGGCTTTGGCCTGGCTGGCGTAGATATGGAGATTGGCGGTCTGCCACTCTGGGCAGTAACCTCCAGTATTGGCGTATGGCTTTTTGCCATTGTGTTGGTGAAAATCCTGCTGAAATTCGTCTTTAGGGATATGCCCTTGGAAGATGGCGGAAAGGAGGGCTCTGACCATGAGTAATGGCGGCAATCCGGTAGCGCTTCTGCCCCTGCTTATCTTTATGGCCGTGATGATTGGCATTGGCTTCTACGTACGGCAGGTACAGGCCCGAGGCTTTGGCAGGAATTTTGTTCAGCAGTATTTTATCGGCAACCATGATTTGGGTGGCTTTGTGCTAGCCATGACTACCGTGGCCACATATAGCTCTGTAAGTTCTTTCGTGGGCGGGCCGGGGATGGCCTGGCAGATTGGCTTCGGCTGGATTTACATGGCGGTGGTGCAGGTTACGGCCATTTTCCTTGTGCTGGGTATCTTCGGCAAACGGGTGGCCCTGTTGTCCCGCAAATTCGATGCAGTGACGGTAGTTGATATTATCCGTGAACGCTTCCAGTCGGACGGATTGGCAAGTCTGGCGGCCTTCATCATCGTGTTGTTCTTCTGTGCGACCATGACGGCGCAGTTCGTGGGCGGCGCCAAGCTCTTTGCGGCGGTGACGGGTTACAGTTATGAGATGGGCCTGCTGCTCTTTGGTCTGGCTGTGGTGGTCTACACCACCGTGGGCGGCTTCCGGGCTGTAGCGCTGACCGATACCTGCTGTGCTCTGATTATGATGGTGGGCATTGTATTGCTGCTTTACTATGTGCTGGCAGCAGGGGGCGGCTATGAAAATCTCATGGCCAATCTCCATAGCAACCACCCGGAAATGTTTGAACCCTTATCCAATGGCCATATGCCTGTCGGGCTTTATCTGACCCAGTGGATATTGGTAGGTATCTGCACCATTGCCCTGCCGCAGTCGGTGGTGCGTGGCATCAGTTACAAGGATACGGCTAGCCTGCACAAGGCCATGCTGATTGGTACGGTGGTCGTGGGCTTTATGAATATCGGCATCAACTTTACGGGCATTCTGGCACATGGCGTGCTTACCGGGGATTTGGCCTCCTATGGTGGTGTGGATAATATCATTCCTAGGACTATCGTCACGGTTATGCCGCCGGCTTTGGTGGGGCTGGCCATTATCGGCCCCTTGGCAGCTTCTATTTCGACCATTTCCGGCCTCTTGATTGTGGCTTCTTCGGCCATTATCAAGGACGTGTATCTGCATCATCAGCATAAGCAGGGCAAAGAGCCGGGCACGAAACAGCTGCGTCTGCTCTCCATGCTGGCGACAGCCGTTATCGGCGTGGTGGTGTTTGTCATTGCGCTGACGCCGCCGAGCCTTATCTGGATTATCAATATGTTCGCCTTTGGCGGTTTGGAAACGGCCTTTTTCTGGATGCTTTTGCTGGGCCTGTTCTGGCGGCGGGCTAATAAGCTCGGCGCACTGCTTTCTATGAGCGGCGGTACGGTGGTTTACTGCCTGACGCAGGGTATGGGCTTCAAGGTTATGGGCCTGCATCAGATTACCATCGGCATTACGGCATCACTCTTGTTCTTCCTGATTGGCACTTATCTGGGCAAGCCGCAGGACGAGAAGGTTTTGGCAGAGTTTTTCCCTCATAGGGAGAATTAATAATCATATAGGGAAAATTTTTCTAAAAAATAGTTGAAACTGCAAAAAATATCTTGCTTAATTGGGACTTTTGGGGTAAAATTACAAAGTATTTTTGGATACAAATGTATATTGTGGAAATAATAATGGGATATTGTTACTGGAAAGATTTTTTTGGAGAGGAGAAGAACGATGATTGTTGCGGTGAATAGTGCGACAAACAAATTGTTTAAGTTCAAGACAGGTAAGTATAATTTGAAGGAGCAGGCGGCTTGGAAGTCCCGGACGGCTTTTGTGGAAGATACGTTGCAGGAGATTTTGCGCAAGGCGGCCAATAAGGAAGCTACGGTTTTTGCAAAATGTTGTTACGGCATTGAACTGGGCAGAAGTGAAGCCGAGGACCGCTACCTTTTGTCCTATGATGATGCAGTGAGCTATTGGAAAAATTTTGATGCACGGGTGTATCAGATAGCATAAAATATACGAACAGCCCATGAAGCAAGGGATAAGCTTCATGGGCTGTTTTTTGTTTCGCTTATAATAAGACCAGTTCAACGCCGAACACAACGATACAACAGGCGGCGGCTACTTTGAAGAGGCTGAAGCCTTTCCAGGCCAGGACGATGCCGATGATGAGGGCTAAAAGACCTGCATAGGGGCTGCGGGTGGCATCTATGATGGCGGGGAAGGTCATGACGGCTAGGGTCACATACGGCACGTAGAAGAGGAAGGAGCGCAGAAACTGGTTTTTGATGGGCCGTCTTATAAGCGTGACGGGCAGGATGCGGATGGCGAGCGTTACAGCGCTCATTACGAACAGATAGATGTAGATATCATGGTTCATAGGATAAAGTCCTTTCATATTTTATGGTATGATCAGCCGGACGTTGTGCTTTTCAAAGTATGCTACATATTCTTTGGATGGTTCTTTTTCTGTGATTATAGCGTCAAGTTCGGGGAGTTGGCAATAGGTCATCAGGGAGGCTTTGTCGAATTTCGTACTGTCCACCAGAAGGTAGCTGGTAGCATTCTTTTGCGACAGGCTGCGTTTTATCTCACATTCGAGGGGCGAGGCGTTGGTGGCACCATGGGGAATAGAGATGCCGGTACTAGCTAAAAATACCTTGGATAGATTGTAATTTTGGAGGGCTGCAAGGACGCTGGGGCCTACGAAGGCATTAGAAGGCATGTATAGGGTACCGCCGGTGGCGATGATATTGAGTCCTGGATAATTGCTGGCGGCATTTATCACGTGCACGCTGGCGGTTACAATGGTCAGATAGCGACGCTTTGCAAGATAAGGAATCATGTGCATGGTGGTAGTTCCGGAATCTATGTAAATGACGTCTCCGTCCTGGACTTCGCGGGCTGCAGCCTGAGCTACTAGCTTCTTGGCATCGACGTTGCGGCCTTCCCGGTAGGCAAATGGTTCTGGTGATCCAGGATCTTCGTCATTTAAGACGATACCACCGTATACCTTGCGAATGAGTCCCTGCTCTTCCAGTTCAGCTACATCTCTTCGAATGGTGTTCTTGGAAACGTCGAATGTCTCACATAAATAGTTTAAGGAGAGATTGTGTTTCTTTTTTAGTAAATCATAAATCTGCTGGATACGATCGACTTTCATATTGTTCACCTCACGTGTTATTTGTAAGATATGGAACGAATGTTCATATAGTTGTTATGTTTTGGTTATATTTATTGGCTATATTATATAGCTGATTGCTGAGAATAGCAAGGCATAGAGCAGAAATAATCATAATCTATCTTTTTGTGGCGGAAAATTCGCGAAAAAACGATAAAAAATGATATTTTTTGTCAAAATAATATTGACATGTAGGAGATAAAGGGGTACATTATAACCATAAAGTTACCAAAAAGTAATCAGCACATACAAAAATAAAGGAGCGTGCATTACCATGGGTTATACGTTTATGGTTCCAGCGAAGATTATTTCCGGTGAAAATGTTATTGCAGAGTTGGGACAACATATTGAAGGTAAGGGGACGAAAGCCCTTATTGTTACGGATCAGTTTATGGTGAAGTTCGGCAATGTAGCCAAAGTAGAAAGTGCCCTGCAAGCGGCTGGTATTCCATTTGCCGTTTATGATGGCGCCAATACGGAACCCACGGATAAGATTGTAGAGGCGGGGCTGGCGGTATATCGACAGGAAAAATGCGATTTTATCATCGCTTTAGGCGGAGGCAGTCCTATCGATACGGCTAAAGCCATCGGCTTTATGAGCACAGCTGAGGGAAAAATCAGCGATTATATGCACGTGAATATCGATATGCCTGTGCCGTATTTGGTGGCCATTCCCACTACGGCTGGTACTGGCAGTGAGGTTACGAAGAACACTATCATTTCCGATACGGAGAACAATGTGAAGATGCTTTTGGGAGGTCCATCAATCATTCCCTCCCTGGCAGTCGTAGACCCCACCTTTACCATGACGGCACCGGCTTCCGTTACCGCCAATACAGGGCTGGATGCTTTATGCCATGCCATTGAGGCCTATACATCTCGGAAGGCGCAACCTCTAACGGACACCTTTGCCTTGTCTGCCATCAAGAAGATTCACAAGTACCTGCCCATTTGCTATCAGGATGGACATAATGTGGAAGCACGTCTGGCTATGAGCCTGGCAGCTACGGAAGCTGGGATTGCTTTTAATAACTCTTCGGTGACCATTGTGCATGGCATGAGTCGTCCTATCGGTGCGCTCTTCCATATTCCACATGGCCTGTCCAATGCGATGCTGCTGCCGGCTTGTCTGGAGTTTGCCATAGAAGAAAATACAGCTCGGTTCGCGGAGATCGGTCGTTTGATGGGCGTTGCTGAGGACAGCACCCCAGATGATCAGGCTGCTGCGTCTATGGCAAAAGAAGTGGCCCGCTTCTGCAAAGCCTTGGATGTGCCGACTCTGGCAGAAAAGGGCGTAGACAAGGATGAGTTCTTTGCCCAATTGGATAAGATGGCCAGCGATGCTCTGGAGAGCGGCAGCCCGCAGAATACCATGCGTATTCCGACGAAGGAAGATTTGAAGGAAATTTATAAAAATCTTTTCTAAACTTTATGATGCTTTGAGAGGAGGCAGCGAGTATGCCACTTGTCAATATGAAGGAGCTTTTGGCCAAAGCCGATGATTCTTTCGCAGTGGGAGCTTTTAATGTATCCGATATGGAAATGGCCATGGGAGCTATCCGGGCTGCAGAGGAAATGGAAGCACCGCTGATTCTGCAAATTGCGGAAGGGCGTTTGCGTTATTCGCCTTTAGAGTTGTTAGGACCCGTTATGATAGCTGCTGCACGGGAATGTAAGATGCCTACAGCTGTTCATTTAGATCATGGACGCACTTTGGAAACTGTGCGGTTGGCCCTTAAACTGGGGTTTACTTCAGTTATGTTCGATGGGTCCCACTTCCCCATGGCGGAAAATATTGTGAAAACCCGGGAAGTTGTGGCGCTGGCTAGGAAATTCGGTGCGTCTGTGGAAGGCGAAATAGGCAGTATTGGCGGTGCGGAAGGTGATATGGCCTTAGCGGATATCAAGGTAACTAGTGTGGCAGAAGCTCAGCGGTTTGCAACAGAAACCAAAGTGGATGCCTTGGCCGTTGCTATTGGTACTGCCCATGGTAACTACAAGGAAACGCCCAATTTGCGCATAGACAGACTTAAGGAGATTCATGCGGCTTTGACAACGCCGTTGGTACTTCATGGTGGTACTGGGCTGACAGCAGATGATTTCCATAACTGTTTAGCCAATGGTATTACCAAAATTAACATTGCGACCGCTTCTTATGATAGTTCGGCAGCAAAGATTAAAGAGGTTCATCAGCTTAAGCCGGAAGCCAACTATTTTGACTTCAGCGATGCGATTTCTGTGGGAACCTATGAAAATGTGAAGAAACATATGGAAATTTTCGGACTGCGCGGCAAAGCCAGATTGTATCTGTAAAGAGGAGGCTTTTACATGGCATTTATGGATTTTGACCAGAAGAAAGAGCGGGATATTGTTCTCATGGGGCGGGTCACCGTGGACTTTAATCCTAATGAGATGAACCGGACGTTGGATAAGGTGGAGACGTTTTCGATGTATCTGGGAGGCTCTCCCGGGAATATTGCTGTAGGGGTTAATCGTTTGGGCAAGAAAGTGGGCTTTATCGGTTGCGTGTCGGATGATCAGTTTGGGGATTTTGTGCTGAATTATTTCAATGATCGCGGCATTGATACTTCGCAGATGGTACGGGCTAAACATGGTGAGCGCATGGGGCTGACCTTTACGGAAATCAAGAGTCCTACGGAAAGCAGCATCCTCATGTATCGCGATCAGGTGGCTGATTTAGAACTTTCGTCGGAGGATATCAGCGAAGAATATATCGCTGGTTCCAAGATTCTGTTGATTTCCGGTGTGGCCCTGTCTAAGAGTCCTTCTCGGGAAGCATGCCTGCTGGCTTTGAAATACGCCAAAAAGCATGGGACCAAGGTGATTTTTGATGCAGATTACCGTCCATACAGCTGGAAATCCAATAAGGAAATCTGCGTGTACTATTCGCTGGTGGCCCATTTTGCTGATGTAATCATCGGTTCCCGTGATGAAATCGACTTGATTGAGGGGTTGCCGGTATTGGCCAATGATGTTCCAGACCATGAGATTGCAGACAAGTATATTGCTAACGGAGCGAAAATTGTCATCATCAAGCATGGCAAGAAAGGTTCCATTGGGTATACAGCAGATAAGCACGCTTATAAGGTGGAATCCTATCACGTGAAACTGCTGAAGTCTTTTGGCGGCGGAGATGCCTATGCCAGTGCTTTTATCTATGGCCTGTTGGAAGGCTATACGGTAGCTGATGCTCTGCAGCATGCTACGGCGCATGCTGCGATGGTGGTAGCCAGCCATAGTTGTTCCAATGCCATGCAGACGATAGAGCAGATTGAAGCCTTTATGCAGGAACACAAAGAGGAAAAGGTTATCACGGAGCTTGCTTGGGAGGATAGATTATGAGATTCGGCAGATTAGGTGATTTACTTCATGGTTATAATGCGATGACGACTCGGGAAAGTGATATGCTGATGGATATTGGCTATCAGCTCTTTGATGAAAATGAAGTAGTGGAGTTTGCAGATCCTTTGCAGGAAACCGCTTTTGTTATTCTGACAGGTAAAGTGGAAATTGCCTGGGACGGCAAAAAAGAAATTATGGAACGTCACTCCCTGTTTGAAGAGAATCCCTACTGCTTGCTAGTTCCCAAGAATACAACCGTAACCATCAAGTCTTTGCAGCAGAATACTGAGGTGCTGGTACAAAAGACCATCAATGAAAAGTCTTTCCAGCCGGTATTCTTCCGTCCGGAAGATGTGCAGGCGGATGTGTTTGGCAAGGGTATGTGGAAAGGAACGGCAGAACGCACAGTACGGACGATTTTCGATTACGAAAATGCACCCTTCTCCAATATGGTAAATGGGGAGGTCATCAATAGCCCGGGACGCTGGTCCGGGTACATCCCGCACAATCATCCCCAGCCGGAGGTTTATACCTATAAGTTTGATAAGCCGCAGGGCTTTGGTGCTTGCTTTATCGGTGATGATGCCTTCAAAATCAGCCATAACAGCTGGGCGGAACTGTCCGGTGGCTATATGCATCCCCAGGTGACTGCGCCCGGCTATGCTATGTGGTACAGCTGGATGATTAGACATCTTTTCGGTAACCCTTGGGTGAAGACGAGAAATGATTTACCGGAACATACCTGGTTATTGGACCCAAAGGCAGAAATCTGGGAACCGCGTAGATAAGATAAAATCCTGTAGGGGAGGACTTGAGTATGGCTAAGACGATTCGGCTCACCGTGGCACAGGCTTTGGTGAGATTTCTCAACAATCAGTACATTGAATTTGATGGTAAAGAAACCCCAATGTTTGCTGGTATCTTTGGCATTTTCGGACATGGCAATGTGGTGGGACTGGGGCAGGCTTTGGAACAGGACCCAGGACACCTTATCATGCACATGGGCCGCAATGAACAGGGCATGGCCCATGCAGCTATGGGGTATGCTAAGCAGAAACGGCGCAAGCAGATTTACGCCTGTACTTCTTCCGTAGGACCTGGCGCTGCCAATATGGTGACGGCTGCTGCCACTGCTACCGCCAACTGTATTCCCGTGCTGTTCCTGCCTGGCGATACTTATGCTGACCGCCAGCCGGACCCGGTGCTCCAGCAGATGGAACAGTCTCACAGCCTTACGGTTACCACCAATGACGCTTTTCGTGCTGTCTGCAAATACTGGGATAGAGTGACTCGTCCAGAAATTCTGATGACAGCCTGCATCAATGCCATGCGGGTTTTGGCAGACCCTGCCGACACCGGAGCAGTCTGCATTGCTCTGCCGCAAGATGTGGAAGGGGAAGCTTGGGATTATCCGGAGTACTTCTTCCAGAAACGCGTCCATCATATTGACCGGATTAAGCCCTCTGAACGGGCTATTCGCGAAGCTGTAGAACTTATTCGCCGCAAAAAGAAACCGCTGATGATTTTTGGTGGCGGTGTTAAGTATTCGGAGGCAGAGAATACCTTCCGTAAGTTCGCTGAAAAATATGGCATTGCCTTTGGCGAGACTCAGGCAGGCAAGGGGATCATTACTTGGGAACACCCGCTGAATCTTGGCGGCTTGGGGGAAACCGGCGGCTTGGGCGCTAATACGATTGCGGCTGATGCGGATCTGGTTATCGGCATAGGCACCCGCTATACGGACTTCACCACTTCTTCTAAGTGGATTTATCAGAATCCTGAGGTCGAGTACCTGAATATCAATGTATCCAAGTTCCATGCTTATAAGATGGATGGCCTGCAGGTCGTGGGTGATGCGGGCGCAGCGCTGGAAATGCTGGATGAAGCATTAGAAAAGACTGGCTATCATGTTTCGCCAGAGTATGAAGCCGAAGTCAAGGCCGCTAAGGAAGCTTATAATCAAGAGGTTGACCGCCTTTATCATATCGAGTACACCGGTGAGGATTTCGTTCCCGAAGTCAATGACGATTTCGATTTTAAGAAAGCGGCCAAAGAATTCATTGAACTCACGGGCTGTAGCCTGCCACAGACCACAGTGCTGGGGACAGTGAATGAGTGCATTGACCAGAATGCCATCATTGTAGGGGCTTCTGGCAGCCTGCCCGGTGACCTGCAGCGCGTCTGGCGCGCCAAATCCGTAGGCAGCTATCATGTGGAATATGGTTTTTCCTGCATGGGGTACGAGGTGAACGCTGCCTTGGGCGTAAAGATGGCCGAACCAGAGCGGGAGGTCTATGCGTTGGTGGGAGACTATGCTTATATGATGCTCCATTCGGAGCTCCCCGCCTCCATTGCCGAGCACAAGAAAATCAACGTGATTCTCTTTGATAATATGAGTGGTGGCTGCATTAACAATTTGGAGGTGGGGCATGGCCAGGGCAGTTATGGCACGGAGTTCCGGGCTAGAAATGAATATACCGGAAAATTGGATGGCGCTCTTATGCCTATTGATTTTGCCATGAATGCCCGTTCTTATGGCTGTGTAGCGTATACTGTTCATACCGTTCAGGAACTAAAGGACGCTATTGAAGATGCCAAGAAACAGACAGTGTCCACTCTTATAGATGTGAAGGTATTGCCTAAGACCATGGTGCATGGCTATGGTGATTGGTGGCGGGTTGGTGTAGCTCAAGTGTCAGAGAATGACAAGGTTAATGCGTGCTACGAGAACGTTATGAAACCGCATTATGAAGCGGCGAGAAAATATTGATGCATATATTGGGAGGTAATCATTATGTCAAAAATTCAGTTGGGTATTGCACCGATCGCATGGACAAATGACGATATGCCGGACCTGGGCAAGGAAAATACCTTTGAGCAGTGCGTCAGCGAAATGGCACTGGCTGGTTTCACAGGCTGTGAAGTGGGCGGCAGATATCCGCGGGACACGGCAGTGCTGCAAAAAGCCTTGGATTTGCGGGGCATGCGTATTGCCAGTGCCTGGTTTAGCTCGTTCCTGCTGACCCAGCCCTATGAACAGGTGGAAAAGGACTTTATTGCCCATTGTTCCTTCCTGAAAAAAATGGGAGCGAAATTCTGTAACGTAGCTGAGCAGGGTAACAGCGTTCAGGGAAAATTGGATGTGCCGGTATTTGCTGGTAAGCCTGAAAATACTGCGGAACAGTGGAAGCTTTTGACCGAAGGATTGGACAAGCTGGGCAAGGTAGCTGCTGATATGGAGATGACTATGACCTACCATCATCATATGGGCACAGGTGTACAGACCGAAGCCGAAATTGATCGGCTGATGGAGAATACTAATCCGGACTATGTATGGCTTCTGTATGATACGGGTCACCTTGTCTGCTCTGGTGAGGATTATATGGGTATCCTCAAGAAATATATGTCCCGTATTCGTCATATTCATTTGAAGGATATCCGTATGGACATCCGCAATAGAGTTAAAGCTGAGAATATGAGCTTCCTGGATGGTGTACGTGCTGGGATGTTCACGGTACCTGGCGATGGTGATGTGGATTTTGCCCCTATCTTTGATTATGTCAATAAGAGCGATTATGATGGCTGGTATATTGTGGAAGCAGAGCAGGATCCGGCCAAGGCCAATCCGCTCGAATATGCTATTAAAGCACGTAAGTACATTCGTGAAAAGGCCCAGCTGTAATTTCTTATTCAGTTATCCCCTTACCTAATGATATAAATATGGCAAATGTCAGGCCCGGAAGAAAATCTTCCGGGCCTGACATTTTTATGTTTGCTTCCAGGTATTGCGGTATTTACCGGGGGGCATGCCTACCAGCCGGCTGAACACAGACTGAAAGTAATTGGAGTTGTTATAGCCACACTGCATGGCAATGTCGGTGACGCTTTGTTTGGTGGATAGCAGCAGATTCTGGGCTTCGGTTATGCGCAACTGGGTAATATACTGCATCGGGGACCCGCCTGTACACTCCTTGAAGATATGGGACATGTAGTAGGGACTGATATGCAGTTCCGCAGCAATCTGTGATAGGGAAAGCTCTTCCAGATAGTGGTTATCTAGATAGGCTTTGATATGTTGTCCCAAAGCGTAGGCCGAATCCTTATTCGTGCTGACAGTGTGATTGTACTGCTCCAAGGCTAGCAACAGGATGGCCTGTACCAGATGACTGCAGGCTTCCTGATGGAAGTTTGAAGAAGATTCAGCAATGATTTTTTTTATTTGCTGCAGAAGCTGGGCAATTAAGGGATAGGCGTGTCCGGTATTGATTATTGGTGCAGCTCCAGATGGGAGAAAATGTCCTTCCGGCAGTCCTGTCAGCTGCAGGTGCTTTAAGCCCAGTGCGGAGGCAAGTGTGGCAGGTGAATTGCTCTGGGGGGAGAAGGAGTGCAGACTGCCTTTATTGATAAGAATAATATCTCCCCGGGTCACCTGATGCTTTGTGTTGTGAATGGTGCAAGTACCGCTGCCTTTCATGATGAAGAGGATTTCTGCTTGCCCGCAGCAGTCGGCAGGCAGGGGAAGAGAACCGGAGGAAAGGCTGTAGAGATAGGATAGTTGAATAGGCTGCTCTGTGGCAAAAAGAGGATTTGTCATAGAGGTGAATGTAAGCATTGACATAATAAACTCCCTTTTCGTTCAAAATGATAGCAAGAATACATAAAACGAGCAAAAACAAAGCAAAATAATGGAGAGCAAAAGGAAAGAATTGTAATATAATAATCATCAAGGGTGATTAATGATTATGTTGTGGTTGAGTAGGACATAATTTACTCAATACTTACATAACCATTATACTAAAAAATCGCCAAAAAGCCAGCATTTTCAGAAAAGAAAAAGAATTCCTGGCAAAATTACTTGTTTTAGAGAAGGAGAGTGTTTTTATGTTCAAATGGTTCCTGACCAATCCGGATAAGCCGAGAATCCAGGATAAGGAAACGGTCAAGCGGATGTATCACTCAGCCCGGCTACAGGCTGTCACGGCGATGATTTTGGGGTACGGCATGTACTATGTGATGAGGATGACGCTGGGCGTGGCTAAAAAGCCGATGATTGAAGCAGGTTTTACGCCTACGGAATTAGGGGCTATGGGAGCCGGGATGATGGTAGCTATTGCCATCGGCAAATGTGCTAACGGCTTTATTGCTGACCACTGTAATATCAAGAAAATCGTGCCGCTGGGACTATTAGGGGCAGCGATTGTTAACGCTATATTGGGGTTCAGCAATGCCTATTGGGTGTTCTTGGTACTGTGGATTGTTAATGGTGTGTTCCAGTCCATGGGATCTGCACCCTGCATTGTCTCTCTGGCCCAATGGTTTTCCAAAAGCCAGTTGGCTACTTATTATGGGGTATTCAGTATTGCTCACTATGTAGGTGAAGGTGCTACTTACCTCGGAACGGCCATGATTATCGTAGCTTTGGGATGGCACGCTGCTTTCTTCCTGCCGGGGGTAGCCTGCATTGTGCTAGCCTTCATCATGTATCGCTTTATGCGTGATAGACCAGAGTCTTATGGCCTGCCTTCTGCCAACGAGTTTGAAGGTGAAATTGTTCAGGAAAAAAAGGAACAGGAAGTATCGACTAAAGAAGCACAGATGATGGTTATCAAAAATCCCTATGTCTGGTTGTTGGCAGCAGCTGCTATCTGCTTGGGTATCTCTCGTTATTCCATCAGTAGCTGGGGTGTTATTTTCCTGCAGGAGGCGAAAGGGCTTGATTTGGTTACCGCAGGCAGCATTATGTCACTGTCTCCGATTTTGGGCGGCGTAGGGTCCTTTTTCTCTGGTATTATTTCCGACAAGATTTTTAAATCGCGTCATTCCGTTACCACGATTGTCTTTGGTTTGGTTATGTTGGCAGGTATTATTGGTGTTTGCTTTGTTCCTGCCGGAAATACCATGCTGGCAGCAGCTTGCATTGCTGTATTTGGGTTTGGCTTGGGGGTAATCCTTTGCTTTGTGGGTGGTTTGCTGGCTGTTGATCTTTGCCCGCGTAAGGCGACCGGTGCGGCTATGGGGGTTATCGGTCTGTTGGCTTATGGTGGTGCAGCCTTGCAGGATATTGTAAATGGAATGTTGATGGATTCGGCTAAAGTGGTAGTGAATGGTGTGACTACTTATCAGTTTGGCACCATTACCACCTTCTGGATTGGCTCGGTGGTATTGATGACGCTGCTTATCGTTCCGACTCTCTGGGCCAAGAAGAATAAGGAAGAGGAAGTACACGAACATCATCACGCCGCAGCTTAAAGCAACAAAGGCCCAAATAATGGAGGCAGATATTTATGGAGCAACAGATAAAGATAAGCAATGGTCCTTACTTGATGGGGGTAGCCGCAACACATGTTTTGCTGGCTTGGGAAACAGAGAAGCCAGGCAGTTTCACGGTTTATTACAGCAGCGAAAGAGGAGAGCTGAAGACTGCGGCAGATTTTGACCGGGAAGCGCCCTGTCGGGAAAACGATGCGGGCTGCTGTCTCTACACAGCAAAACTTACGGAATTAGTTCCTGGAACACGGGTTGGTTATCGTATCTGCTGCCAAGAACGGGAAATCGTGCAGGGAAGTTTCTGTACACCAGAAGAGAATCCTGAGTCACTGCATATTCTCACTCTGTCCGATTCTCATCTCTTTAATGCCTCGGCGCAATTTGCCGAGGCTGTCAGACGGGAAAAGCCGGACTTTCTTATCCATGGAGGTGATATTCCTCCCGGAACGGGGTATCAGCATGAGCATTATGCGCGTCACTGGTTCCAAAAGATTCCTGATATCCTGCGGGAAGTTCCGGTTTATTATATTCCCGGCAATCATGATGATGGCCCGTTCTTCGATAGTTTCTTTGCCCGGCCGCAGTCTAAGATCCTCCATGCTATGCCAGATGGTCGCGTGTTTTCCTTTGCCATGGGGCCTGCTTTTTTTCTGTTTGCCGATAGTAATCCCTGGGGCTTATTGGAAATGAACGCGGTAAATTCCGGTGTGCAGCTGCCCGAAGAAGAGCGGAAGCACATTGCAGAAATTTTGTCTTGGCTGGAAGATGAGTTGCACAGTCCTCAGGCGCGTAATGCGAAGTGGCGAATATTGGTGGCGCATCATCCATATACGGATGCATTTAATAATAAATATCTGATTCCGTTGGCTGAGCGTTGCGGTGTGGAATTAGTAATTGGCGGTCATCTCCATTATTATGTGAAAGCCATTTCCAGTAACCCTGCCATTGGCGCAAAAACCGTTTACATCTGTCAAGGAAGTGCGCAGGATCCGGAGGCACTGCTGACACAGAGTGATGGTGAGAAGCGGATGCTGGAAGATTTTCCAGAAGTGACTGCCATGGGCAGAAATAATTATGGGGTATTGGATGTAACTCAGGACACCATTGTCTATAATCTCTATGGCTATACGCCTGGGGGCGGCAGTCAGTTGGTGGACAGTGTGCGTTTGGCACAGGAAATCCCTTCGGTGGAATATACCGATACGGAGTTGCGGCGGTTGGATAATAATGGTCATGTAGAAGTGCGTGTACAGGCGCATAATCCGGGGGCATCCGTGGCCGATGCGCGGGTGACTATACAGGACAATGGTGTTGAGCATGTTCTTAATCTTTTCGGCAATGAGGAGAGCAGCCAGTCCGTCCTCTTAGCACCTGGGGAAAAGCGGCATCTGTCAGCTATTTATCAGGCTTTGCAGCCAGGTGAACATGTGCTGGATGCAGGTGGCCAAACCCTCAAATTGACTGTATATGAACCTAGTCAGTTATCCTTTGCACATATGCAGATTCATACAGGGAGTGGTGAGGGAGCCGATTGCGTAATCGCAGGCATAGAAGCTACCAATAATTTGGATCATGAAATCTTTACATCCATCCCTTTTTACATAAATCAACGATTGATGGAATCAAAGAATACCTTTTTTCGCGGTCATGAAAAAAAGTACATAGAATTTAGGTATAAATTTGATCAGGGAGGAAGTTATCAAGTTAGTCTGGCAGACAGATTGCCCAAGGAGGTTCATATAGAAAAGGGCATTCGTATCATTCCCCGAATCTTGGATAAATCCGGTTACGGACACACGTCACTTTTGCATGGAACACCTAAGGTGGTGGAACGGGGCGATCATATGGAGGTCTGCCTGGAGCATTATGGCGATTATATTGAGGTATTGCCTGCGTCGGATCTTTTGGCGGAACAAGGTTTTACAGGTATGGTCTGGGCTAAGGTTGAGCGACTGGCGCATGAAAATGAAATGGGCCATAATCCACTGATGGTGAGAGGAAAATCTGTAGGCTGGGGCGCTACCTATTTCATGCGCATGGTGGTGGAACGGGCTGGTGGACTCAAGTGGGGCACCTGTCATGGCATCACGGAATACTCCTGGCAGGGGGGAGAAGCTAAGGTCGGTCAATGGGCGCAGTATACTATGACCTTTGACAAAAAATGTGGCGGTGACTCCTATTGTGATGGACATCATGTGGCCCATGTGGGAGCCATACCTGGAGAGGCAGAACTGCGGCAATGGGGGAATGAGCCAATCTTTATCGGGTATTCCTATATCGGCCATGTAATTGAGGAAATTGACCGTCCTAAGTACTTTACCCATTTGCCTGGGCGGGTGAGTCAGGTGCGTTTTTATCGCCGCGGTTTTACAGAAGCTGAAAATAAGTCTGTATTGGATGAGCCGTTGTCTGCCGGTCCGCAGGATGGGCAGTTGGCGCTGTGGCTGGATTTTCGCAATATCTTAAAGGTTGGTACGCATACTACGGAGTGGCGGCATCCTGCTATCTATGCACCGGCCTTCAAAACGGAGAAAAAATACTGGCAATTTAAGCAGCTGAAAGCTAGTGCCAATGTGCCGTTACAAGCTGGCGTAAAGGCAGTGGTGGAGGTGTCCGATGATGGTGTAACAGTCAAGGGTTCGTTGCAACTGGCCATTCAGGATGGTACTCATTATATGGACCTGTCATCCCTGCCAGAGGCACAGTACTTGCGTATCCGCACGGAAATGTTTGCCGAAGTGGGAGCTGAGGGCACTTTTGT